>Ga0070711_100000847_pt1 | contig 16079 bp, 13 predicted proteins | sample LARL53metaG_FD_65452 | JGI IMG/M metagenome (GOLD analysis project Ga0070711, IMG submission 65452) | Corn, switchgrass and miscanthus rhizosphere microbial communities from Kellogg Biological Station, Michigan, USA - LAR L5-3 metaG | ecosystem: Host-associated > Plants > Roots > Rhizosphere ... | reverse complement strand
AGTTGCCAGCCCTCACGTGCACTCTCCGAATCCGTGACACACGAGCGCATGCAGCAGCTCGAACAGCGCGGCAATCCCAACTACCGGCAGGACGAGCCCCCACGCGGCCCGGCCCGGCTCGCCGACGCGTGCCTGCGAGATGTCCGCGACGGCGTAGCGTAGCCGGCAGCTGTCGCAACTTAGATGCTCGAGCCACGGTATGCCGCTGACAGAATCGTGCTCGAATGCCACGCCATGGAGGCGAACGAGCTGGCCCTTGGCGTGAAACTCGAGGACGGCAGCCGGTTTCGGTTTCAGTGTCTGCGTCTCGGCCGTGCCCACTGGCCGCCAATTCGCTCCGCATCCGTTCAACGCAAAGGCGGCCACGAGCAGGCAACTCGTCCAGCGCCCCCTGTGTCGAGCCATGCCGGAACATACCGCCCAGCCGTGCCGCCCGCTGCGGTCCAACAATCTACGGCGTGATCGACCCACGCCAGCTGTTGAGCTGTGTCACCAACCCGTCGCTCGGGACATTCGACAGTACTCCCTGCGATCCTCCCGTCCACGTGTAATCGTTGAATCCCCAGGTGGTCGCCACTCCCGCCACCGGCATCCAGTTGTTGTGCCAGCCCGCGAGGGTGCTGACGTCGGGAAACGAGATGTCCACCGCCGTACTTCCGAGATAAGCGGCGGTTGCGGTGATCGTCGCTTCGACGTCGCTGTTGCTGCTGTTGTAGTAGTGCATCTGGAAGTACTTGTGCCCGCTCGGCTCCTGCCACTGCGCCCGAAGCTGTGGATACGGCAACACGGCCCTGGTCGTGATCGTCGGCGTCGCCGGCAACGGCTCGAATTTCAGCGTCCGGGCCGCCGGATCGTGCCACCAGGCTTCCACGAGGCTGAACGGCTGCACGCCGCCGCTCGCGGGCGGTGTGATCGATGTATAGAGATCGTGCAGGTCGCTGGCCGCCTGCTTGGCGGCTGGCATGCCGTAGTAGCTGGCTGGTGGTGTGAGCGACGAGTTGATGAAGGCGATCTCGTTCCGGAAGATCCCGCCGGTCAGGTACCACTCGATGAACAGCGCAGGGTTGCTGCCGGCCCCGGTGATGCTGAGTGTCGGCGTCACCGGCGCAAACGCCTCGGCGGTGGTGAAGTCGACCGGCGCCACGGCACTTACCGTCACGGCACGCCGGAGGATGAGCTTGCTCACCACGCCGGTGTTTGCGTTGCTGAGGGCCCCAAGCAGGTCGGCGGTGGCGGCCGGCGCCTGGGTAGTGAACGTCTTGTCACCGGGACCGATCGCGGCACTGCTGTTCCAGCCGAGTCCCACGTTGGCCTCTTCGCCGGCGGCGAGATTGTTCACCGTGATGTTGCCGGTGAGAAGTGGCGATCCGCATTGCAGGGACGTGAGGTAGTTCTGCGCCTCGGCGGTGGTCGCATAGATCACGTCGACCTCGCTACCGCTCCCGGTTGTGGGAGCAGTCACCACGAGGATACCGATCTTCGAGGATTGCACGGTGGCCGAGAACGTTCCGCCGGACGCGGTCCGTACCGTCCACGGCCCGCTGCCGTCCTGCAGGGCAAGCATGACGACCGGCCAGAAATCCTGGCGGGTACACGGCGTAAATGAGAGCGAAACGCCGTTGGACGGATTGGTATTGTCGTTGCCGCTGCTGCACCCGCCGGAGGCCAGCAGCGCAAGCGCCAGCCCGCCAGTTACCCTGGTTCGTGTCATGGTTCCCCCCGGATTCTGTCGATTTGGCCTGGAAGCACCCAAGTCCCAGCATCGGATGGACGAATTGCGGGCTTGAGCTGGCACAGGATGCCGGCAAGGGGTGTCCCCGTCGGTCCCTGCAACGTCTCCCGGGCAAGTCAGGACCCTCACCTCGAACAGGAATGCAGAGCTATGCGACATTTCAGAGTTACGCTGCTCGCCCTCGGGACCGCGCTTGTCGCCGCCCCGCTGGCGGCGCAATCGCCGGGCACGGTGGAGCTGGGCGCCTTCGGTACGTGGACGCGCTTCGGCAACCCGCTCGCGACCGACGTCATCAATCACGCTCCCCGGGACAACGGCTTCGGATTCGGAGGCCGGCTCGGGATCTTCTTTGCCCGGCGCCTGGAACTGGAAGGCGACGTCGGTTACACCAAGGTGGATGCGGCGGTGCTTGTCGGCTCCGGCAAGGCGAGCTACCTGCCGATCCACATCGGCCCGACTTACAACATCCGTCTCGGCGAGCATGCCTCCTTTCTCCTCGGCGCGCGGTATGTGCACAACAAGTACGGCGATCTTGCCGACTTCAGCGATCACGGTTTTGGCGGGCTCGTCGGTTTCCGCTTCGGCCCGGTGCGGATTGACGGCACTGGCGACTGGATGTCGAGTGACGAGGTGGGGCATGGCAATTATCACAACCTCGGCATTGACGCGGGGCTGAGTCTTCTCCTCGGCAACAAGCACTGCCGCAAGGAGGACGACGGCGTGACGGTGACGCCCGGCAATGCCACGCTCGAACGCGGCCAGCGGGCCACCTTCGCGGCGACGGCGCTGCATTGCGGCAAGCCGCGCGAAGTCGCGTGGAGTGCCACCGGCGGAAGCATCACGCAGGGCGGGGAATACACCGCCGGGCAGACGCCGGGGAGTTTTCTCGTGACGGCGACCGAGCCGAAGAGCGGCATGAGCGGCACGGCCACCGTGGTGATCAACGCGCCTCCGCCGCCGCCCCCTCCGCCACCACCGCCGCCGCGGATCACCGTGGCGCGGATCGACCTCAAGCCGGACCTGGTGCGCGTGAAGGTGCACGAAAGCGTGCCATTCACCGTGACGGCGATCATGAGCGACGGGAGCAACCGCCCGATCGACAATTGCCCGCTCACCGCCACCGGCAATGCGGTGCAGACCGGCAATAGCTTCAGCTGGGGCCGCTACGGTAACTACACGGTGACGGCCAACTGCGAGGGAATGAGCGATCAGTCCACCGTGGAGGTGCCGCTGCAGATCGTGATCTACGGCGCCAACTTCCGCTTCAACATGGACCAGCTCACGCCGGCGGGAATGGATAGCGTGCGAGTCGCCGCGGATTCGCTGAAGAACTACCCCGAGATCAAGGTCCGGCTGGCCGGCTTCGCCGACTTCGTGGGATCCGATGGCTACAACTGCGGCCTAACCTGGCGCCGGGCCCAGACGGTGCACCGGGCGCTCAACCAGTTCGGGATTTCGGACGACCGGATCAGCGTGATCGAGGGCTTCGGGCACGCGTATCCGCTGGCGGACGACCAGGTGCCGCAGGAATGGAAGGACATCAACACCCGGACGCACGACAAGGGGAAGTGGTGGGATCGCCGGGTGGATATCACCTCGGCCAGCAAGGACGCGTCGATGACGGCGTGCCCGATGCCCGAGCCGGCGCCGGTGAGGAGAGCGCCGGCGGCGAAGAAGCCTTAGGCGCGATGCGGTAAGATCGATGGCTGCCAATCGGCAGCCATGAGCCATGGGCCATGAGCCCGTCGGTTGAGTTCGCCAGTGCGGTGCGCAGGCGAGCTCAACCGGCGGGCTCATGGCTCATGGCCCATGGCCTCTTGATGGACCGCAGTGTACACTCAACATCGATTCCCTCCAGACAGAAGGCGACTCTCCAGCCGGAACCAGTATGCGAATGCGTTCCCGAATGCTCGCGGTGACAGTCGCCGCTCCTGCCATGCTGGCTATCTCGATCATCTCAGCCCCAGGCCTGAGCGCACAAGCGGCGGCGGGCCCGCGGCTGGGGCCGAGCAACGGTGCGCCGGCGCCATTTCGGCTCAATCGCTCTTTGCTTTCGATGAATCGGCAAGTTGCTCCGACGCACTGGCAGCGCGGGGCGATCATTGGCGGCGCCATTGGGACTGCAATCGGTGTCTTGTTCTACAACGCGTTCGAGTACGAAACCCATGGCGGACTCTACGTTGTCGGCTGGGCATTTGCCGGGGCGATGATCGGCGGGCTGATCGGTTCGGGGAGTCACAAGACGTAGGCGGCATTGCCGCCCGGGGAGCAGGAAATGATCACGATGAAGGCCTTGATGTCGATCTCGATTGCCTCCGCAGCCGCATGCTCGAGCCCCGCTGCAGCGCCCGACAACAACGCCCTGGCCGGCGCATATGCGATCGTAGGAACACGAATCCTGGCCAATGGTGTCGGCTCGCCACGCGAATACAGCATTTCGATCATCAGCGTGACAACGGATCGCGTCATCTTCGACTTTACCGCCGGCGACCTTGTGCGGTCCCTTCCGGCACGAGACACCGCGACGGCCGGCGGGACCTTCTACTTCGTACGATGGAACGGAAACGCGCAATTCAATCATGAACTCTATTTCCGCGCGGATTCCTGCCAGGGCAACGACATCGGCGGTGGCGGCGACACGGTCGCCTGGGCGGCGTGCGCGATCCACTCCACCAGTCACTAGGAGAGCACCGCCGCCGGCGAGCGCCAGGACGTTGCCACTGGGGGTGCGCAGGCGAACCCAACAAACGGGCTCACGGGCTCACGGCTCATGGCCCATGGCTGCTTGTTGGCAGCCAACGGCCGATTCACCTCTTAGCGCGCCAGCACCGCCATGACCAATTGCGACGCTGCGCGCGATGCACCCTCGCTATAGAACACGTACACCTTGTGAGTTTTCTCGTCCACCGCACAGGTTCTGGCGCCGCCACCCGTTGGCACCGTCTCGACGACGGTGAACTTGTTCGGTGAATCCTCGTGCACCACCGTGATCGTGCTGTCGGCTCGATTGGGATTGAACGCCAGCTTGCTGACCGGGTCGAAGCAGTTCATGTCGGCGCGGCTCGCAACGGGAATCCTCGCCACCACGCTCCCGTCGTCCGCGTTGACCACCACCATCTCCTTGTTGCATGCCATGAAGAGCCGGCGGGACGCCATGTCCATCGACAGCCCCTGCGCAGTGCCGCAACCGGTGATTGGCCAGGTCGCCTCGATCTTGAGTGTTGCTGCATCGACCTTTTCAATCGCGCCCGCCGACTCGACGTTGAGGAAGAGCTTGCCCTTCCCGTCGGCGACGCCCGATTCGAGCCCGTCGCCAATCGTCGACTTGGTGATCAGCGTGCCGGTCTTCATGTCGACGACCCAGGCGTCCGTGCCCTCCCAGATGAAGGCGCGCTTGGTGACGGGATCGTAGCGGCTGCCGTCGCCCCTCGCGTCCACGTGGCCGGTGACGGTGAGGGTCTTGAGGTCGAAGACCGTGCCGTTGCGCACCAGGCCGCGGTTCAGGTCGGCCGCAATCGCATAGCCACCGCCGCCGCCGGTGACGGTGCCGATCACGGTATCCCGGTCTACATCGACGACCTGGTCCCCCAGTCCATACAAGCGCCGGCCAACCGGATCGAGGGTGAGGTAGTCGGCACCCATCCGGCCGAGGACCACGCGCTTGACAACGTGATACTGCGGGGTTTGCGCGGTGAGCATTGACGCAGCGAGGGCGGTGAGGGCGTTGGCGGCGAGCAGGCCGCGAAGCGAGCGAAGCATGGGAACTCCCGGAATGGGCCAAGGACGCGGTCGATAATACCGCAGCGCATAGTTTAAGACGACGGGGCTGTCGGAGAGCTTACAGAACGCCTCGACCATCGTTTCACCTGGGAATGGCGGCCCCGTCCTTGACATCCCGCCGCCCCGTCCGTAGCCTCTTACCTAGCTAGTTAGAGGAGAGACGGTGACCCGACGCCAGAAGAACGACATCCTGCAGGGGACTCTCGCCTTGCTGGTCCTCAAGACGCTTGCCGCGCGCGGCGCCATGCACGGGTTTGCCATCACCGCGCACATCCAGTCGGCGTCATCCGACCTGCTTCGCGTCGAGGAAGGATCTCTCTATCCCGCGCTCCATCGCATGGAACAGGACGGCTGGGTGCGCGCCGAGTGGGGAACCACCGAGAAGAATCGCCAGGCCCGCTACTACTCGCTCACCGCGGCGGGACGGCGCCAGCTGGCGCGCGAGGAGGCGAGCTGGGCCCGGCTGACCGACGGAGTGCGGCGTGTGCTGCGCTACGCCTGAGCTCGATACCACAGTGACCTGGAGGCGCGGATGGCGTGGCTTCATCGATTCACCAATCTGTTTCGAGCCGATCGTCACTCGCGTGATCTCGATCGCGAGATGGGATTCCATCTCGACGAACGGGTCGATCAACTCGTGACCAGCGGGATGACGGAACGGGAAGCCCGCCGCGAGGCTCGGCGCCGCTTCGGCAATCGCGGCGTGATGAAGGAACGGACCCGTGACGCCGATATCGTCGCCTGGCTCGACGCCCTCGCCGCCGACATCCGTCAGGCCTTCCGCGCCCTGCGCGCCAATCGCGGCTTCGCCGTCGTGGCTGTGGTCTCGCTCGCCCTCGGCATCGGCGCCAACACCGCGATCTTCTCGCTGATCAACGCCGTGATGCTCCGGTCGCTGCCGGTCCGGCATCCCGAGACGCTGCTCAGCGTGAGGATGGGTGGCACCGATGACGTGTTCACCAACCCGCTCTGGGAACAGATCCGCGCCCGCGGCGACGTCTTCGGCGGTGCGTTCGCCTACGGCCAGGCCCGCTTCAATCTTGCCCCCGCCGGCGAGGCGCGGAACGTCGACGGCGAATGGGTCAGCGGCGACTACTTCCGCACGCTCGGTGTCCCCGCGACGCTGGGACGGACGATCGACGCCGCCGACGACGTCCGCGGCTGCCCGGCGATCGCCGTGATGAGCTATGGACTCTGGCAGACGGAGTTCGGCGGCGCGCAGAATGCCGTCGGCAAGACACTCATGGTGAACGCGCATCCGTACACCGTCGTGGGGGTTGTCGATCGCGGATACTCCGGGATCACAGTGGGACAGCGGTCCCAGCTCTACCTCCCGATCTGCAGTGAGGCGGTCATGGATGGGCCCGACAACGCCATCGACAATCGCAGCTCGTGGTGGCTGAACGTGATGGTCCGCCCCGCTGCCGGTTCCACCGCCGCGCAGACCGCCGCCCGCCTCGCCGCGGCGGCTCCCGATGTGATGGCGGCAACGCTGCCGCCCGATCGTCCGCCCCAGGCCCAGGCCGAGTATCTCAAGCAGACCCTCACGGTCACCCCCGCCGCGAGTGGCGTCTCGCAGCTGCGGCTGCAGTACACCGGCGCCCTTCGCGTGCTCATGGTGGTCGTCGCACTGGTACTGCTGATCGCCTGCGCCAACGTGGCCAATCTCCTGCTCGCGCGCGCCACGGTGCGGCAGCATGAAGCCGCGATCCGGCTCGCCCTCGGTGCCGGCCGGAAGCGGCTGGTCCGCCAGATGCTGACGGAGGCGATCGTGCTGTCGCTCCTCGGGGCTGCGCTTGGCGTCCTCTTCGCCAACTGGGGCGCTCGCCTGCTGACGAGCTTCCTCTCGGTCCGCGGTACCGCGGCATGGCTCGATCTCGCCATCGACCTCCGGGTGCTCGCCTTCACCAGCGCGGTGGCGCTGCTCAGCGGTATCCTCTTCGGTCTGGCACCGGCGTGGCGGTCGGCGCGGACCGATCCGCAGGCGGCATTGAAGGCGCAAGGACGAAGCGTGGTCGGCCGCTCCCGCCGCGGCGTCGGATGGGCGCTCGTGGCAGGGCAGGTGGCGCTCTCGTTCGTGCTGCTCACCTCAGCGGGGCTGCTGCTCAGTTCGTTCCGGAACCTCACCACCACCCATGCCGGCTTCCAACGCAGCGGTGTCCTGCTGGTCAACGTGGGACTTCCCGACACCAGTACCTCGCTTCCCGGGACGATCCTCGAACGCCTGCGCGCGCTGCCGGGGGTACGGTCGGTCGCCTTCTCCTCGATGACGCCGATGTCCAACCGCGGCGAGAACACCTTCCTCGTCACCGACAGCTATCACCCGGTCCGCAAGCGAGACGGGCTGACGTGGGTCAACCACATCAGCGAGGGATACTTCTCCACCATCGGCACGCGATTGCTGCGGGGGCGCGACATCGAAGCGTCCGACCGGGCCGGATCATCGCAGGTGGCGATCATCACGCAGAGCGTGGCGCGCAAGGTCTTCGCCGCCGCCGATCCACTCGGGCAACAGTTCCGGCGGCCGATGGGCAAACAGGATAGTGCCCCGTACGAAGTCATCGGCGTGGTGGAAGACACCAAGTTCGGCTCGCTGCGCGACAGCACCGGACCGGTGATCTACCTGCCGGCCGCCCAGGCCGACCAGCCGGTGCAGTTCTTCACCGTCGAGATTCGCAGCGACATCCCTCCCACGACGCTGATTGCCGGCGTCAAGAGCGTGATGGCGCAGCTGTCCCCGCCGGCATCGCTGCAGTTCACCACGCTGAGCGAGCAGGTGGCGCGCTCGCTGAGCCGCGATCGGCTCCTCGCCACGCTCGCCACGTTCTTCGGCGGCCTGGCGCTCCTCCTGGCGCTGATCGGGTTGTACGGCACGATGGCATACAGCGTCGCACGGCGGCGCAACGAGATCGGCATTCGCATTGCGCTTGGCGCGGCGCGCCAGCGCGTGGTGCGGATGGTGGTCGGCGAAGTGATCGTCGTCGTGATCACGGGCCTCTGCGTCGGCGTGGCGCTGGCAGTCGTGGCAACGCGGCTGGTCGCGTCATTCCTCTTCGGCCTCAGGGCCTCGGACCCGGCGACGTGGATCGCCTCCGCGGCGGTGCTGATCGGTGTCGCGCTGCTCGCCGGCGCCGCGCCGGCGTGGCGCGCCGCCCGGATGAATCCGATGATGGCACTGCGAGAGGAGTGAGAGCACATGGCCTGGTATCGCCGCTTCACCAACCTGTTTCGATCCGATGAGCACTCGCGCGAGCTCGATCGCGAGATGGGCTTTCACCTCGCCGAGCGCGTCGATGAATTCACGGCCACGGGAATGGCGGAGGCCGAGGCCCGGCGCGAGGCGCGGCGGCGCTTCGGCAATCGCGGCGTAATGAAGGAACGCACCCGCGACGCGGACATCTTCGCGTGGCTCGACGCACTCCTCGCCGACGTGCGCCAGGCCGGGCGCGCGCTTCGGGCCAATCCCGGCTTCGCCCTGGTCGCCGTCATCTCCCTCGGGCTCGGTATCGGCGCCAACACGGCAATCTTCTCGCTCATCAACACCGTCATGCTCAAGTCCTTGCCCGTCCGGCACCCCGAGACGCTGCTCAAGGTGACGATGGGCAGGAAAGGTGGCGAGAATGTCACCAATCCCATCTGGGAGCAGGTGCGCGGTCATCCCGAGGTGTACGCCGGCGCCTTTGCCTACGACCAGGGTCGCTTCGATCTGGCGCAGCGGGGGGAAGTGCGCGCGGTCGATGGCGAGTGGGTGAGTGGCGACTACTTCGGCACCCTGGGCGTGCCTGCGATGCTCGGGCATACCATCGCACCCGCCGACGACGTTCGCGGTTGCCCCGCCATCGCGGTCCTCTCGTACGGTTTCTGGCAGACCGAATTCGGGGGCGCCACCGACGTGGTCGGCAAGACCCTGATGCTCAATTCCCACGCGTTCACCGTTGTCGGCGTGGCCGATCGCTCCTTCTCCGGCATGGAAGTCGGGCGCCAGACGCAGCTCTATGCGCCGATCTGCGCCGCGCCAACCGGAGGTGGTATACCGGGCGGCCTCGATGAACGCAGTCTCTGGTGGCTGAACATCGTGGTGCGGTCATCGGCGGGCGCCACGGCTGCACAGACCGGTGCCCGCCTGGCCGCTATTGCCCCGCAGGTGTATGCGGCGACCGTGCCACTCCAGTGGCGGGCCGCCGACCAGGCGAGCTACCTCAAGCGCACGCTGGCAGTGGAGCCCGCCGTCAACGGTTTCTCCGAACTGCGATTGCAATACGCCGGGGCGCTCCGCGTCCTGATGGTCGTCGTCGCGCTCGTGCTGCTGATCGCCTGCGCGAATGTGGCGAACCTGCTGCTGGCGCGTGCTACCGTGCGACAGCACGAAGCGGCGGTCCGCCTTGCGTTGGGAGCCGGGCGCGCGCGCTTGATCCGCCTGATGCTCACGGAGGCGATGCTCCTCTCGCTCCTGGGTGCCGCCCTGGGTGTCCTGCTGGCGAGTTGGGGCGCCCGGCTGGTGATGGGATTCATCGCCGAAGGTGACGACGGTACCTGGCTCGATCTTGCCATCGATCGTCGGGTGCTCGCCTTCACGATCGTGACGGCGGTCGCCAGCGGCCTGCTTTTCGGATTGGCTCCCGCCTGGCGTTCGGCGCACGCCGATCCGCAGAATGCACTGAAGGCACAGGGGCGAAGCGTCGTTGGTCGCTCGCGCCGGGCAATCGGATGGGCGCTCGTGGCCGGACAGGTGGCGTTGTCATTCGTGCTGCTGACCTCCGCCGGGCTCCTCCTCAACTCCTTCCGGAATCTGAGCACGACACACGCCGGGTTCCAGCGCGCTGGCGTGCTCCTGATTGACACCCACCTGACGGACACGAGCGCGGCCCTTCCAGGAGTGATCCTCGAACGGATGCGCGCATTGCCGGGGGTGCGGTCGGCGGCATTCTCGACGATGACGCCGCTCGGCAACAGTGGCGAAAATACCGTCGTTGCCGTCGATGGCACGCAACCAAACTCCGGGACTGGCGCACCGTCGAGCGTGGACCATGTCAGCGCGGGCTACTTCACCACCATGGGCACGCGGTTGCTGCGCGGCAGAGACTTGAGCGCGTCCGACGACCTGACAGCACCGCCGGTGGTCCTGCTGAGCGAAAGCCTGGCGCGCAGGCTGTTCGGTGCCACGGATCCGATTGGAAGGAGAATCCAAGGGGGCGCGCCGACCGAAGTGATCGGTGTCGTCGAGGATGCGAAGTTCGGATCGCTCCGGGACTCGGCCAGCACGATGGTCTATTTCCCGGCGGCGCAAGGCCGGCGCCCGCTTGGCAGCTTCACGCTCGAGCTTCGCAGTGAGGTTGCGCCCGCTTCCCTGATCGCCGGAGTGAAGAATGTCATGGCTGGCCTTTCGCCCACGGCGTCGCTGCAGTTCACCACGTTGAGTGATCAGGTGGGGCGATCGCTGAGTCGAGACAAGCTGCTCGCCACTCTGGCGACCTTCTTCGGCGGGGTGGCGCTCCTGCTCGCGCTGATCGGATTGTACGGCACCATGTCATACAACGTGGCGCGACGAAAGAACGAGATCGGCATTCGCATTGCGCTCGGTGCGGCGCGCGAGCGCGTGATCCGCATGGTGATCGGCGAGGTGGGAGTGGTTGTGGTGGGGGGGCTCTGCATCGGCGTGCTGTTGGCGCTGGCCGCGACGCGACTGGTCGCGTCGTTTCTCTTCGGTCTCTCGGCATCCGATCCGGCGACGTGGATCGCGTCCGCGGGCGTGCTGCTCTGCGTTGCGCTGCTGGCCGGAGCCGCGCCCGCGTGGCGCGCCGCGCGGATGAATCCGATGACGGCATTGCGGGAGGAGTGAGCACCGCCTGGCACGCGCATAAGCCAAACCAGTAGGGGCCACCGGGCCCGGAGGTTTCCCTCTTACCTATCACCTCTCACCTCTGACCTTCTTACTTCTCACTTCTTACTTGCGGGTTTACCCTTCTCCTGCCAATCTGGCCGACTTCTTCCGGGTGGGGCATGGGCAAGCGCGATTTCCTCTCCTTTAATGATGTCTCCCGCGTCGAGTGCCAGGCGCTTCTCGACCTCGCCCTGCGGATGAAGTCGGGCGAATACGCCGATCGACCGCTCCAGGGCCAGACCCTGGCCCTCATCTTTGCCAAGAGCAGCACCCGCACCCGCGTCTCCTTCGAGGTCGGCGCCCGGCAGCTCGGTGCCGATGCCTTGTTCCTCTCCTCTCGCGACATCCAGCTTGGCCGGGGCGAACCGATCCGGGATACCGCCCGGGTCCTCTCCCGCTACGTCAACGGCATCATGATCCGCACGTTCGCGCAGTCCGACGTGGAGGAGCTGGCGAAGTACGCCACGATTCCAGTCATCAACGGACTTACCGATCTGCTCCACCCCTGCCAGCTCCTCGCCGACCTGCTCACGGTGCAGGAAGAGTTTGGCTCGCTCGAAGGGAGGATCGTCGCCTGGATCGGCGACGGGAACAACATGGCGAACTCGTGGATCGAAGCGGCGGGAGTCTTCGGTTTCGAGCTGCGGCTCGCGTGTCCGGAAGGCTACGAACCCAATCGCCATCTCTTCGAGGCGAACGCCAAGCGCACCAGGCTGAGCATGACGGAAGATCCTGAAGAAGCCGTGGCCGGCGCACACGTGGTGAATACGGACGTCTGGGCATCGATGGGACAGGAGGCCGAAACCGAAGCGCGGCAGAAGGCGTTCGCCGGCTACTGCGTCGATTACCGGCTCATGTCGGCGGCGGCGCCCGAGGCCATCGTGCTGCACTGCCTGCCGGCTCACCGCGGCGAGGAAATCAGCGAAGAGGTGCTCGAAGGCCCGCGCTCGCGGGTGTGGAATGAAGCGGAGAACCGGTTGCATGCGCAGAAGGCGTTGATGGCGATGCTGATGGGCAGCCCAAAGCCCAAAGCCCAAAGCCCAAAACGCAAGGCTGGCCCGCAGTCCGGAGCCAGCAGCCAGCAGCCAGCAGCCAACACCGATCCGCCCAATGATTGAAATGTCGGAAGGCTACCACGCCCTTACCACGGGTGCGGCGAGCTGGACGGCCAACGGGCTCGGCCAGTTCGAGGTCGCCGGGGCCGACGCGCATGCATTCGTCAACCGCCTCGCGACCGCCGACCTGTCCCTGCTGGTGCCTGGACGCTTCGTGCATTCGCTGCTGCTGCGCGACGACGCATCGATTCTCGATCGCGTCACCATCTACCGCTTTCCGGAACGCGTGATGCTGCTGGTCGATGCGTCGCAGCGGCATGCAGCGTGGAAGCACATCCTGGCGCGCAAGCGTGGCAACGTGCGCCTGCGCGATATCTCCGACGATATGGGCGTCATCGCGGTGCGCGGCCCGGCGACGGTCGCGACCCTGGCCCAGCTCCTGGTGCCGAGTCCGGCCGAGCCCGGCGATGTCATCACGGCGCGGCTCGGCGGCATTGACGTCTTCGCTGCCCGCGCCACGCTCGATGGCCCCGAAGGATTCGATCTCTACTGCCGGCTCCGCGACTTCCCGGCGCTGCAGGCCGCGCTCCTCGACGCGGGCATCTGTCCGATGTCCGACGACGACTGGCGGACCTCACGCCTCGAATGGGGCATACCCACCGTCGGCATCGAGATCGATCCGGGTGATACGCCGGTGGAGGCCGGACTCGAGTCACTGGTGGCCGAAGGAAAGGGCGCTCCCTTTCCGGGAGAAACGGCTCTGGCATCCCGCAGGCAGACCGGGGCGTTCAAGCGGCTGGTGGGATTTCATGTCGCCGGATCCGAGGTGCCGCCGCTCGCTTCGAGAGTGACGGTGGCGGGCGTCATGGTCGACAGAGTCCGGTCGGTCGTCCAGTCGCCGCGAGTCGGAGTGATCGGGATGACCGCGGTGCCGACGACGGCGGATGTGCCGGCGACGCGCCTCACGATGATCTCCGGCGAAAAGGTCTGGAAGGCCACCGTCATGCGGCGCCCGTTTGTCACCCGGGCGCTGACATGAGCACGCGTATCGCGATCCTCACGGTGTCGGACGGCTGCGCCGCGGGTACGCGCGAAGATCGTTCGGGTGCCGCGATTGCGGCCTGGGTGCGCGACCAGGGCTGTGAAGTCGCCGCGCACGTCGTGGTGCCCGACGAAACCCACCGCATCGCGGCGCAATTGATCCAGTGGTCCGACGCGGGCGACGTCCCGCTGATCCTCACCACCGGCGGTACCGGGCTCGGCCCCCGCGACGTGACTCCCGAAGCCACGCGCGCGGTGATCGAGCGCGAGGCGCCAGGTCTCGCGGAAGCCTTGCGCAGCGCGGGTTTGCGCCAGACGCCGCGCGCGGCCCTGTCGCGCGGTATCGCCGGCACGCGCGGGCGCTGCCTGATCGTCAACCTGCCCGGGTCCACCAGCGGGGTCATCGACGGCCTGGCCACGCTGGGCCCGCTGGTCAAGCACATCGCCGCGCTCCTCCGCGGCGAGACGGAGCACTGACCGATGGCCGCTCAGGTCGTTGTCACGCTCGCCGACCTCGAGACCGCCGTCCCGCTCGACCGCGCCCTTGGCGCCGCCGGCATCGAGTCGGCGGTCGTGGCATCTGCCGACGAGGCGCGCAACGCCATTCGCAAACAGCATCCCGGCCTGCTGGTTTTCACCGGTGCCGTGCACGAAGCGGCAGCGGCCACGCTCGCTGCCTACGCGCGAGATCACGACGTGGCAATTCTCGCCCTGCTGGAGCCGACCGACTCCTCACGGCTCACGACTCACGACTCACCGCTTTCGTACACCGAGGCGCTCGTCAAGCCGGTGGCGACCGACGAACTCGTCGGCACCGTGCGCCGCATGGTGGATCGCCGTGAGCTGCAACGCCGCACCGGGATCTTCGGCGAGAGTGCGGCCATCCAGGAAGTGCTGGTCAAGATCGAGCAGATGGCGCCCGTGTCGAGCACCGTGCTCATCCAGGGAGAATCGGGCACCGGCAAGGAACTGGTGGCCAAGGGCATTCACGACCTCTCGCCCAGGCGCGGCCGGCCGTTCATCGCCGTCAATTGCGCGGCGCTCCCCGAGACGCTGCTCGAGAGCGAACTCTTCGGCCACGAGAAGGGGGCGTTCACCGGTGCGGCGGAACGCCGGCTCGGCCGCTTCGAACTGGCCGACACCGGGACGATCTTCCTCGACGAAATCGGCGAGATTCCGTCGAGCGTGCAGGTCAAGCTGCTGCGCGTGCTCGAGACGCGGTCCTTCTTCCGCGTGGGCGGCGTGCAACCGATCAAGGTTGATGTGCGCGTGGTCGCGGCGACCAACCGGCCGCTCAAGGATCGCGTCGCGGTGGGCGAGTTCCGCGACGACCTCTTCTATCGCCTCAACGTGCTGTCGATCTACCTGCCGCCGCTGCGCGAGCGGCGCGACGACATCCCGCTCCTCGTCAAGCGCTTCGTCCGGGAGTTCACCGCCCAGCACGAGCGCAAGTTTCCCGGCATCGCCGCCGACGCGATGCAGCGACTGATCCAGGCGCCGTGGCCCGGCAACGTGCGCCAGTTGCGCAACCTGATCGAGTCGATGGTGGTGCTGGCGCCCACGCACGAGATCCGGGCGCACGATATTCCCGCCGACGTGATGGAGGGTGGCGGGACGCTGCTGCCCATGCGCATCGCGCAGTCGCAGTTCGACACCCGCAACATCGGCGGGCCGGAGTTCGAGTTCATCCTCCGGTCGCTGATGGAGCTGCGCGTGCAGCTGGAAGACCTTCGCCGGCGAATCGACGGGCAGCAGCACGACGTCCAGGTGATCGAGGTGAGCGACCCGAACGCGCCGATCGCCCTGCCGATCTCGCCCGTTGGCCCCGCCGGCAGCCCGGAAGCGGAGCCGGAACCCGCGCCGGTGGTCCTCTACCAGCCCGGCATGACGATGGCCGACATCGAACGGCGGGCGATCGAAACCGTGCTTGCCGAGCACACTGGCAACCGCCGCAAGGCGGCGCAGGTGCTGGGGATCGGCGAGCGCACCCTGTACCGGAAGCTCAAGGAGTACGGGCTGGGCTGACACGCTCCGCTCCGCCCGGCGCCCTAAACCCTTCACCGCCGCATCGGCGTCCAATACATCGCATGCCCATGGCTCGCGACTTCCCGGACTGGCTCGACGCCGCCGCACGCGACCTGCGCCTCGCCATCCGCTCGCTCTGGCACGCGCGCGGATTTTCCCTCGCCGTTCTGGTCCCGCTCGCAGCGGGTCTGGCCGTCCTGGCGGTGATTCTCTCAGTCGGCAACGCCTACCTCTTCCGTGCGCTGCCATATCCTGCCGCCGGCCGCCTCTACCACGTGCACTACGCCCCGCCGGGACCGTACGAACCCGACAACGTCTCCACCATCGACTGGACGCGCCTGCAGGACGTCATCGAGTACCCGGTTGCCGCGCGCGGGGAAACGTTCTATCTCGGCATCGCGGGACAGGGGGCGCCTGCCGCGGCACTGCGCGTGACGCGCGACTTCGTCACGGCGCTCGGTGTGCGCGCGGCAATCGGCCGCACGCTGCAGCGCGAGGATTTCACCGCCGGTGGCGACGAGCCGGCACTCATCGGATACCGCCTCTGGCGCACGACGTTTGGCGG
>Ga0070711_100000844_pt1 | contig 16097 bp, 14 predicted proteins | sample LARL53metaG_FD_65452 | JGI IMG/M metagenome (GOLD analysis project Ga0070711, IMG submission 65452) | Corn, switchgrass and miscanthus rhizosphere microbial communities from Kellogg Biological Station, Michigan, USA - LAR L5-3 metaG | ecosystem: Host-associated > Plants > Roots > Rhizosphere ... | reverse complement strand
TTTTCAATAACCATAGAACTACTCTTATTTTTTGCCCTTTGTTATATTTCATTTCTGTAGCTAAAGGACGCTTCGTCGCACTTAACATTCCAAATGAAGCTCATCTAAAATGATACCAATGCATTATGTCAAAATAATTTGAATATGTTATATTGAGAGGAAACAATTAACCAGTCCAAGCAGTCCAAGCATTTAATCCATTTTGATATCTTTCAGTCCGCCAGTTGTTTGTCCGACTTCGATGATGTATCCATCAGGATCATGCATATAACAGCGAATTTCAATACCATGATCCTTCGGCTCGGTAATGAATTCAGCTCCTCTACTAAGCCATTCTTTATAACAGGTCCAGATGTCTGCTACACGAATAATCATGAAATTGCTAGCCTCATTTGGGTTCTGGGGGGTGCGAAGAGTTATAGTTGGCTTGTCGTCTGTTGGGCCTCCACCTACGTTTAAAACTATCCAACTGTTGGCAATTTTGACAATGGTAGGTTCACCGTTGCGAATAACTTTTCCTCCAAAAATTCGAAGATAAAACTCTACTGAACGTTTCACATCCGCTACGGTCAGGAAGTGTGTGAGGACAAATCCTTCTTTGGGTGCGTATCTATTATCTTTTATATTGACCGTATCCATACTTTCTTTTTTCCTGCTGCCACTCTTATATTTGTAGTACTAAACTGTTTCCTATTCTATATTCGACGCCACTTATCGTTATTGTTCATTGTAATCCTGGCTGTTGTTATTATTTGATGGAATGCTAACAGGAACCTATTAGTTTATGTATGCATCTTATTCTAAATGAGATGGATATCCTCAGTTAATTCATCTTTCAAGTGCAAATACTGCTATACATCATTTATCTCTCAGCAAAGACCAGATCAGCATGAAAAGTATGCCGGTTATAGAAGGAAAGGTGCTGCTGGCAATTATTTATGTAGGGCATGTCTATGTTTGTACTGCGCAGCAAAAGAAAATAGTAAAAATTCATATCGCGTATTGTTTTCTTAACTATCTTTTTTTGGTCATATGGTCGTAGTATAATGTACCTCTTATTTTGAGTATCTATTGTACCCAGATGCTTCGGTACTCCTACCAACAGAACCATAAGATAATATATCTACAGACACTGAAATCCATGAATATTAATGTGGTTCTGTTGTGTCACAATTGATACAATACTCTGATATTGCTAAAGAATTGGGATACGAATGTAATTAACTTGGCTGTGTTGCTGTGGACTCGTTTGGTAGAATTAACATCTAATGAGCATATGCAGCTGGGTGATGCTGATACTTCTGTAATTGTCCCGCTCAATTAATTATCGCTGCTGAAGCAGAAGAAGTAAATATAGATCTGACTCGAATTTTTTGGATAAGCAAAGCTTGTATGTAGCTTCTTATGTGAAAATGTGAGGCTTGATATGAAGAACAAATTGATCGATTGATTTACTATGCTACAATGCGATCATAAATAGAAAACGGATGAATTTCTTCTTGGTATTGTATTTTGTAACTTGTGTTTTCATAGGTTGTATTATCCGCTAATTGACGAGATGGTTGTGTTCAAAATATTCGATGATGAGGATGAAATTGCAAATCAAGTATAATCTGTATTATGCAAATTACGGTTTTAATTAAGATCAATACTAATGGTAAGATTCCAATAGCCAGTACCGCAATAAGAATAATTACAAATCCAGCTATGGATCTGTAAACTGATCCTTGAATCAAAACTTTCTTCTTATTCTGTAGATATATCTACAGCAATTGCTCATGCCCACATCATAAACCGTATGGATGCAGGAACAACTGCAGACAACAGCCACAAAATTGTAGATATTAGAAAACCTCGTGCTAATCCATTTGCAAGTTTACTCGCAGCAGGTATTCTGTGGTCTGTGCGTAAATATTCAATTACAAGAAAACCCGTAATCGCACCATATGATATAGCAATATTGCTTGATGTTCCAGCCAGGGCACATGTATGTTGACAGTAAGAGCGGCAGCTCCCATCATCTTTAGTAAAACAAAGACTCGATAGATTACATCATCTGTTTCAAACCAAGCCGCGTAAAATGTGTTCATGTAAAAAGGAGCTCCACTCGGATTACAGATCGGTCTGTCTGGTAATGTTCTCTTAATAGTTGCTAGAACCTCATAAATACTTGTGCTTAACATATCATCGAATGCGTCTTGAATTTTCTTGGTAAAAGAACATGAACAAACAAGAAGAAGAGCACACATTTGATTTAATAGTAATAGGATCTGGTACTGCGGCGTCTACCACCGCATCAGAATGCAGTTCTGCTGGATGGAGGGTCGCTATAATAGACTCGCTTCCGTTTGGTGGAACATGTGCCCTACGGGGATGTGAACCAAAAAAAATTCTTGTTGAAGCAGCAAAAGTAATAGATTCAAATCAAAGGCATGAAAACAAGGGTATAATTGGTTCAGAAGCAGTTCATATTAAATGGCCTGATTTGATACGTTTCAAACGGACTTTTACTGATCCTTTCCCAAAACATAGAGAGGATGGTTATATTAGGGCTGGGATTGTTCCGTTTCATGGTCACGCACGGTTCATTAAGCCAACTACTATTAAAGTCGAAGTAAATAAGGATTTGAATAATAATAGTAATGATAATATTATTCTCAATGGTAGACATATTCTAATAGCCACAGGTTCAAAACCCATGAACCTAAATGTCTCTGGCTCAGAGAACATTATTACAAGTGATCAATTCTTGGAGTCAGGAGATAATAATTTACCTGACAGAATTGTATTTGTTGGTGGTGGATATATTTCGTTTGAGTTCGCTCATATTGCAGCGCGCGCTGGAGCAAAGGTTACAATTATACATAGGGGTAAACAACCTCTGGAACACTTCGATCCAGACCTTGTGAATAGATTGGTACAGAGAAGCAGGGATATAGGGATTGATGTCATATTACAGGCAGCAGTTAAAAGCATCGATAAATCATTATCGTCATCGACAACAACAAGCTTCAGTAATGAAGGTAGGAACAAATTAGTTGTGCATTATTCTTCTTCATCAGATATTTCTAAAAAAAATATGGTGAATAATGGTGATAGTGGTGAGGAAATGACATCATCAAAAGTGGAAGCAGATCTGGTGGTACATGGTGCGGGTAGGGAGCCTAATTTCGATGGGCTTGATCTGGTGGATGCAGGTGGTGTACAATATACTCATAGAGGTATAACAGTAAATGAATATCTGCAAAGTGTTTCAAATCCAGCTGTTTACGCAGCAGGCGATGCGGCTGCTAACATGGGCCTACCACTAACTCCTGTAGCAAGCTATGATGGAGCTGTTGTAGCGAATAATTTAATCAAAGGCAATACTATGAAATCCAACTACACTGGCTTACCTAGTGTGGTATTTACTATTCCAGCTCTTGTATCTGTGGGAATGCAGGAAAAAGAAGCAAGAGACCAAGGGCTACGATTCAAAATCAAACATGAAGATACTTCTGGCTGGGCATCATCTCGGCGAGTAGGTGAAACCTGCGCAGCATTTAAGGTGTTAGTTGAGGAAGATACAAATAGAATATTAGGCGCCCATATTCTAGGTCCTCATGCTGAGGAAATTATAAACGTATTTTCAATAGCTATTAGATTAGGAGTTACCATAAAGGATCTTAACGATCCAATACTATATACTTACCCAACCACCTCTTCCGATATACTTTACATGCTATAATAAATTATCAAAAACACCTCTTAAGTATAATTAGGACCAGGCTCAGGATGTACTATATTCCATAGATTTCAAATACGCACAACAGGATTAGAATACTCATTGTATACACTTTTTATAAACATAATCCTTTTAATCTCTAATAGCACGAGACCGACGTGAGCAATTCAAAGGAAATAGCCATGTATCATCTATATTACATCCAAATGAGGTTGCTAAGTTAATTCTTGATACGGCAAATAGCCTAAGTGGAGGAGAAAAGGTTGCTAAGTAAGCATAAAGTGACAGTGTCGGATGAAATAAAATCTGCATTTCCGCTATGTTTATTTTGTATGTGTAGTCTGACACTATTTTCCCTTGAGGAATACATTCAATGGCCACTGAAAACTGACTCTTCGCCATAGTTCAAGACGTTCATCATTTCTTTGACAATTTCTTCGGGGAGTTGAATATTTTGTTGTTCGAATTTTTCGAGCCTGAGCTTTACTACAACATATAGAGCGTTGTTGTTCTTTCTCATCTACAATTTTACAAGTGACTTAACCGCCCGGCGTTCGTCCATGGCAGCGTAGGCTTCTTCGATGTCGTTGAGATCAGTTGTGAAGTCGAAGACGCGTCCAGGATTGATATGGCCTTCTAAAACATCATCAAGAAGCTCAGGCATGTAGGCTCGAGCCGGCGCCGGACCACCATGCACGCCGACGTTACGATAGAATATATTCTGAACAGGTATCTCGACGCCGTGAGGCATACCAACATATCCAACTATCGAGCCTGGTCGTGCAATAGCCAATGCCACCTGAATAGCCTCGTTTGTACCAACACATTCAAGTGAGGCGTCGACACCTACTCCATCTGTCAGCCTCAGTACAGCTTCGTTTGCTTCTTCACCCCGCTCTGATATGATATCTGTAGCACCGAATTCTCGAGCAAGCTTTTGGCGAGCGGGGTTTCGGCTCAAGGAAATAATTCGTTGTGCGCCTAAACGTTTAGCAGCTATGATAGCACAAAGGCCCACAGCTCCATCACCGACGATGGCAACTGTATCATCTTTCTTGACACCTGCACATATAGCTGCGTGGTGTCCTGTACACATGACATCAGAGAGCGTGAGCAAGGAGGCTAGTATTTTGTCTGAATAACCTGAACCAGGAACCTTAACTAGTGTGCCATCTGCTAGTGGCACCCGTACGGCCTCGCCCTGTCCTCCATCGATCCCATTGGCTCCCCATACGCCACCTGCAACACATGCAGATGTGATTCCTACTCTACAGTTTGGGCATGTGCCATCACAATATAAGAACGGTGCAACGACCAGATCACCCTTAGCGATGTTTTTCACTCTATCTCCAACCTGTTCCACAACACCAAGAAACTCATGACCAATCGGGCTACCTACCGTATAGTCGGACTTACCACGATAGAACCAGAGATCAGAGCCACAGACACATGTCAGCGCGACGCGGACTACAGCATCGGCTGGCTCTTTGATTGTTGGATTCGGTCGTTCGTCAAGCTCAATGACGCCTTTATTCTTGAATATTGCAGCTTTCATAATTATTACTTCACCAACTCCATTAAAAATACAATAGTTATTGTAACTGTTCATCTAGGCATTCTAAGATCAAGTGTTTAACTGTTGAAATATCAGGTTTGTGCGGTAAGTTGATAATGTCGTGTATCTTCCTATGTCATATCATAGAACTGCGTCGTTGATTCTAGCATTCTGTCTCTTGTATGTTAAATCTTTGTTTTCTGTTCCTCTCAATACTTGTATAAGTTAGGATATCTGCTTTTACCTGTTTTCTAGTTCTTCACGAATTGTTATTTCTGCTACCTCGCGGACGCTTACTATCTGAATTCATAGCCTTTGGTAGTTTCTTTCTGTATCTCTTCTGTATCCGAGGTTGGCATTTCACTTTCTATTATGTTTACTTTTGCAGATAATTCAAAGCAAAATCAGCTCCTTGTGTTCGCAAACGTTATAGGTTGATAGATAACTCCTCTACGATTTTGACAGTGTATGTATAGTCTTTACTGTTAGTGTCAGCGGATAAGGAATATTATAGTGAGGATAATCATCTTTTAGTAAGGGATGGCTTGCATGCATTTGTACTCTCTTGCCTCATTCAGCCCTCTTAATTCTTCTTTGCTAGAAGTCGATGCTTCCTCAGCGTCAGCTACTTCGGAATTTTTTGACATAAAAATCTTAAGTAGATAGATGCATATTCTTATAGATCATGATAAATCATAATTTTATTTTGTCGGTATTGTAAGAATAATGAACTTAGTCTTATAGAATCATCATGAGTCATGTATATTGATTCCTATAATAGGATATCTATTACTACTACTATCCAATTTGTAAATGATAATAATAGGCTCCTGGTTTGATAGTTTATTTTTGGAAATTGTAGCCGGCTTCACTGCAGAAGTGAATTATGCACAATAGCTGCTCTAGATACAATACATGGCATTGTATCCATCACACTATTATAACACAGGCTACTATCCTACAACGATGAAAGAACAGATTCCTATAATCACAACATTACGTTTATCATATCTGATCACAGCATTTGTTGTTGGATGTCTTGCATTAAGTATCACACATTCTGGATTGGTTAACGCACAGCAGCAGAATAATACAGTAATGCAATCTCAAGGAACACCCGGCATGAATACAACGACAACAAATGCCACAAACATGAATATTGTTCTAGTCCATGGAACATATGTTGACGGATCTTCGTGGAGCAAGGTAATTCCAATTCTGCAGAACGCAGGACATAAAGTTATTGCAGTGCAACTTCCTCTCCATTCTCTAGCGGATGACGTCGCTACAGTAAAGCGTGCAATTGATCTTGTTGGCGCACCAGTACTCCTTGTAGGACACTCCTACGGTGGATTTGTAATAACTAACGCTGCTTATAATAATCCTAATGTCAAAGGTCTTGTTTACGTTGCTGCCTTAGCTCCTAAGGAAGGCCAATCACTAGGTAATTTCGTAGATTTTACAAAGTTTCCAAAGGGATTTTTGGTCTTCGATAACGGAGGATTTGTCTATATCAACCCTAAGGTGTTTGGCCAGGCATTAGCTCAAGATACTGATCCAGCTCAAGCCAAAGTCCTGGCCGCTGAACAAAAGCCATTTAGTAAATCTATTCTTGCTGAAAAATCTGGTCCACCAGCTTGGAAGCAACTACCTAGTTGGTATCAAGTCTCTGAAAACGACCACGCTATACCCCCTGATGCTGAACGAATGTTTGCAAAACAAATCAACGCTACTACTATCTCACTCCCGTCTAGCCATGCATCACCGCTGTCACATCCAAATGAGGTTGCACAGTTAATTTTAAATGCGGCAAATAACCTAACTAGAGGAGAAAAGGTTACCAAGTAAGCAGAATTGACAATGTCGAACGGTATAAAATGTGCAGCAATTGATTGGGAAAATGAAACCGGAAATATATGAAAGCTGACTTGAAATCCAATTAGGCGTTGCAGAAATGAACCAAGAGCAAGTAGTCAAAATTCCAGAGAAGCAACTAGCTTAAGATTATTATTATAATTATAATTATTATTTTCTATTCTCCACTGTCCCTACTCTAGACTCCAGCTGTTGTGCACCTCCTAGAGGCTGACCATTATGACAAAAGTCCAAACTAGAGACATCCCGGACCTGAACTGGGATGTGCTTGTAACGCCTGGCATACCCATTGTCACGAATGACCTTCCTCCGACCGTTACACAAGCGAAGTTTCAGGCGATAGCCTCCACCCTCATCTATGGCAAACAAGAGGCAGTTCTCGTCGACGCATATATGACAGTCAAGCAGACTGATGCCCTAGCGGATTGGGTTGCTGCAAGCGGCAAGAACCTGACAACGATCTATATTACGCATGGCCATGGAGATCATTGGTTTGGAATCGGAGCTCTTCTTGAACGCTTCCCAAATGCTAGAGCAGTAGCAACACCTGGTGTTATCAATGTTATGCGCCAACATGCCTCCCCAGAAATCCTCGAGAGAGTTTGGAAGGCGAGCTTTCCTGGCCAGATTCCAGACCGGCTCGTCATCGCCGAAGAGCTCAAAGGAAACGTAATAAATCTCGAAGGGCACGACTTGGTCGCAGTGGAACTCGGTCATACCGACACTGACTACACGACCTGTTTAAATGTCCCCTCCATAGGCTTAGTGGTCGCTGGTGATGCTGTCTACAATGATGTTCACCTCTACCTTGCAGAGTCAAACGCCAAGAGTCGCCAAGAATGGATCGCTGCACTAGATAAAATTGAGTCTCTTAATCCACGCGCAGTTGTTGCCTCACATAAGCGACCTGAAAACGAAGATAGTCCCCGCATCATCGAAGAGACTCGACAGTATATACGCGACTTCGACCGGTTAGCCGAAATGACTACAACCGCGCAAGAGCTCTATGACAAGATGGTGGAAATTTATCCAAACCGAGTCAATCCTGGATGGGCACTCTGGAGTTCGGCGCGTGCAGTCAAAAAATAGTATAGAAGTTATTAATGTACGGACTTCCTAATCTGTTTATATATTTTACAAGTTGTGTAATTATTAAACTGTGATTGTATCTATAAAACAGAACAATGCACGGCACATTCAACTATGTGACGTGAACAGAAGTAAATCTGGCTAATTGTAATTCCTCTATCCTTCTATTGAGGAACGTCAAATGCTTCCTTATTATTGTATCAAATAACAATCGCGAAAAGACACTGCAATAATTTCAGTCATATCTGCGGTGATCAACATACACTATTCGGATGATTGCTTCGTTGAGTATTCTGCTAAAGACCAATAACCTTACGATAGGCCAAAAAATAGATAAATATAAAATAGATAGCAGTTATTCTGTTTTTCTAGCTCTGGAGTGATTTATGAACAAACGAGATCGCGATTGATCCTTCACCCACTGCTGATGCAACACGCTTGATACTACCACCTCGTACATCACCTACAGCAAAAACACTTGGCAAACTAGTTTCAAGCAAAAATGGTTGACGAGTAAGAGACCAGCTTGCTGAGCTAAGGTTATCCGGAGATAGATCATTACCTGTCTTTATGAAACCTTTATTATCAAGTATCACGCAGCCGTTGAGCCAACTAGTATTTGGATCGGCACCAGTCATGACGAATATGTGTCTGATCTTTTTTTCCTCAGTCTGACCTGTTTGCTTATTGTGCCAGCGAACAATCTCTAGATGGCCGTCCCCTTCAATCCCTGTGATCTCTGTGTATGTCCGTAAAACTATCTTGGCAGATTCTTCGATACGACGAATTAAGTAGCGCGACATGCTCTCAGCTAAACCAGCTGACCTAACTACCATGTGCACGCGTTTTGCAGTCTCCGCCAGAAAAACGGCTGCCTGACCGGCTGAGTTTCCCCCACCAACCACTATAACCTCTTCTCCGCCACATAGCTGCGCTTCCACAAACGTCGCACCGTAATACACACCTGCACCTTCAAAGCGCGACAAGTTTTTGCATGGCGGCCTCCTATACTCAGCCCCAGTTGCAATCATAATTGTTCGTGCAGAAATTTGAGATCCATTCTCGACTTCGACGAGGTAAGGTTTACGGTCACAGATAAGTCGGGTGGCCTTTGCAATTAATATATCTGCGCCGAATTTTTGAGCCTGAAGATAAGCTCTGGATGCCAGATCCTGGCCTGAGATGCCAGTGGGAAATCCCAAATAGTTTTCGATTTTTGAGCTTGAACCAGCCTGACCACCAGGAGAGCCTGTTTCCAGCACAAGAACGTCTAGACCTTCTGAAGCGCCATATACTGCAGCAGCTAATCCTGAGGGACCGGCTCCGATGACTATGAGATCTCGCACATGAGTCTGATCAATAGACTCATTGAAACCAAGGCAGTCTGCGATTTCTTTATTATTGGGATTGCGAAGCACCAATTGGCCTCGACAGATCAACACTGGTATTTCACTAGCTGAAGTTTTAAAACTATCCAACAGATTCTGTACATCAGAATCGCGTTCAAGGTCAATGTAAGAGTACGGATGTCCATTGCGCATCAAAAACTCTTTGATACGAAGTGTATTGCCAGAATACATTGAGCCGATAAGAATAACATCTCCAACACCAGCAGCTATCAACTCTACTCTACGAAGAATGAATGCCCTCATTAACATCTCACCGAGTTCCGCGTCAGTCTGTACCAAAGTCAGCATATGTTGCCTATCCAATTCTATCACCTTACCTGCTTTAGTAACACGTACTCGGAACATAGTCCTTCTACCGGATAGCGTACCAACCTCACCAGTGAACTGACCAGATTTATGGATTGTAACAAGGGTCTCAATCGAGCCCGAGGGGCGTACCACTTCGAGCTCCCCTGAGACGACCACAAAAAATGGTGGAGTACTGACTCCCTGCTCATAGAGTATTTCACCATGTTCAGTCTTACGTATGTGACCGTAAGGTGCAATGCGACGAATCTGTGCTGATGTTAACTTCGGAAAAATCTGCTCTATATGAGCTTTGGATATTGGAAGTCCCTTACGCGAATTTTTCATGGAAATCGTATCCAGTACGGTCGATCTTGGCAAGTCACCGCCTTGAACTTTATAGCATAATTCATAGCAACAAGAATTTCAGATATCATATTCTGTGATATAGTATTACATTCTAATATGCTTACTGTATGGTGAATTGTAAAGATTGCTATATGTACAATGATTGATTCACCTTGCGAAGCGATTCTAATATAGCGAATAGTTGTCCAGTCAACCAAAGTTACATTAACGATGGCCTTGTGTAAATATTCTATTCTACTCTATCCTCAATCCTATAAATATGACATCAATCAATAAATCTTATCGCATTGCAATAAGAACAAACTGCGTGTTATGGGATGTGTATCTGAATAATGTGCAGTTTTGTTAAAATATCAAATATCAAATAAATCATTTACTGTTATAATAGCAAATCGGGAGTAGAATCGGAATTGTGCCCGAACACAAATTCAAAAGGAATTAGTTCTAGTAGCCCTGGCTCGCCTGTTATGGAAAAACAATTATGAATTGATAAGGCTTATCTTTAGATCTTTAAGAATAGTATTTAACCGCAGAACAAATAGACCAAGGAACTTGACTATCGAAATTACTATTACTAGTATCTGTCTATAATACTGTGATAACAACTATAATTTTTCCCTTTTAATCTCTCTAGGATGTTCTTAGAGGAGGAAAAAATGCATATAGCGAACCACGTAAAATCGTTTAATTACGTTTCGCTTTGATACGTTCAAGACGTATCATTATAAAAGCATGATTGAGACTACGTAGGAAAATAAAAATGCGGTGGTTAGTTGCTTTATCTAAAGGTAATTGTAATATTATGAATATCAAGAATTTGGTGATATTGAATTGTCTAATCTTAAAATTTCATAGAAATAGCTCTGTTACCTTAAGCGTTTATCACCTCCTTGTTATGCATACCTAGAAAAAGGGTCAACCAATTTTGTACATGCTTTAGTTTACAATTTCTTTACTACAGGGGAAATAGTCATCAAAACCCTCGGTTCTATCCTTAATATACTGCATTGTTCTTTCGATGATACTTTTTTCATATGAAGAATGGATATGGGATCTAGTTTTAAGAACTGACAGGCTTGTGGATTAATACCAGGTACCGCCATCTGTAGATATTGAATGCTTACCACCACCACCATATCCTTTTGTCAATGAAGAAATAAAGTGCTCTGCAATGAGCATATTTCGTTCTTTTGATACACATTCCGAGAATTTTCTTAGATTCTGACTCTATTGCAACCCAAATCCACATGTAATCAGAACCAATCTTTATCATGGTTTCATCAATGATAAATTCCGTAGTCCGTTTTCTCTTCCTCATGATTCTTTTAGGTCTGTACTTTTGAATCCATTTCCAGATGGATGCATGACTTCTTTTGACGAATCGAGATAATGCCTTCGAGGTATTCCTATATGACAAATCTAGAAAGTATAAGTACAATCCGTAGCCAACATACTTTGAAGGGGTCCTATTTCTTTTAACAACCATATTAAGAGATAGGACGTCTTCAGCTATAGGATTTTCTTTAAGTTAACACAGCCATAGAAATACTATGAATGCTTAAATACCTAATTTGAGGGAATAGTGAGTAAATAAATCATTACTATATGGAAGCGATAGGTTGCCAACAAAACCAGGAGCAGATATTAACAAAAGTGAGAGTATCACTTTCAGACTAGATAATGATACAATAAAACATTTACGACACGAGGCCGGTCAACAAGATATAAGCACAAATGCCTTGGTTAACCATATACTTAAGGAACACATAAAATGGCACTCCAATGCACCCAAAGCAGGATTTATAGCTGTTAGAAGATCTCTTATTATGAATTTAATGAGCTTATTATCAGAGAAAGATATAGTTTCTGTAGCAGAAAGTGTTGCCAAATCTACAAACAAAGACAGTATACTGCTTCTTGAAAAGGAATATACAATAAAATCAGCTCTGCAATTTTTAGAAAACTGGATGAAAATATCTGGCTATGTATATAGACACGAGGAAATTAAAGATGACCAAAATAGGCATATGTTTGTTATACAACACGATATGGGAATGAAATGGTCTGTTTATTTGGCTAATCTATACCAATTATTGTTCGATGAATTAAACGAAAACAATAAAAGAATTGAATTTGAAACGACTGAAAATACACTAGCATTTACAGTCAATTGCATATAGTCCTCAATTGCCTAACAAATTTAATTTGGAGGAAGAGACGTAAACTGTAGTTGGGTCTAATTATACAACTTCGATATGTAGAAAGAACTAGTAAGGAAAACTGATAATAAAGGACTAAAATAAAAATGATACTGATATCGACTGACACATTTATGTAGCGGTTAATACAGTAACGACTTTGATTTTATTGAGAACACGTCCCTCATAAATCTTTAGAATATACCGTGCTCTCTTCTGAAATTACTAAGAGGCTGCTATGTTATCAATCTCAGTATCCGGATTTGTATTTACGATGATAATGGGTATGTTAAGCTGCCTTATTATATTTAGTAAATATCATGTCTACACATATGACTGTGCTTGGGTACTGATTCCATGTTGTTTGCCCCTTTTTATTCAATCAATAGTTGTTATTGTTAGTCTATTATTAGTCTAGTATACATAAAAATACTCAAATTATGCTGTTACATCAATTCATATCCATTGCATTTAAAAGATTTATCCTGAGAATCGAAATATCCGTCAAGTAAACAGATTAGTCCATTCATCCATGGTAACTCTGGTGAGTTAGTAAAATATGTTCTTAATACTATGAATTTATTATTCTTATTCATATCCCTTCCCTTAAATGTAATTTGCTCTCCATCATATGTAGTAAATGTACCTTGCCAATTTGAAATTGAAATACCATTACTATGTATTAAAGAAGTGCCACTACCTGACCCTTTCCCGCTTGGAAATGGACTTATGCCTTTGACTTCGGCAGTCCAGCTACTCTCTCTTTCTATTGTCTTGGTAGGTGTATCTTCAGAAATGATTTTACTTTCAGTAGGTATATCCGCCTCTTCGAATAGTTTGCGTCCTATTGAAATCATTGTTTGTATACTTTTTGACCTATGTTCCTTATTTAATAATATAGATCGCGATAGTAACAGGTGGCAGTTCTGGTATTGGAAGACTGCTGTCGCTCTTGCTAAAGATGAAGGGGCTAAGGTTGTGATAGCAGCTTGTCGTGAAAAAGAAGGAGAGGAAACAACACAACTAATCAAAGCCACTGGAAGTGACGGGCCTATTTGTAAAGACAGACGTGACAAAAGAAGATGATGTCAAAGCTCTTGTGGAGAAAACCGTCAACGAATACGGTAGGCTTGATTATGCATTTAATAATGCGGGTTTTGATGAAGCAGAGACAACATTAGTAGAAGAGACCTCAAGCGATTTCGATAAGATTATGAACGTAAATGTCAAAGGTGTTTGGTTATGTATGAAATATGAGATTCCACGAATGATTGAGAGAGGAGTAGGGGCTATAGTAAATATGTCTTCTGGAGCGGGTGTGATCGGAATTCCACAAACACCAATTTATGACGCAAGCAAACATGCTGTACTTGGATTGACCAAATCCGCTGCCATAGGATATGCTAAATCTGGAATCAGAATAAACGCCGTTGCTCCAGGTTTAGTTAAAACTGATATGATTGCTTCCATTGATAAACAGTTTATGGAATCCCTAAAATCCATGCATCCAATAGGACGTATTGCAGATCCTGAAGAGATTGCTAATGCAGTTGTTTGGCTATTGTCTGACAAGGCCTCTTTTGTCGTAGGTCACACTTTATTAGTTGATGGGGGAATAGTCAGTCGATGACGATGAAGACGACGAATCAAAAGGTCGCCGTTGTTACAGGTAGCTCAAGTGGCATGGGTTATGAAACTTCTCTTATATTGGCAAGAAATGGATTTCATACTTTTGCTACACTGCGTAAAATAGAGGGTGAAGGAGCAAACCAGCTATCAAATATAGCTAAAGATGGGAATCTTCCATTAAAAATTATTCAGCTTGATGTTAATAATGACAAGTCAGTGATAGATGCTATTAATAGAATAGCAAAAGAAAAAGATGGTAGAATTGATGTTGTAGTAAATAATGCCGGATATGACCTGATGGGAGCCTTAGAACAAACTTCAATAGATGAAATAAAGGCTCAGTTTGAGACTAACTTTTTTGGTGCAGTAAGAGTAATGCAAGCAGTAATACCTATAATGAGAGAGCAGGGAGGGGGAATAATAGTGAACGTAACGTCATTGGGCGGAAGGATATCTTTTCCTCTAAACTCACCATACCATGCCACCAAGTTCGCTCTAGAAGGTTTGAGTGAATCCATACAGTATGAATTAGAACCATTTGGAATCAAAATCATAATTGTAGAGCCTGGAGGTGTTGGTTCAAACTTTCTAAAGAATTTGAAGTGGGCTTCAAAAGCTTCAGATCCTTCCAACTCACAGTACAGATCAATTCAGAATAATATATTGGAATTTTTTAAACAGTGGGCACAAAACTTGGCACATCCATCCGAAGTTGCAAAAGCAATTCTTAAAGCGGTTACATCAGACAATCCTGATTTCAGATATGTCGTTGGAAATGACGCAGTCACGACATTAGAAGCAAGAAAAAATATGTCGGATAGGGAATTTCATAAGTTGATCAAGAAACAGATTAATCGGGAAAATGTTACTCAATAGCCTTACTGTAAGCCAATATCTCTTTGTCGTATGACTGACCAAATTACTGAATTATTATTATAATTAGTATGATTATAAACCTGCAGAGTTGAATGAAAGAATTTATATTGACTTGAGCAACTCCATCCGAAAAAAGTAAGATAAATTTCTCTTCGATTGCACTTTTAGCTAATTATGCCTCTGGTGGTTTGATCTTCTGTTATCCTCACTATCTTGGCATGTCTTCATGCATTTTCTTTTTGTTGCTGCTGCTTTGTTTGGTATTCCTTATTATATCCTCAATAGGGTTGAGTGTATAAGTGTGCGTCTACGATTTACATTTACATTCTCAAACACATTATACAGCTAACTTCTGACGATTCTGGTTCTTTGTAGAGTTTCAATCTCTAATCTTACCTTCATGTTTCTTTGCTTGACTGTTGTTAGTTAGTTAATTAGTTTTATTCTACGTGATGTTGATGAACAAGCTGATCATAGAATCTAACTGACTTGATATTGACAAACTCTAACATTCCAAACCTTGATAGTTCCCTTCCAAATCCCCTTTTCTTCACACCACCAAAAGGAACTCTTGGATCGGAAATTACGACATTGTTCACAGTTACCATGCCAGACCGAACCATTCTTGACAATTTATCTGCTTTATCAAGGTCTTGAGTCCATATGCTTGCTCCAAGGCCATATTGAGAATCGTTTGCAAGTCTTACTGCGCTGCTCCAGCTTTAAAGCGACTAGCAGCAATTAAGGGTTAAGAAGAATTTGAATGCTAACATCAGAGATGGGAGAGGATGGGTCAGTTCCAGGACAGTCAAAGAAATAGTTGCTTTTTATCGGATGTGCCACGTCCATCTGGAGAGTCTGCAAGTTTGATTCAGTTCATGAAAGCCATTGATAGATAGCCAAATGTCATAAATATCAAGAAGAGCATGATAATATATGCGTTCAGTTCAGGTCCCTAAAGCCAATGGCCCTCTTGAACTTGTGGAAAAAGATATTCCAGAGCCTGGGGCTAGACAAGTTCGTATCAAGGTACAAGCATGCGGCGTATGTCATAGTGATTCCTTTACTAAAGAAGGATTATTCCCAGG
>Ga0070711_100000837_pt1 | contig 16144 bp, 17 predicted proteins | sample LARL53metaG_FD_65452 | JGI IMG/M metagenome (GOLD analysis project Ga0070711, IMG submission 65452) | Corn, switchgrass and miscanthus rhizosphere microbial communities from Kellogg Biological Station, Michigan, USA - LAR L5-3 metaG | ecosystem: Host-associated > Plants > Roots > Rhizosphere ... | reverse complement strand
ATGGTGCGGCGGGCGATCTTGCGCGTCGCCTTCTTGGCGGAAGTCGTATTAGCCATGGTTCAAATATCCTTCGGCGGTGACCGCTTGCTTGCAATCTGCTGTACTGGCGCGCTCCGGTCGCTCAACCGCCTGACCGATGCCGCTGGGTTTCGCGTGTCCTCGAGAATGCGGCCGCCGCGGTCGATCCGCGGCCGGTGCGCCACCAAGCCAATCCGCCCGAGGCACCCGGCGCCGCCCAAAGAACAGCGGCGGCGGGATTGCGCCCGCCGCCATCGCCGCCCTTATAGAGGCGGGGCCTGCCAGCGTCAACGCCTTCGCGGTGTTTTCGGAGCTTTCGCAGCCGCCCGGGGCGCAGCTTAACTCCCTGAAACGGTTGAATATCCGCTCTCATCCCATTATTGCCAGATCGGGCGCGACAAGAACGGCCCAGGAATAGGTGACGCATGATCCGCGGTTTCTTCCGACTTGTGGGGCTCTTGCTGCTGGCGGGTGGATTCATCTTCATGGTCTATGACGGTGCGCGCTGGGTCGCCGACCAGACCCTGCGTTTCACCCAGTTCGGCCAGTTCTGGAACGATATTCATCAGTCCAGCCAGCAGGCGTTCCGGGCCTGGGTGGAGAGCAAGGCGCCGTGGCTCTGGACCTCGGTGATCCGGGTGGTGCTGGAACAGCCGGTTTTCGCGGTTCTCGGCGTGCTCGGCATCCTTCTGATCCTGCTGTTCCGTCCGCGTAAACCGCTGATCGGCTATTCGCGGGACTGACAAAAGCGGCCGTAACGAGGCTGCCGCGAACTGCGTAATGACCTATATAAAGACGCCGTCGAGGTTCGATCCGAGGTTTGAGCCCGATGTGTCGCCTGGAGGTCATCCATGTTGTTCATGCGCAAATCCACCGTCGTTCCGAGCGCTGCCGAGGCACTGCCCGGCCGCTCTCAGCCGGTCCCCACGGCCACCAGCCACTTCGTCAACGGCCATCCGCTGCAGCCGCCTTATCCGCAGGGGCTGGAACAGGCCGTGTTCGGGCTTGGCTGCTTCTGGGGCGCCGAACGGAAGTTCTGGGAACTCGGTGACGGCATCTACACCACCGCCGTCGGCTATGCCGGCGGCCACACGGAAAATCCCACCTATGAAGAAGTCTGCTCCGGGCGCACCGGCCATACCGAGGTGGTGCGCGTGGTGTTCGATCCGAAGCAGATCTCCTATGAGAAGCTTCTGAAGACGTTCTGGGAGAGCCACGATCCGACACAAGGCATGCGCCAGGGCAACGATGTCGGCACCCAGTACCGGTCTGCGATCTACACCTTCAATGACGTGCAGCGTGCGGCCGCTGAAGCGTCGAAGGCGGCGTATCAGAAGGCGCTGTCGACGAAGGGTATCGGGGGCATCACGACCGAGATCGCGCCGTCGGGGCCGTTCTATTTCGCCGAAGACTACCACCAGCAATATCTGGCCAAGAATCCGGCCGGCTATTGCGGGCTCGGGGGCACTGGTGTGTCCTGCCCGATCGGCGTCGGGGTCCGCGCCTAGTTGTCAAAGAGCGGGCGGGCGACGGAGAAGCCTACCGTCCGCCCGATCTCGAAAACCGTTTTTTAACCATAACGGGCGCAGAACTGGAGAAGTCTCTTGAGGGCTTAATCCAGTGCGTGGGCGCGCGTTTCAATTGCCGATGGTGGCTGCCATGACGGCGCTCGCGCTGTCGGGCTGCATGCAGACGGGCTCGCCCACAGCATCGATGCAGCCGAGAAGCGACCTCGATGCGATGGCCTATGGCCCGCCGCCGACCCCCGCCGCGGCCGTCGCAGACAACAGTGGTGGTGGCGCGATCAGCGCGTTGCGCGCAGGTTTCTCCTCCACCTCGCTCCGCGCACCGTCCCCCGCTCCCGCCGTTGTCTATGCCGCTCCGCCTGCGTCCGCCGCCGCGCCGGTCCCCGCGGCCCATGACACGGCCTACCATCTCGATGCCGGCGACAAGCTTCGCATCGTCGTCTATGGCCAGGAGGGCCTGACCAACACCTACATGCTCGATGCGTCCGGCGCGATCACCATGCCGCTGATCGGCCACGTGCCGGCGCGCGGCCGCACGCCAGCGGGCCTCGCCGCCGACGTCACCGCGCGTTTGCGCAACGGCTATATCCGCGAGCCGTCCGTGGCGGTCGAAGTCGAGGCCTACCGGCCGTTCTTCATCCTCGGCGAGGTCGCCGCGCCCGGCCAGTATCCCTACGTGCCGAACATGACGGTCGAAAGCGCGGTGGCGATCGCGGGCGGCTTCTCGCCGCGCGCCCGGCGCGACTACGTCACCCTCACGCACACCGATGCGTCGGGCACCTCGCGCATCACGGTGCCGATGGGCACGCCGATCGGCCCCGGCGACACCGTGCAGATCGGCGAGCGCTGGTTCTGACGAAGGGACGACGTCCTTCGTGATTCCGGGGCAACGAGCGAACCTCGGGCGGCGCAAGTGCGCACCGGGGATCTCGAGATTCCGGGTTCGGTGCTTTGCACCGCCCCGGAATGACATAGCCAGCTATTTCTGCAGATGCTTCGCAAAGAACGCCAGGCTGCGTGGCCAGGCAATGTCGGCGCTCGCCTTGTCATAGCTGGCGCGCTCGTCGCAATGAAAGCCGTGCTGTGCGCCGGGATAGACGAAGACCTCCACCTCCGGCCGCTTGGCCTTGATCGTGTCGACATCGCTCAAGGGGATGCCGGCATCCTTCTCGCCGAAATGCAGTTGCGTCGGCACGTTGGGCTTGTCGTCGGCAAAGCGCACGATGGCGCCGCCATAATAGCCGACTGCGGCTGACAGCCCGAAGAGTTTGGTGGCCGCGGCATAGGCGATGCTGCCGCCGAGGCAGAAGCCGATGATGCCGACCGGGCCGACATGCTTCACCGCATCGATCGCCGCCTGGCTGTCGCGCAGCATCGCGGGAAAGTCCGGATTGGCCACGAATTTACGGGCGTTCGCGATTTCGTCGGGGGAATAGCCCGAGGTGAAATTGGGTTCGATGCGATCGAAGATCGACGGCGCAATCGCCACATAGCCCTCGGCCGCGAGGCGGTCGCAGACGCTGCGGATGTGGTGGTTGACGCCGAAGATTTCCTGGATCACGACGATGGCGCCTTTCGGCGCGCCGCCCGGATCCGCGCGATACGCGCCCAGTTCAGAACTGTCCGAAGCCTTGAGCCTGATATCCTGTCCCACCTGTCATCATCCATTCGGTTTGAGTTTGGTCTTTGAGTCAATTCGGGATCGGCCAAAGAGGGGCGTGGCACGAGAGCGGCTACTGCCACATCCAGTTCTGGCCATAATCCTCTTTCCATCCGCTCAGTCGGCCGTTCCTGAATTGCAGAAACAGCCGGTCGGGGTGCTTGATCAGCCCGCTGCCGCCGAGATTGCGCAAGGCGAGATAGATCTCCGCCCGCGGCGGCCCGCTGACATAATGCAGGGGCTGTCCGAGCGCCCGCGCGGTCTCCTCGACATTCATCCCCATGATGAGCGGGGTGTGGTTCGACAAAGTCGCCGTGAAAGGCGGGCGGCCGTCCGGCGGCAGGGCGGGATCGGTGAAGGTTGCGGCCTCCGCCTTCTGCCAGGCGAATGTCGCGGTCGTGACGAGTGCGACCGCGCTGACGATTTTCATCATCATTGAGCACACCTCTTCGATGGGCCTTTTGGAGAGCTTTGCGCAGCTATCCAGGAACGGCAGCGCCGCGTCAACGAAGGCCTGCGGCCGATCGGTCATGGGCATTGCGGTTTCGAACCTGCTCTTGTTGCTCTTCGCGTCACTCTTCGCTTGCCTGCCAATGTAGCGTGACGGGTTACCTCGTGGAAACCAGCCTGTGAGCAGAGCGCCATGCGGCCGCGCATGGGCTCTGTCCCGTTCGATTGCCGAACAGTGCTGGATAGCTGCCGCAGCGCACAACGCAATTTTCTTTGTAGGTCCGTTGCACGGTCCAGCGAACGCGATCATTCTCGCGCGCAAGGCTGGCATCGATCCGGTGGGTGCCAGCTACCCAAAAGTGAGTTGCCGCCGTAAGCGGCTTCATGCACCGGCAGGGGAAGAGACGATGCCTACACTCAACGTCAACGGACATAACATGTCCGTGGAGGCGGCGAACGATTCGCCGCTGCTCTGGGCCATCCGCGAGCAATTGCAGATGACCGGCACCAAGTTCGGCTGCGGCGCCGGCCTGTGCGGCGCCTGCACCGTTCACGTCAACGGCGAGGCCGTGCGGTCCTGCCAGACCATGCTGGGCGACGTGGTCGGCAAGAAGATCACCACCATCGAAGGGCTGTCCGCCAAGGGCGACCATCCGCTGCAGAAGGCCTGGATCGCCGAGCAGGTGCCGCAATGCGGCTATTGCCAGTCCGGGCAGATCATGCAGGCGGCCTCGCTGCTGGCAAAGAACAACAATCCCACCAAGGAGGAAATCGTCGCCCACATGGACGGCAATCTCTGCCGTTGCATGACCTATTCGCGAATTCAGAAGGCGATTTTGCGCGCGGCATCGGAAATGCGCACCGCCTCCAACGCCTCGACCGAGCGGAGGGCCACATGAATACGCACATGAAGATCACAAGCGGTGAAGCCGCCGATCTGAGCCGCCGTTCATTCCTGGTCGGCACCGCCGCCACCGGGTTGATGCTCGGCTATTCCGCGATCCCCGGTGCAAGCGAAGCGCTGGCCGCGACCGCGCAGGCCGGCAATTTCGAGCCCTCGGTCTGGTACGCGATCGCGCCCGACGGCCTCGTCACGGTGACCTGCGGCAAGGCCGACATGGGCCAGCATATCGCCTCCACCATGGCGCAGATCGTCTGCGAGGAACTCGGCGCCAACTGGAAGGACATGCGCGTCGCACTTGCTTCCAACGATCCGAAGTTCAACGACCCCGTGCTGGGGGCGCAGATCACCGGCGGCAGCTGGTCGACGATGATGAATTTCGAGGCGATGAGCCGCGCCGGCGCCGCTGGCCGGATCGCGCTGGCCGAGGCCGCCGCCGCAATGATGGGGCTGCCGCCCTACTTCAAGGACCAGCTCGTGGTGCGCGATTCCGTGATCTCGCATCCTGGCTCGAAGAAGTCCGTGACTTTTGCGGATATCGTGAAGAGCGGCAAGGCGACCAAGACGTTTACGCCCGACGAGCTGAAGGCGATCAAGCTGAAGACGCCGGACCAGTACACCCTGATCGGCGTCTCGGTGCCCCAGCTCGACATTCCCGACAAGACCCGTGGCGCCGCCAAGTACGGCATCGACGTCATGGTGCCGGGCATGGTGTACGGCAAGGTGGTAACGCCGCCGGTGCGCTACGGCGCGACGGTGAAGTCGGTCGATGACAGTGCGGCCAAGAACGTGCCGGGCTTCATCAAGGCCGTGATCGTCGACGACAAGACCGCCACGACGACCGGCTGGGTGGTTGCGGTGGCCAATACCTATGCCCAGGCTCGCAAGGCGGCGGACGCGCTGAAGATCAGCTATGACGGCGGTCCGAACGCAAAACTGTCGAGCCAGTCGCTGCTCGACGAGGCCAAGCGGCTGCAGGCACAGGACGACTCCGGGCAGTATTTCGTCAAGGATGGCGATCCGAATGCCGTGCTCGGCTCGGCGGCCAAGGTGCTGGAGGCGGAGTACACCACCAACATCAACATCCACGCGCCGATGGAGCCGATGAACGCGACCGCGGAGTTCAAGGGCGACATCCTGCACATCTACTCCGGCAACCAGTTCGCGACGCGCTCCGGCGCGATCGCCGCAGGGGCTGCCGGGATCGACCCGAAATTCGTCGTGATGCACCAGATGTGGCTCGGGGGCGGCTTTGGCCGCAGGCTCGATGCCGACATGATGGTGCCCGCGGTGCAGGCGGCGAAAGCGGTCGGCAAGCCGGTCAAGGTCATCTACTCGCGCGAAAACGACATGACGATGGATTTCTCGCGACCCATGACCTATCAGAAGATCAAGGCCGGTCTCGACGGCGACGGCAAGCTGGTCGCGATGAGCCACGACGTGGTCTCGGCCTGGCCGACCGCGCGCTGGGGAATCCCAGATTTCCTGACGCCTTCGGTCGACAAGAAGGGACCGCTCGACTCGTTTACCGTGAACGGTGCGGACTTCTTCTACACCGTGCCCAACCACTATGTGCGCGCGATCAAGAACGAGATGGCGCATAACGCGACGCCATCCGGCCAGCTGCGGTCGGTGGCGCCGGGCTGGACGTTCTGGGCGGTCGAAAGCATGATCGACGAGCTCGCGCACCAGGCCGGCAAGGACCCGGCGCAGTTCCGCATCGAGCTGCTCGACGGCAAGGGCGACAACGCCGGTGGCGCGCAGCGCCTGCGCAATACGCTGCTCGCGGCGATGGGGCTCGCCGGCTATGGCAGCAGGGAGCTGCCGAAAGGCGAGGGCATGGGTGTTGCCTGCGTCTCCTCGCAGGAACGCAAGACCGCGAGCTGGACTGCTTGTGTCGCGCATGTTGCGGTGTCGTCGTCGGGCGAGGTCAAGGTCAAGAAACTGACGGTGGCGACCGATGTCGGCACCCAGGTGCATCCCGACAACATCCGTGCCCAGGTCGAGGGCGCTGCGTTGTGGGGATTGTCGCTGGCCATGTATGAGAAGGCGACGCTGGCGAATGGCGGCATCGAGCAGACCAACTTCGACAGCTATACGCCGCTGCGCATGAGCCAGATGCCGGAAGTTGCCGTCGCGGTCATCGCCAATGGCGAGCATGCGACCGGTGTCGGCGAACCGGCGGTCACCGTGATTGCACCGGCCATCGGCAATGCGATCTTCAATGCCAGCGGCGCGCGGGTACGCGGTCTGCCGATCACGGCAGAGGCGGTAAAGGCGGCGATGAAGGCCTGATCCGTTTCCTGATAGCGAAGCTGCAAGCCGCCGGAGGACCACCTCCGGCGGTTTTGTTTAAAATTGCACGCATTCGACCGCCGGCTTTGCGGAGGGTTTTGTTAAACTTGTAGGATCGCCAGAAGGTAGAATCTTGAGGATCTCTGTTAAGTCGAACTGAAGGTGTCGTCGGCTAGGTTCCACTCTGACGACCGCCGGCAGCGAGCAGGGGACATGACAGCGACCGCCAAACAATCCTCGACCAAGCGCCATCTGCTGCTTGCGTCGGATCGCAGCGACCACTCGAGTGAACTCGCAAGCATTCTGAGATCGGTCGGCGACGTCGACATTCTGCCGACCGACGAGATCCCCGACAGGCCGGACGGCCGCTTCTCGGGCGTCGTGGTCGACATCAATTTGCGCTCGCCACAGAGCGTGCAGCGGGTCCGCAACAAGCTGCGCAACGAGGCCTATAACGGCGTGCCGCGGCTGTTCGTCCTGGCCGAAGCGCTGCATCACGCCTCGATGCAGGCGTGGGCGCTGGGTGCGACCGATACGATCGCGCGGCCCTTCGATCCCGAAGACGTCCTGCAGCGCATTCGCGCCGCTTTCCCCGACAGCGAGATCTACGACGCGACCGATCGCGGCAAGATGCTGAACGCGGGCGTGGCGGCCGCGCATGAGGTGATGGTCAGGATTTTCGAGCGGCTTCCGGCCGGCGAAGCCTTGACGCTCAACGACGTGATCGCGGCGGAAAAGAAGATCCTCAAGGCGATCAGGCACTGCTCGCTGCGGGAATGGCTGACGGCAGTCGGCTGTCACCATGTCGACACCTACCGGCACTGTCTCTACGTCACCGGCTTTGCCGTCGCGTTCGCGCAGCATCTCGGCATGCGCGAGGACGACCAGCGGCGGCTGGTGCGGTCGGCGCTGCTGCACGATGTCGGCAAGGCGTTCATCGCCCGCGACATCCTGGACAAGCAGGGCAAGCTGACCGTGGAGGAGATCTTAGAACTGCGCGAGCATCCGGTGCGCGGCCATGATGCGCTGAAGCAGCAGGGCGGCTTTCCGCTGGAGATGCTCGATGTCGTGCTGCATCACCACGAGTTCCTCGACGGCTCGGGCTATCCGCACGGCTTGCGGGGGGAAAAGATCAGCGACATCGTGCGCCTGATCACGATCGTCGATGTTTATTCGGCGCTGGTCGAGAAGCGGGCCTACCGCCTGCCGTTCAGCCGCGATCGCGCCTTTGCGATCATGGAATCGATGGGCGGCAAGCTCGACCAGCAGCTTCTGCAGGCATTCCGCCCGGTCGCGATGGGCACCGCCTGAGCGGCACCCCGCATCCGGCCCTTCGTTGGCGCCATCCGCCCTCCCTTTCGAGCCATCGAAAGGGAGGCCTTTTGTTTTTGCCTGCGAGACGCACGAATGGATGCGTTGCATCGTCAGCGATTTCAGAGACAATGCGGCGCGGCCGGCGATCTGCCTTGGGCGTCCCCGGACATTCATATCTGCGTCAAGGATCCTTCATGGACACGCCGCCGGTCCCGGGCGATATCGACGTTCCCTCCGACATCGCCGCAACGCTGATCGACCCCACGGCCTATGCCGATATGCGCATTCACGACGCCTATCGCTGGCTGCGCGCCAACAACCCGCTCGGCATCGCGCGGCCGGACGGATACGCGCCGTTCTGGGTCGTCACCAAGCACGCCCATATCGCCGCCATCAGCCGCCAGAACGAGCTGTTCCACAATGCCGACAGGCCGACCACGCTGTCGACCATGGCGTTCGAGGAGCGCGTGCGTCAGATCACCGGCGGCTCGAACCTGGTGCGTTCGCTGGTGCAGATGGATGCGCCGGATCATCCAAAATATCGTGCGCTGACCCAGGGCTGGTTCATGCCTGCCAATGTGGCCAAGTTCGAGCCGCGCGTCCGGGAGATCGCGCGCGCCACCGTGGAACGGATGATCGCGAAGGACGGGCGATGCGATTTCGTCGCCGACGTGGCGCTCGGCTATCCACTGCGTGTCATCATGGAGATCCTCGGCGTGCCGGAAGAGGACGAGCCGCGCATGCTGCGCCTGACGCAGGAGCTGTTCGGCTCGCAGGATCCGGACAAGGCGCGGATCAGGGAGCAGCTGACGGCGGAGCAGATCGCGTCCATGCTGCACGCGGTGATCAATGATTTTTCCACCTACTTCCGCGGCATCACCGAGGACCGGCGCCGGCATCCGCGCGACGACCTTGCAACCGTGATCGCCAATGCCAAAATCAACGGCGACTATCTGCCGGAGCACGACGCCGCAAGCTACCACATCATCGTCGCGACCGCGGGCCACGACACCACATCGTCCTCGATCGCAGGCGCGATCTGGGCACTCGCCGAGCATCCCGAGCAGTTCGCGCTGATGAAAGGCAGCCCCGAGCTGATCCCCGGTTTGGTCGACGAGGCGATCCGCTGGATGAGCCCGGTCAAGCATTTCATGCGCAGCGCCACCGCTGACACCGAGCTCGGCGAGCGCGCGATCAAGAAAGGCGACTGGATGATGCTGTGCTATGCGTCGGCAAATCGCGACGAGGATGTGTTCGAGGAGCCATATCAGTTCCGCTGTGACCGCAAGCCGAACCGCCACATCGCGTTCGGCTACGGCGCGCATCTCTGTCTCGGACAATATCTCGCCAAGCTGGAGATGCGCATGCTGTTCGAGGAGCTGCTGCCGCGGCTAAAATCGATTTCGCTCGACGGCGAGCCCGTCATGACGCAGGCGATGTTCGTCAACGGACCGAAGCGGCTGCCGATCCGTTTCGAGCTGAATTGAGCGCAATCGCGCGGGTGCAGGCCTCCGTCGGTTCCGTCATTGCGAGGAGCGAAGCTCCGATCTAGTGCCGCGTCGACGGCAGCAGGGTCGCAAACGGGCCGTCGGCATGAACGACGCGGCCACCGACCATGGTGAGCAGCGAGCGGATCTTGCCGATCTCCTGCACCGGGGCGGTCATGTAATCGGCCGTGAGCACGGCGAGGTCGGCGGCCTTGCCGATCTCCAGCGTGCCGCGCCAGGTGTCGTCATTGGCCATGAAGGCCGGATTCCTGGTGTACATTTCGAGCGCCTGGCGACGGCTCGGCGCCTCGGCCTCGCCGCGCGTGGTGACGCCGCCGATCGTGGTGCCGTCGAGATACCATTGCAGCGACACGAACGGATTGTAGGACGAGACCCGATGCGCATCGGTGCCGCCGGCCACCACCAGGCCCAGCTTGAGCGCGGTTGCGATCCGCGGCATATCCCGCGCGCGCTCCGCGCCGACCTCCTGCTGCAGCCGCTCGCCGCCGAAATAGAGCCCGTCCTGCACGCCCCAGATCAAGCCGAGCGATTTCATCCGCTTCAGATTGTCGTCTGACGCGTTGTAGAGATGCAGGACGGTCCAACGCAGCTTCGCAACGGGATAGTCGCGGTTGATGTCCTCGATCACGTCGAGCAGGTCATGCACCGTGCGATCGGGATTCCAGTGCAGCTGGATGGTGTAGCCTTTTGACGCGGCCCAGCGTAGCAGCTCGGCGAGCTTTGCCTTGCCGTCCGGCGTGATGTCGCCGTCGGTCCAGTCGGCCCAGATCAGGATCTCGCCGGGACCGTTGAAATGCAGCATGTCGTCGCCAAACCCTTGCGGCAGCAGTTGCGTCAGGTTCTGCAGGTCGGCGAGCTCGCTGCCCGGTTTGGGCGCGCAGAGGTGATAGGCGACGCGCACGGTGAGCTCCTTGTCATGCCACAGCTTGAAAACGGCCTGGTAGCTCGCCGGGTACATGCTGACGCCGCCGCCGTCGACGATGCCGGTGATGCCGAGGGAGTTCATCTCGCGGAAGAATTTTTTGGAGCCCTCGACCTGCTGTGCCAGCGTCGGTTTTGGCAGTCTGTCGAAAATCTTGCCCAGCGCGCCTCCGCCTGCGACGACGATGCCGGTCGGCTTGCCGTCGGTGCCTAGTTCCAGCTTCCCGCCCGGAGTGACGTCGTCATCGCCATGGATGTTCAGCGTTTCGATCGCCTTGGGGGAGAGCAAGAGCCAGTCGTAGAGATGCTGGATATAGACGGGATTTTCCGGCGCTGCCTCCGCGACCTCCCGCGGCGTCGGCCGGCGCCTTTCGGAAAACTGCTCTTCGGTCCAGCCGCCGGCGACGACGATCCAGGATCCGGCCGGCTGCGCCGCCGCGGCCCGCCGGATTTTGTCGAGCGCCTCCTTCAGGTTCGGCACGCCGATCCAGTTGACCTCGGTCCCAAAAGTCAATGCGGCGCGCACGCCGTGGATATGGCCGTCAGTCAGTCCCGGGATCACGGTGCGGCCGCCGAGATCGATCAGCCGCGTGTGCCCGTCCGCGAGTTTTTTCATGTCGGCCGACGTGCCGGCCGAAAGCACCTTGCCGTCCGCGATCGCCAGCGCCTCGCGCACCGAAAATTCCGCATCCACGGTCATGACCTTGCCGTTGAACAGCACGGTGTCGACCCCTTCGGCCGAGGCGATGTTGATTGAGGAGGCGAAGGCGAGGGCAGCAAGACCGCAGATCCGTCGCGTGGCGGTTTCTGTGTGAGGCCTGTCATGGGACATTGATGATTCCTCCGGCGCGGCTTCTCCGGCCGCATAATTATACTTGACCTTTTGCCATCAGATGCGACGGCGAGCAAATCGCGCGGTGGTCATTTCGGGACGTCGCGCAGATGGCCAGGTCTACGAAGCATCAACTTCGTACGACGAAATCTCGATCAGGCTGCCGTCGGGGTCGCGGCAATAGACCGAGCGCAGCGTGCCCCGGGCGCCTTGTTTGGCGACCGGGCCCTCCTCGATCGTGATCCCGAGCGTGACGAGGTGCGCGACAACTTCCTCCGGCGTGCTGGAGGTGAGAAAGCAGAGGTCATCGCTGCCGGCGGCTTCATGATCGGCGGTGAACCAGTCGTCCTTGTCAGCGTCTTTTGGCCGCACGTTGATCTTCTGGTTGCCGAAAACCAGCGAGGTCCGCGGTGGTTTGCCCTGTCCCGGGTCGAACACCCTGAGCTCCATGCCCAAAACCGTTTGGTACCATTGCGCACTGCGTGCCACGTCGGCGACGTTGATGACGAGATGGTCGAGCGCATGAACTTTGACCGGCATGGATGATCCTTATCGTCCCAAGGCCTATTGTCTCACGGCATGGGTCACGTGCGCCGACCATGCCTTTCCGCCCGGCAGTTTGCTTGTTACAACGCCAAACCGCCAGCACTTTAAAAACAGGGACATCGGGAGAGACAGGACATGATTTCACGCCGTGCCGCGCTGGGAATGGCAGCAACCAGCTTTTCCTTTCTCCTGGCGCCGCTGCGGCAGGCTGCGGGGGCGGACTATCCGACGCGGCCGGTGCGCTTCATCGTAGGCTATCCGCCGGGCGGCGCGACCGACATTCTGGCCCGGCTGATCGGGCAGCGGCTGTCGGAGAGGCTCGGTCAGCAATTCGTCGTCGAGAACAAGCCGGGCGCGGGCAACAACATCGGCACCGAGACCGTCGTCAAGGCCGATCCGGACGGCTACACGGTGCTGCTGGTCAATCCCGCCAACTACATCAACACCTCGCTCTACAGCAATCTGCGGTTCAACTTCGTGCGCGACATCACGCCGATCGCCTCATTCAACCGCGTGCCCAATGTCATGACGGTGAACAAGGACGTGCCGGCCAAGAATGTCGCCGAGTTCATCGCCTATGTGAAGGCCAATCCCGGCAAGGTGAACATGGCCTCGTCCGGCAACGGCACGTCGGTGCATCTGTCCGGCGAGATGTTCATGGCGATGACGGATGCGAAGATGCAGCACGTGCCCTATCGCGGCGCTGCGCCCGCGATCACCGACTTGCTAGCCGGCCAGGTGCAGGTGATTTTCGACAACATGCCCTCGATCATCCAGCACATCCGCGCAGGTTCCCTGCGTGCGCTGGGCGTCACGACGGCAGAACGTTCACCGCAACTGCCGGACGTGCAGTCGATCGCCGAGACGGTTCCCGGCTATGAGGCGAGCGCGCTGTTCGGCATGGGGGCGCCGAAAGATACGCCCAAGGAGGTCATCGACAAACTGAACAAGGAGATCAATGCAGTTTTGGCGGAGGGCGAGATGCGCAAACGCCTGGTCGAGCTCGGCGGCGAACCCTTGATTCAATCGCCGGAGGCTTTTGGTGACATGGTCAAGGCCGAGACCGAGAAATGGAAGAAGGTGGTGGAATTCGCCGGCCTGAAGGTTGAATAAAGTTAAGGGACCGCGCGCACTGAATCTGATATCCTCGGTTGTCCCGGTTTCTGACATTCATGTCATGTTGCCGCGGGCTCGCTCACGAAGGCCAGGAGCGAACAACACCGGCAAGATTTTGAACCTGGCGTGGCTTGGATCCGACATTCGCAAAGGCAAGGCGTAGATGCGTTGTCTCGAATGTGAGACTAGTCACATCAGTTCTGAAATTGGCGCGCTGTAATTCGGGCGATTGACGCCTTCATATTGAGAAAGGAACACGATCATGCGCAAACTGATGACGGCCATCCTGGTGTTATCGGCAACGGCCATCACGACGGTCGCCGCAGACGCGCGCAACAACCGTTCGCCGCTGTACGATCATTACTTTGGCGAGACGGTCTATCCCTGGTGCGCACAGGGCCGCGGGGTCGGCTATCCCGGTGACTGCAATTATGCGACCTACAGCCAGTGCGAAGCCTCGGCCTCCGGCCGTGGTCTCTATTGCAACGTCAATCCCGTCGTGGCGTTCGCGCGCGTTCGCCAGGGACTGCCGGCCTATCCGCCTGTGGACCGTTACGGTACCTACTAAGGCCAGGCCGCGGTCACCTGTCCCGGCCTGAGATAAGGGCAGCAGGGCCGCGCGATGTCATGGTTTGAGAAGGGTCATGGCCGGGCGTCGTCCCGGCCATTGACGTTTCTTGGCGCGGGTGCCTCGTCGTGCGCTGACGCTATCGCTTGGCGCTCTCAGCCTGCTCGGTCGCCGTGCAGGAAATCAGCATCGTGTAAGCCCGTGCGGCGCCGGCGATCTCCGGCGTCTTGAGTTCGCCTTTGCCCGCCGTGGTCTCGTACGGCACGACGCTGTCGTCCAAAAAGTCCCGGATCGCGCCGGTCTTGATGGTGAAGTTGACGTTTTCGGGAATGTTGCCGGTGGCACGGACGAACCGCATCGCATCGGTCTTGGCGGCATAGTCGAGCGGCACAATGTGAAAGCGCGCCGTTGGCGTGGTTGGTGCAGGCGCCTGGTCGCAGCCGGCGCGGCCCGACCCCGCAGTTCCGTGCCGAGCGCCCGGGCCGTTTACCTTTCGCGGCAGGCGGGCTTGCCTTTGCTTTGCGATCCCGTATACTTTGTACCGCAAAGTCGGAGATTCGAGAACGATGCGCGATCTCGACAAGGCCTTGGCCGATATCATCGCAATCCGCAGCCAGCTGGCGGCCGGAACCGCGTTTCGCGGCTATGGGCCGGCGGCAATGGCGGCAACCGGGGGCGTCGCGCTCCTCACCGCAGTGCTGCAATATCTCTGGCTCGACGATCCCTCCAGTCATCCGCTCACCTTTTTCTGCGGCTGGGCGGCGGCGGCGCTGCTGTCGGCCCTGATGATCTGGGTCGAGATGCAGGCCCGCTCGCGCCGGCACCATTCGGGTCTCGCCGACGCCATGATCCACCAGGCGGTGGAGCAGTCCCTGCCGGCCGGCGTCGCCGGCATCCTGCTCGCCGTGATGCTCGGCAAGTTCGCGCCGGAAAGCCTGTGGATCCTGCCCGGTCTCTGGCAGATCCTGGTGTCGCTCGGCGTGTTTGCATCGGTGCGTTCGCTGCCGCGCACGGTCGCGCTCGGCGGCGCGTTCTATTTTCTGTCGGGGTTCACCGTCCTCATTCTGGCAAGCCACAGCCACGCGCTGTCGCCCTGGGCCATGGGACTGCCATTTGCGTTCGGCCAGTCGCTGATGGCCACGATCTTGTATTTTGCGTCCGGAGATGACGATGCCGAAACCTGACAGCGCGCCGTTCTCCTATGATGGCCTCGACCGCGTGATTCACGAGAAGGCGCGGCTCGGCCTCTTGACCTCGTTGATGGCGCATCCCAAGGGACTGGCTTTCGCCGACCTCAAGCAGTTGTGCGGACTGACCGATGGCAATCTCAGCCGCCATCTGCAGGTGCTGCAGGAGGCCGGTCTGGTCGAAGTCACCAAGGGCTACGAGGGCAATCGTCCGCACACCACCTGCCGTCTCACCAAGGCGGGGCGTCGCCGCTTCCTCGATTATCTCGCCGTGCTCGAGCGGCTGGTCCGCGATGCGGCGAAGGCGGCCGGCAAGGAGGCGTCGACGCTGTCGCGCCTCGGCATCCTGCCGACCTGAACCGAACCACCCTTCATTGTCTTGCGCAGGAGCTTTGCAATGCAAAGTAGTCTCTCTCCCAAACCATCCGCCGGTCCAAGGGATAAGCTGCTCGATAGGCTGCATGTCGGCATCATCATGGATGGCAACGGGCGATGGGCGACCCGGCGAGGGCTCTCGCGCGTGCGCGGGCACGAAGCCGGCGTCGAGGCGATCCGCCGCATCGTCGAGGCGGCACCGAAGCAGGGCATCGGCACGCTGACGCTCTATGCCTTCTCCGTCGACAATTGGCGCCGGCCCAGGACCGAGGTCGCCGCGCTGATGGCGCTGCTGCGCTTCTATCTGGCGAGCGAGGTCGAGGCCCTGGTGCGCAACGGCGTCCGCCTCACCGTGATCGGGCGCCGCGACCGCCTGCCGGACGGCATTTCCGCGGCGATCGGCAGGGCGGAAGCTGCGACTGCGCAAGGCGCGGCACTGCGCTTGCGAATCGCGGTCGACTATTCGGCGCGCGATGCGATCCTGAGCGCCGCGGCGCGCGCGCACACCCTCGGCGAACTCACACGCGAGAATTTTTCCGACCTCGTCACCGGCGAGGCCGGCCTGCGCGATGTCGATCTGATCATCCGCACCTCGGGCGAGAAGCGGCTGTCCGACTTCCTGTTGTGGGAAGGCGCCTACGCCGAGCTGCATTTCACCGATCGGATGTGGCCCGAATTCGATGCCGACGATCTTGCGGACGCGCTCTCCTCGTTCTCCCGCCGCGAGCGCCGCTTCGGAGGCCTGCAGTCCCTGTCGCTGGAGCCGGCCGAGAGCGCGTGACGTCCGAGGCTGACTCAACCCGTGGTGGCGGTTGCGAAAATCAAGGCTGAAACTACTGGTTCGCGCATTATCACGGACTTTTCTGCGTTGTGTTGCCGCCGGGGATAGACTTGATTCTGAGCGACTGTTACAAGGCGTCGCTTGCT
>Ga0070711_100000833_pt1 | contig 16166 bp, 14 predicted proteins | sample LARL53metaG_FD_65452 | JGI IMG/M metagenome (GOLD analysis project Ga0070711, IMG submission 65452) | Corn, switchgrass and miscanthus rhizosphere microbial communities from Kellogg Biological Station, Michigan, USA - LAR L5-3 metaG | ecosystem: Host-associated > Plants > Roots > Rhizosphere ... | reverse complement strand
TCCCGACGCCCTCACCTCGATGGAGGTGCCGGTCAGGACGCTCGACAGCTACGCACTCGACGGCGTCGGCATTCTCAAGGTCGACGTCGAGGGACACGAGGAACATGTGCTGCGCGGCGGCATCGGACTGCTCTCGCGCGAAAAGCCCAATATCGTGGTCGAGGTCGAAGAGCGTCACAATCCGGGCTCGGTGAAGCGGGTCTCGGATTTCTTGCGTGGCCTTGGCTATGAAGGCTTCTATCTGCATGACGAGAAGCTGGTGCCGATCGCGGAGTTCCGGATCGAACGCGATCAGCCGATGCGCAATGTCGGCACGTCCGGCAAGATCGGCCGCTACATCAACAATTTCATTTTTGTGGCGGCGGATCAGGCGGCGCGCCTGCGGCTCCTCGCCGCCGGCTGATACCGTCCTCCCGAGCAGGCGCCGTCGCGCTTGCGAACATCCAGAGCGTTTTCGAGCGAAGTGGGCACCGGTTCGCGTGAAGAAAACGCGTCAAGACTAGAATCTAGAGCCTCCGTTCCGATTCAATCGGAACGGAAAAGGCTCTAGGCCGCCTTCTCCGCCAGCCCAAAAACATGCCCGCCGCGAGGATGATCGATTGAAACAGTCCGGCCAGGCCGACCGCCAGGAATGCGCCGAACAGGCCGAGGCGCGGCACCAGGACATACGTCAGTCCGGCTGCAACGAGGGCTGAGCCGACATAGGCGAACAGGATGGTGCGATAGAGCCTGAGCGCCGTCGCGGCCGCAGCGGCGATCGATCCGCAGAAGGCGAGGAACATGGTCGGGATAGCCGCCGCGAACAGCGGCTGGGCGTCCGCGAAACGCGGCCCATAGATCGTCGCGAGCAGCGCCCGGCCGGCGAATTGAACCACGAGCCAGCCGCACAGGCAGCCGAGCAGCGCAAACAACATCAACGCGCCGGCCAGCGACAGGAATCGTCCGGTCGAGCGCTGGCCGGCAAAGCGCGCCAGCGTCGGCAGCGCGGCCTGGCAGATGACGGCCACCAGCATGCCGCCGAAATTGGCAAAATACTGGATCGCCGTGAAGTGGCCGAGCGCGTTGTCCCCGAGCAGATGCACGATGCCAAACCGGGGCGTATAGATATTCAGAATCATGATCGCGCTGGACAGGCCGAGCGGCAGGCTGACGGTGAACAACGCCCATCGTCGTCCGACCGCCTTGGGATCGGCCGAGATGATGTCGTCCGGCATCGCCATGAGCGCGTGACGCTGGCGATTGTCGAAGGAGAGATAGGTCGCAAGCCAGGCGATGGCGAGCGCGAGCAGCGCCGTTTCGACGGTGCCGCCGGCCCAGAGCACGGCGGGAAACAGCGCCGCTGTCGCCGTGAATCTGAGCCCCGCGGCAATGGCGATGGTATGACTGCGATGGGCCTTCTGGAACACGCCGGAGTTCAGGTCCGAAAACCCCTCGACGAATTTGAGCGCGGAGAATGCCGCGATCGTCGCCCAGAACCCCGCCCCACCCAGCATTCCCGTCGATGCGACGATGGCGAGGCCGCCGAATAGCAACGCCGGAAAGACGAGGCGCAAGAACAGATAGTCGGAGAACGGATAGCGATTCTCCTCGACCACATAATGGTTGCGCAGCGCGAGCCATCCGACATAGGACAGGCAGGTCACATAGGCCTGGGCCAGCGAGATCTGTCCGAGCGCGGCAGGTCCGCCGCGATGCGCGACGACCGACACGATCAGCCATTGCGTTGCCGCGACAAAGCCGGTCGCCGCGAGCATCCAGGACGAGCTCACGACGACGTCCCGCCACGGCAGCCGCATTCTCTCCGTGACCTCCGGCCGATTTCGATAAACGAGCGTTACCACGTCATCAACTCAGGCTGAACAGGCTGACAATGTCTCATAGAACCGGTTCCTGATCGGCTGAATCCGGCCGACCGTGAACCGCCGCGCCGCCGCCAAATTGGCCTCGCTGGCCTGCGCCAAAAATTCCGGCCTGCGAAGCGCATCGCGCAACTTCAAGACCCAATCCTCTTCGTCATTCAGGCCGACCAGAAACGGGGCGTCGAGCAGTTCACGATTGCCCGGCAGCGCACTGGCAAAGCAGGGCAGCGCGCGCGCCATCGCCTCGATCACGACCCTCGGCAGGCCCTCCTGGCGCGACGGCAGCACGAACACGTCGGCCCGGTCCAGCAGCGCAAAGACTTCGGCGCCGGCCTGGACCCTGCCCAGAAATTCGACGTTCTCGGCAACGCCGAGCTCGGCCGCCAGTTTTTCGAACTCGCCGCGCGTGTCGCCATCGCCGACCAGCCAGAGTTTTGCCCGCAGCCCCGACTGCACCAGCCTCGCGACGGCCCTGATGATCAGATCCTGACCCTTCAGGTGCTTCTGCATCATCGCGACATTGACCAGGATGAGCTCTCCCTTGTCGAACGACGCCCGCGACCGCGGACGGCGCACCAAAGCCTGCTCGGGCAGGTCCAGCGTCGTGTAGCTGAATGACGGCCGCCCCGCACCCGGCGGGAATTGCGACTGCAAGGCGTTCATCGTGACGTAGGACGAGGCCGCGGCGTGGCGACACTGCAGCTTCATCATCCGCGTCCAGACCAGGCGGTAGAAGCTGCGAAAGCGCCGCTGGTAGGCGCCGGGCGTGAATTGGGCGTCGGCATCCGCCATCGCCTCGACCCCGTAGGGCTGGCGCCGCAGCGCCAGGATCAGCCAGGCCAGGATCGGATAGATGCCGGGCACGCGGAGCAGCACGACGGCATCGCTGGGAATGTCGAGAAACGCCTTCACGATGTGCGGCCCGTAGCGCAGCAGACCGCGCCAGCCGTGAACGGGCGGCAACGCGATGACGTCGACGCCCGGCCCACCGACCGGCAAGGTCCTTTCATCCTCGACATCGTGCACGCGGCACATGATGTAGACCTGGTCGAAAACCTGCGTGTAGCGGCTGCCGAAGATCGCAAAATGATTGCGGTTACTCGACGGCACGCCCTGCCTTCGCGCGAAGTCGCCGTCCATGACCAGATAGAGCGCCCGGCCTTTCGATCTGGTTTGGGACATGACCGGATCGCGTCTCAAGCAATGCCGCAACGGACGCGCCTGCGCGCCCGGGAAAACATCAACCTCAACATCTCTCACCTCAATTCGCCCGGGCGCATTGCGCCGCGCCGGACAAAGCGTCTGCCTAAAATCTCTGCTGATATTTCCGATCGCCGCGGCCGAACAGCCAATCGGTGCGCGACGCGCGCGACCTGCGCCAAAGGCCATTGTTGGCGTGGACCTCGGCGTAGAGGTTGGCGAGTGCGATCGTCGACCGGCTCGCGGGAAACAGCGATCGGACGCGTTCGACGCCATTCCGGCCCATGGCCGCCAGGTCGGCCTCGAAGCAGCGCGCAATTCCATCGACCAGGCCCGCGACGGCGACCGGAGCAAACAACAGACCGGTCACGTCGTTCCTGATCACCTCGCTGAGGCCGCCGATCCGCGAGGCCAGCACCGGACGACCCGCGCGCATCGCCTCCAGCGCGACTAACCCGAACGACTCCCAGCGCGAGGGCATGACGACGACGTCGCAATTCTCGAGCTCCGCCTCGATCTCGCGCGGCGACTTCCAGCCCAGGAACGTCACGTTGGCAGGAATTTGCCGGGCTTCCGCGTGATCGACCACATTCGCGCCGATCACGCGGACCCTGACGCGATCCTCGAATGCAGCGGCGGCGTCCAGCAGAATATCGAGGCCCTTCTGCCGATCGAAGCGGCCGACGAACAACAGATCGAGCGTGCCGTTGCTGGCCGGCCGGCCCGGCTTCGCGGTGCGATCCGCGATTCCGTTATAGATCCGCTCGAGCCGGTGCTTGCCGATGCCGATGGCCCGGGCGGCGAGGTATTGATGTCGCGACACGCAGACGATCCTTGCGCAGAGCGGTGACAGCATGAGCTCGATCAGCTGGCAGATCAGCCTGCCGATCGCGGATTGCTCGCGCACGAATGGCCAGCAATGCACGGTGTAGACGATGCGCCTGCGGAATTTCGTCGGCGCGAGCACGAGGCGGCACACCGCCGCCGCGAACGTGCCGTGGACGTTGATGATGTCAGGCTGAAACTTGCGGACCAGCGCCAGCACCGCGATCGCCAGCGTGAACAGGCTGATGAGCCCGCGACGATCGGCGCGAAACACCCTGAGGCAGTCGCGATCGATCTCCAGATCGGCGGCATGCCGGTCCGGCACCAGCACCAGCGTCGAGGGGGGCCTGCTGATCGCCGCAACGACGTTGTTGATGTACGTCGCCGGTCCGCCGCGCAAGGTTTCCGCGACGTGCAGCACGCGAAGCGATCTTTGCAAAACCAAGGTCCTCCACAAGTCCTTTGCGGCTCGTAGCCACGGACTGTGTTTGACCCGCGAACGCCTCGCGGCGGATTTCGGACATTTGTTGCTATTCTAAGTAGCCAATATTTTTTCGAGGCTTTGTATCGATTCTAAAGACGTGATTTTCCCAGCTGCATTCGGCGCTCAACGCGCGCGACATCGCGCGCAGCTCCTGCCGCCGCAAGAATGGCACAGGCGCAAAACAATTCAGCCACGATGCTGCGGCATTCCGCATACGCGGGTCGAACATCACGGGCGTTCGTCCGATAGAGCAATGCTTAGTTCATCTCAGTGCAGTGTCATGTTGATGAGATCATCGAACACGAGACCCGGCGCACTTGCCTGCTTGCTTGTCATATCTTCGATCGCCGGCCGGCCGACGAGCGCCGCGGCGCAGACGGCGTCGACCGACCGTCCGGCGACGCAGGCGCTCGCATCCGACAGCGTGGTGGAGCAGATCGGCGTCAACATCCATCTGTCGTTCTTCAATACGCCCTACAACAAGTTTGACGCCCTGGTCCGTCCGGCGCTCGCCGAACTCGGCGTCCGACATGTCCGTGACGGCGCACTGACCGCCGGCAACAGCGGGGCGCTGAACACCTACTACAAGCGGCTGACTGCGCTGGCCGCCGACGGCATCAAGTCGAGCCTCGTCACCTTCGATGCGACCACGCCGGCCTATCTGACCGATCTTGCCAAGCTCGACGACGTCTACAACCGGGCCGGACGGGCGGTGGAATTTTTCGAAGGCGCCAACGAGCCCAACCTGAAGAAGAATCCGGAGTGGGCCAATATCGGGCGCGAGCGGCAGAAGGAATTGTATCAGGCCGCACACGGCAATCCCGACCTCGCGGGTGTCGCCGTGATCGGACCGAGCCCGTGGGGGGCCAGCGCCCAGCAGCTCGGTGACGTCAGCGCCAATGTCGATTTCGGCAACTGGCACATCTATTCGGGCGGTCAATATCCCGAAGCGACCGGAAAGGGCTCGCTTGGCGACTATCAGGTGCAGGCGCGCGGGCTCTATTCGGGCAAACCGGTCGTCGCCTCGGAAGCCGGCTATCACAGCGCGATGAATGTGCCGGCGCCAAAGCACCGCCCGACCCCGGAGAAGATCATTGCGCGCTATCTGCCGCGCCAGATGCTCTGGGATCTGAAGCAGGGCATCGTGCGAACCTATGTCTATGAACTGATCGATTCCTTCAACAAGGGCGACACCGACCCCGAGTCCAATTTCGGCCTGATCCGCTATGACGGCACGCGCCGGCCGGCCTTCGCCGCGATCAAGAACCTGACCGGCATCTTTTCCGATTCCGGCGCGGTGCCGCATCCGCAGACACTCGACTGGTCGCAGTCGAGCAAGGACGACGCGATCCAGTCCATGCTGTTCCAGCGCAGCGACGGCAGTTTTCTGCTGGCGCTCTGGCTCGGCGTCTCGGCGTGGGATCCCGATCAGCGCACCGAAATCCCTACGAAGACAGTCAGCACCGACCTCACGCTGCCAGCCACGATCAGCAAGGCCACCGCGCTCGAATTCACCGATGAGGGGACGGTCACCTCGCACGATGCCGTCATCGAGGGGCACCGGCTGTCGCTGACGGTGAAAGACACGCTGACCGTGATCAAGCTGCAATAGCGGAGTTTGCGCTTTGTCCGCGACCAGGCAGTTGAACGGCATCCAGTATCTGCGCGGGCTCGCGGCCTCACTCGTGGTCGCAGAGCACGCCAACATCGGCGTCGGCCTGCCAAAGTATTTCGGCAGGACGCCCGTTCCGTTCGAGTTTCATGGCGGGCCGGCGGGCGTCGACCTGTTCTTCGTCGTCAGCGGCTTCATCATTGCCTACATCACGCTCGAGCCGTCGTCCCTGCAGCCGCGCGGCGGCATCGGCGACTTCCTGTGGCGGCGATTTGCCCGCATCGTGCCGTTCCTCTGGCTGTGCGTTGCGAGCTACGCGGCGCTGCGCTTTGTCGGGCGGGACGGCTCGTTCGAGCTTGAGCCGTATCTGCGGGCGATGACGCTGTTTCCGATCGGGCCGGTGAACCCGACGCAGGCCTGGACGCTGCGGCACGAGGTCCTGTTCTATCTGGTGTTTGCCAGTATCTTCTGGCGATCCGGGCCAGGGCTCGTTCTGGTCGCCGCCTGGATGCTGTCGCCGATCCTGCTTTTCTCGATCCTGAGCCCGGCGCCGCAGTCCGAGCTCCTTGGTTTCGTCTTCAACCGTCTGAACCTGCTGTTCGGCTTCGGATTCCTGGTGAGCCTCGCTTATCTGCGACGTCCGGACTGGTTCGTCGCCGCGGTGCCGAACGGCATGACGATCCTGACCGGCCTGTGCGGCCTGTATCTCCTGCTCTTCATGCTGATCTCATACACCCATCTCGCAACAGTCGACGTCCTGCTGACCGGGACCGGTGCGAGCCTGATCCTTTGTGTCGCCTTGCGTGTGCGAGCCGCACCTGCGCCGGGCCTGATCGATCGCGTCGGCCTCGCGCTCGGCGATGCTTCCTATGCCATCTATCTGACGCATGGCGCCGTCATCTCCGCCATCCTCGGGGTGTGGTCCCGCGTTGCGCCAGCCAGCAGCACGCCCGTCGTCGCCCTGGTCTGCATCGCGGGCTCGCTGGGCGCAGGAATCCTCGTCCACCGCACCATCGAACGGCCGATGGTGCGCCGGCTTCAGGACTTTCGGTTCAGGCCGCGGGTGCGCGGGACGCCGACGCTGATGGGTGACACGACGAGCAAGCTCGGCTGACGAGGATGGGCATGGGTTTGCGCATTGCGATGTTCACCTGCGAGTTTCCGCCCTATCCCGGCGGCATCGCCACGTACACGTCCGAGACCGCGTCGGCACTGCTGCGGCTCGGACACCGGCCGGTCGTCTTTGCCCCAAAATGCCGGGCGGGAGGTTTTGACGCGCCTTATCCGATCGTCCGCCGCTTCCCGGCGCAATACAGGCATGGCCTGCTGCCCTGGAATGCCTCGATCGCCGCGCTTGAGCTGATGCAGAGGACTTTTGACATCGTCATGGCCGTCGACCTGCCGAGCGTGCTGGCGCTGGCGGCCGTGCCGACCGGCGCGCGCAAGATCGCGATCGTCCATGGCACCGATGTCAAGAGCCGGATCATCGGCCACATCAACCGGCACTTTCCGCGCAGCCCGTTCAACGCCTTCCAGCGGATCTACGCCAACAGCGCCTTCACCCGGGACGTGATGCTCGCGCACAACCCGCTGGTCGCTGCTGACAGGGTGCGCCTGGCGCCGCTCGGGGTCGACGACTACTGGAAGCGCCCCCTGCCGGGCTCGCGCGTCGATGACCTGGTTGCGCGCCACCTCACGGGATCGCGCAAAACCGTCGCGCTGTCGGTGGCGCGGCTCGAGCCGCGCAAGGGCCTCTTGCACGCCATGCAGGCGATCGCGGCCTTGCCAAAGCCCGTGCGCGATGATGTCACCTACGTCATCGCGGGACGGCCGATCGAGGCGGATTATGCCGAGAGGTTGCGGCAACTGGCAGCCCAGACCGATGCGGACATCCGCATTCTCGGAGAGGTGACCCGGGACGAAATCCGCGCGCTGTATCAGACGGCCGACCTCTTCATCCACACCGCGACGAAGGACCGATTCCGGGCGGAAGGTTTTGGGCTCGTGCTGCTCGAAGCAGCCGCCAGCGGCCTGCCCTGCATCGCGACCCGGGTCGACGCCATCCCGGAAGTCATCGTCGACGGCGTCACCGGACTGCTGTTCGATGACGCTGACGTTGCCCGCATCAGCGGCGGCATCGCACGCCTGATCGGCGATCCCGCGCTGCGCGGGCGCCTTGCCGCAGCAAGCCGCGACCACGCCGCAAGCTTCACGTGGGACCGCTGCGCCAAGATCGTTGCCGATGATCTCGATATCCTGTCAGCTGCGGAACTTGCCAGTTGCGCTGCTTGATGCCACCAGGACTGAAGCCTCTCGCGGCTGCCTCCGCCCTGACGGCGGCCTTGTGCGTGAGCCCTGCCGCGCACGCGGAGAGCAACTTCGTTCCGCTCGGACTGAGTGCGCCGGTTTATCGCGGGACGAGGGGCGCACCACACTTTCCGCAGGAGAATATGTTTGCGAGAGCCTTGCTCCCGCAACCGCATGTCAATCCGGTCGGGCAGCCGTGCGTGGAGCTCCATCCAGCCGCCGAAGCCCAGGCAATCAATCGCAACATCTACGATCATAACCTGCTGATCAACAATCAATGCAGCCAGACCATCCGGCTTTGGGTCTGCTACTATCGATCGCGAACCTGCTCCATATTTCCCATTGCAGGCTACAGACGTCAGCTCAAGCTGTTCGGGATCTCTCCTGAAAGGGACTTTCGCATCGAATATCGCGAATACCTCGACTAACGGTCCGTGGTGCCAGCCACGCCCGCACGGCTCGCCAGCGGCAAGTCGACGCATAACCAGAGGGCTATTTCTTTGTATCCCGCTGAAAGCGTCGCCGTCGGCTGCGGTTAAATATGCATTGATGATTCCCTGAGTCTAGCTTGACGAACATATTTCTTCCTGGTTATACGTCAATCAATAACTGCGGGGTTATCGATTGCAAATGCCGGACGTTCATGACGTGCTGTTCAGGACGCTCGCCGATCCGACCCGGCGGGCACTGTTCGAGCGGCTGTGCCGTGAGGGAGAGCAGACGGTCGGCGCCCTGACGGCGCGGGCCGGGGTCTCGCAGCCGGCCGTCTCAAAACATCTCGGTGTGCTGAAGCAGGCCGGGCTGGTGCGCGACCGCCACGAGGGTCGCCAGACCCATTATAGCGCGCAGCTCGGCGCCCTGGCGCCCCTGATCGACTGGACAAGCCAGATGGCCGGCTTCTGGCAAAGCCGCTTCGATCGCCTCGAAGATCTCTTGAAAAGGATGGACCAATGAGCGAACCCGCGACCGAAACACGTTCCGTCGTTGTCGAACGCGAGATTCCATTTCCGCCGGAAAAGATCTGGCGCGCGCTCACGCAGCCTCATTTGATCGAGGAATGGCTCATGAAGAACGACTTCAAGCCTGCCGTAGACCACCGTTTCAATCTGCGTGGCGACTGGGGTCAAGTCGACTGCCAAGTCCTGACCGTCGAGCCGCACAAGACGCTGTCCTACACGTGGGAGGCGCTTGGGCTCGAGAGCGTCGTCACCTGGACTCTCACGCCGACGCGCACGGGGACGCATCTGCGCATGGAGCAGAGAGGCTTCCGGGCCGACCAGCAGCAGGCCTATCAGGGCGCCAAGTTCGGCTGGCAGCGATTCTTCGCGAATCTGGAGCAGGTGCTGGCGCGGGCCGATTGACGGCGGCACGTCTCCGCACGGACTCAACGACACCATGACCGCCCATCAATGGAGCCGACACTCATCATGAAAGACGCCACGACGCGTTCGATCTTTCGCTGGATTCACATCGTCTGCAGCATTCCGATCATCGGTTACATCTACAGTCCGTTCGAGGTCATCCCGGACTACGCACCCCTGACCCGGTATGTCTTCCTTCCGGTCATGCTGCTGTCCGGACTCTGGATGTGGAAAGGCCACGTCGTTCGCCGGCTCCTGTCGCCGAGAACAGTCTAGCGCCTGCGGCAAGCGGCTGGAGGCGCGCGGCCGCTTGCCGGCGCGTTCCAGTCGATCTGCGCATTGGAACTGCAGGCACCGATGACGATTGAGGTCGCAACGAAGCGGCAGCAGAATTGAGGCATGAAGAAGCAATGGATGCAACGGAACGTATCGATCAGCTGATCGCAGGACTTGACGACTGGCGCGGCAAGATGCTCGCCCGCGTCCGCAAGAGCATCCTCAGCGCCGATGCCGAGATCATCGAGGAATGGAAGTGGATGGGAAGTCCGGTGTGGTCACGCGACGGGATGATCGCGGTCGGCAATGCCCACAAGGACAAGGTGAAGCTGACCTTCTCCCATGGGGCGGCCCTGCCGGATCCCGACAAGCTGTTCAATGCCGGCCTGAACGGAAAGGTGTGGCGCGCAATCGATCTTTTCGAGGGGGACAAGATCGATGAGCGCGCTCTCAAAACGCTCGTCCGTGCCGCCATTGATTACAATCGAGCCAAGGTGAAGAAGAAGGCGCCGGCAGGATCTCGGCCGACACCACAGCGAAGCAGGAAAGCCCGTTGACGCGCTGCTGCCGAGGCGCCCGGCGTGGCATGACGATCGGCCCTCGCCGATCACGGCGCGGGTCCCCGCGAAAGCGTCCCGCGCGTGCTCAGGCCTTGCAGCGGCGGTCAGTCCGCGTAGCCGTAACGCTCGTAACTGCTGTTGTGATAATAATCGCCGCGGTAGGAATCGTACCTGCTCATGACGCCGATATCGACCTTGTTCAGCACCACGCCGAGCAGGCGATCGGCGACCGTCGGTGCCTCGGCGAGCGCGTATTCAACGACATCGATCTTGGTCTGCGCCCACTCGACGACGAGCACATAGGAATCGACCAGCTTTGCGGTCGCGCGAACGTCGGCAACCGGCGCCAGCGGCGAAAGATCCACGATCACGCGATCGTAGCTCTGCCTGAGACGCTCGAACAAACGAGTCATCGTCTCCGAACCGAGCGTCTCGCCGGCATTCGAAAGTCTGGAACTGATCACGCAGGGCAGGAACGACATCTTGGTCGAGGGGTCGACCCAGACGACATCGTTGATCGTGGAGGGGTCGCGCATCACTTCGAGCAGGCCGCGCTTTGCATCGGGCGCCAGCCGGCCCGTCAGCGACGGATTGCGGACGTCGCAATCGATCAGCAGCGTTTTCGCTCCGGCCTGCGCACAGGATTGGGCCAGCGAAAGACCGATCGTCGACTTGCCCTCGTTCGGCAGCGATGACGTGACGCCGACGATCTTGTGGGGGGTGCCAAGCTCGTTCAGGTCCGCCGCCATCTTGATGGTGCGCATGGCCTCCGTGAAGCGCGTGAACGGGAAATTGACCACGTAGCCCTGCAACGCCGTCCGGTATCGAATGACGTTCGCGCTGCGCGATGACGATCGTCGCCCGTCCTGATCCGAGGGCACCAGGGAGGTGGCATCGGAGCTTGCGGAGAGGTCCGGCAGCCTGGCGCGTCTGGTGGCCCTGACCGATTCGGTGGCAGCTCCGCCGACGCGCTGAACCGTCGCGATACAGCTCACGCCGAGCAGGCTTTCGATCTGGCGGCCGGTCCGGAAGGCGCGGTCGAGACTGTCTCGCAGCAAGCCGGCCGCAAATGCCAGTATCCCCCCGCCGAACACGCCGATCAGCGCGACGAGCCACAGTTTTGGCTTGCTGCGGTTGAGCGGGACCAGCGCCTGGGTGATCAGTCTCGCCTCCGTCCCGGGAAACGACTGCTGCTGCATCGAGACCATGTAGAGCTGCAGGAAGTTGTCAGCCAGCGCGCGCGAGCTTTGCGCGTCGCTGTCCAGATCCCGCAGCGCGATCTGCGCCTGGCTGGTGTCGTTCGATTGCGCGATCGTCTCATCGAGAATTTTCTGAGCCGACGCCTCCTTGGCCTTAGCAATCTCCAGATCACTCTTGTAGGTCTCGGCAATGCGGCGCAGTTCGTCGCGCACCCCTTTGCGAATCTCGCGCATCTGATCGGTCAGCAGCACCACGGCCTTGTGGTCCGGTCCGTATTTACCGGACCATTCGGCCTGGCGCGTCGCCACATCGAAATATTGCTGCCTCAGATGCGTGATCACGTCGTTGCGCAGCGAATCGGCCACTGTCGCCTGGTCGTTCGCCAAAATGTCCTTGTCGTCGCCCGAAAGGATCTTGCTGACCCGAGCCGCCCGCGCTTCGGCCTCCTCGCGCTGCGTGCGCGCCATCGTCAACGCACTGTTGAGCTCGGCCATCCGCTGTTCGTTCAGCAGTCGGCCGCCGGTATCGACGATGTTGTTCTTGGCCTTGAAATCGGCGACCTGCCGTTCGGCCACCGATGCCTGCGAGCGGAGCTCCTTCATGCGGTCCTGCAGCCAGTTCGCCGCCACGCGGGAGGCCAGCGACTTGGCCTTCAGGGAATCGGACACATAGGCGCCCGCGATGGCGTTGGCGACCTGGGCGGCGCGCTGCGGACTGACCGATTCGAAACTGACCTCGATGACGTAGCTCACGCCGCGGCGCTTGACGTCGAGCCGGTCCTGAAACCGCAGCAGTGCCTTCCGGGTCAGTTCGGATTCCGAGTTTCCCGCTGCCGGCAGCAGCAGATCGGTGACAAGGGTGATGACGTTGCCCAGCGGCCCACCGGGCGGTCCGGTGAATTCCGCATCATCAATCAGGTGAAGATCCTTGATGACGGTGAGCGCCACGCTGTCCGATTTCAGGATTTCGACCTGGCTGTCGACCGTCGCGGAGTCCAGTGGCACTTCGACGCCGAGCGGAGACTGCTGCTGCACTTGTTGCGATTTCCGGCTGTCGACGATCAGCTCGGCCATGGCGCTGTATTTTGCCGGAGCGGTGGCGAAATACGCACCCGCCAGCGCAATGCAGGACACCACGACAAACAGCATCAAGGGGTACTGACGCAGGATGAGCGCGCGAAGCGACGCGAAGGTCGCCGCCAGCGAAAGCACATCAGTGTCCCGCGGCCCCGGATTGTCCCACCGGATCGAATCTGTCCTCTGCAGCATCACACCAACTTTCGAGAAAACGGGGTTCCGGGGCCCGACTGATCTCAGAAAAGTGGCGTGCAGATGTCATCGGCGCGCTGCGCCGGACCGCACGGCCCTGCCGCGGCAATAAATAGCCGCAATCGCCAACGCGGGACCGCCAGATTAGAATTTTAAGAATTCTAATCTTCTACGAACCGCACTCACAGTTCGCCGCTGAGTTGCGCGAGCTTCGGCTTCTACCCGCTAGCAGCTCCTAGCAGCTCCGCGTCTGCAGACAGTGTTCGCGGCCCTCCTGGTCGGTTCGGAATGCCTCGACGAACCCGCCTTGGCGCTGGGTGACGAAAACCGTCCTGCCGTCGGCACCACCAAAGGCGAGGTTGGTCGGCTCCTCGCCGCGCAGCATGACTTCGCGCTGGAGCGTGCCATCGGGCGCAATGACGGCGATCGATCCTTTCCTGATCCGCGCGATCAGCAGCCGTCCCGCGACATCGGTCCGAATGCCGTCAATCGTGTCGGGCTCGAAGCTGCGCACCAGCCGCGCGGCGGTCAGCTCCGCGCCGTTGAGCCGGTAGGCCCAGACCTCGCCGGTGTTCGATTCACCGACATAGAGCGTCGTGCCGTCCGGGCTCAGATCGATGCCATTGGTCGTGCCCATCGGTCTCGACGCTTTCATGATCGCACCTTGCACCGATCCGTCCGTCGATCTTGCAATCCGCCAGATCTGGCCCTTGCGGCCCTTGAATGACGGATCGCTCGCATAGATCGTGCCGTCGCGCGCCAGTGTGATGTCGTTCGGCTGGTTCATCAGATCGGAATGAAAGTAGACATCGGGCGAAAGGCCGCCCGTTTTGACGGCGAGGATATTGTGCTTCTTGTAGTCGGCAATGAACATCGTCCCCTTCGGGTCGATGCGGATCGCACTGCCGATGCTGCCCTCGGGCAGGTCAAAGGCCTTTTGCGACTGCGCGGCTCCGGCAACAAGCTTGCCGATCGCGCCGGGCCTGCCGAAATTGACGACATAGAGGGTGCCGTCGGCATTGGCCGCCGGTCCTTCGATGCCTTTGGTGTATTCACCGGCCGGCGTCACCTGGCTGCTTTCGAACAGTCTTGGTTCGGCTGCCGCGGCGCTCGCCAGGGCGGCGACGAGAGGGCCTGCACAGGCGAACCGGAATCTGCTGCTGAACGCCATCACACCCGAAAATGCTTGCTGAGCTTCAACCCCTGCGCCTGATAGTTGGAGCCGATGCGCTGGCCATAGAGCGATTGCGGCCGCGCCAGCATTTTTTCATAGACCAGGCGGCCGACGATCTGGCCGTGTTCGAGGATGAACGGCACCTCGCGCGAGCGCACTTCGAGGACAGCGCGCGCCCCTTCGCCGCCGGCACCGGCATAGCCGAACCCGGGATCGAAGAAGCCGGCATAGTGCACGCGAAACTCGCCGACCAGCGGATCGAACGGCACCATTTCAGCGGCAAAATCCGGCGGCACCTGCACCGCCTCTTTCGACGCCAGAATATAGAACTCGCCGGGATCGAGGATCAGGCTGCCGTCCGGACGCGCCGGGATCGCCTCCCAGAATTCGTCCACTGCATAGCCGGCGCGGCGGTCGACATCGACGACGCCGGTGTGTCGCTTGGCGCGGTAGCCGACAAAGCCCTTCGTCTTCTCGCCGCAGAGATCGACGGACAGCGCAAGCCCTCCGTTGAGGTCGGCGTCGTCGCAGTCAACCAGGCGCTCGCGCGCATGCAGCGCCTCGAGCTCATCGACATCGAGCACGGCATCGCCGGTGCGGAAGCGCACCTGCGACAGCCGCGAGCCCTCCCGCAGCAGCACCGGAAAGGTTTTTGGACTGATCTCGGCATAGAGCGGGCCGTGATAGCCGGCGCCGATCATGTCGAAGCGGCGGGTCCCGTCCGCAATGACGCGCGTAAACACATCGAGCCGCCCGGTCGAGCTTTTCGGATTGGCGGAAGCGATGATCTCCGGCGGCAGCGCCAGGCTTTCGAGCAGCGGCACGATATAGACGCAGTTGGTCTCCAGCACCGCGCCGTCGGCCAAATTGATCTCGTGCAGCTTCAATTCGTCGATGCGCTCGGCCACGGTGGCGCCCGGCCCCGGCAAAAAGCTGGCGCGCACGCGGTAGGCGACGTCGCCGAGGCGGAGGTCGAGGCTCGCCGGCTGGATCTGGCTCTCGACAAAGGGATAGGCCGGCAGGATCAGGCCGGAATCCGCCATCGCCGCTATCATGCGGTCGGGCAGAATGCCATTGGCGTCACCTTGCAGCGAGAACGACAATTTTGCTTTCCCTAAAGCCTCCGCCCCCTTTTGAGCGCTGAAAACACGGCTTTTAATCGGTTATCCGATGGACGGCTTGACGGAAAGGTCGGCTGCGAATAAGAGCATGACTTATCCCGTGGTGATTTGAGCCGGCCGGCTTGCAGCCACGTTAAATAAATCGCTAAACAGGCCGGGGACGATTGTGATCCCGGCCTGCGAAACGTTCCAGGCCGGTTTTTTGTGGCCGTTTTTCCGGCCACGATGGAGGTCACATGTCGAAGTCCCCGGCGCCCGCCGCATCCAATACGCGTTACCGCCCCGAAACCAAGCTGGTCCATTCCGGCACGCTGCGCTCCGAATTTGGCGAAACCTCGGAAGCGCTCTTCCTCACCCAGGGCTACGTCTACGACAGCTCCGAACAGTGCGAGGCGCGCTTCAAGGGCGAGGACCCCGGCTACATCTATTCGCGCTACTCCAACCCGACCATTGCGATGTTCGAGCGCCGCATGATCGAGCTGGAGGGCGCCGAGGCCGGCCGCTCCACCGCGACCGGCATGGCCGCGGTGACCACGGCGATGCTGGCGCCGCTGAAAGCCGGCGACCATGTAGTGGCCTCCAAGGCGATGTTCGGCTCCTGCCGTTACGTCATCGAGGACCTGTTGCCGCGTTATGGCATCGCCTCGACGCTGGTCGACGGGCTCGATCTCGATCAATGGCAGCGCGCCATGCAGCCGAACACAAAAAGCTGTTTTCTGGAGAGCCCGACCAATCCGACGCTCGACGTGCTCGATATCGGCGCGATCGCCGAGATCGCGCACCGCGCCGGCGCGCGGCTGATCGTCGACAATGTGTTCGCGACCCCGCTCTGGCAGAGCCCGCTGGCGCTCGGCGCCGACGTCGTGGTCTATTCCGCGACCAAGCATATCGACGGCCAGGGCCGCTGCCTCGGCGGCAT
>Ga0070711_100000832_pt1 | contig 16170 bp, 9 predicted proteins | sample LARL53metaG_FD_65452 | JGI IMG/M metagenome (GOLD analysis project Ga0070711, IMG submission 65452) | Corn, switchgrass and miscanthus rhizosphere microbial communities from Kellogg Biological Station, Michigan, USA - LAR L5-3 metaG | ecosystem: Host-associated > Plants > Roots > Rhizosphere ... | reverse complement strand
AAGCGCAAGTACAACCTGCTGGTCGGCGAGCGCACCGCGGAACAGATCAAGATGGAGATCGGCTCGGCATATCCGCTGGAGAAGCCACTGACGATGGAAGTGAAAGGGCGTAACCTGATCGAAGGCGTGCCTCGAACGGTGACGATCGACGACAGCGAAATCCGCGAAGCGTTGGGCGAATGCGTGGCGACGATTTTGAATGCGGTGCGCGTGGCTCTCGAACGCACTCCTCCCGAACTTTCGGCCGACATCAGCGATCGCGGCATCGTGCTGACCGGCGGCGGCGCGCTGTTGAAGAATTTGGACAAGCGCATTCGCGAAGAAACGGGATTGCCGGTATCGATCGCGGACGATCCGCTGGCATCGGTCGTGCTCGGTACGGGCAAGATGCTGAGCGACTTTAAATTGTTGCGGCAGGTTTGCATCGATTGAGATTTGCGTTCAGCAAAGATTTGCTGTTTTGAGATTTGGGTAATTTGTTCTTGCTGAGGTAAGAGGCGCAGACAGGAGTGTCTGTGCTACTGGATGCCATGGTCGCGATTCCTTCTCGCCATAAAAGCTTGGTCCTGCTCATCGGTGTGGTCGTGCTGCAAGTGCTGTTTCTTGCGGTGCAGATCCGGCGCGATTCGCAGGGGCGGCTGATCCGGGTCTGGACGGTCGGCGCGGTGACGCCTTTCGAGCGAGCAGGCGCCAGTGGAGTCGGCGGAATCCGCGGAGTCTGGAATCACTACTTCGCATTGCAACATACCTCGCGTGACAACGAACGGCTGGTCCAAGAGAACGCCGAGTTGAAACTGCAACTCGTTCAACTGCAAAACAAAGCGGACGAAGCGGACCGGCTGGCGAAGCTTTTGAATTTTCGGCAGAGCCACCAGAATGTGCCGATGCTCGGCGCACGGGTGATTGGCGCGAGCGCGGATTCGGCGACGCAGACGATTTTTCTCGATCGCGGCGAGCGCGACGGCATCCGGCGCAACATGGGCGTGATCACGCCGGACGGCGTTGTCGGCAAAGTGAGCGAGTCATATCGCGATACGGCACAGGTGCTATTGCTGACCGATAAAGACAGCGGCGTCGGCGCGATGCTGGCCGCATCGCGGATTCAGAGTCCGGTGGGCGGCGTGGGCGAGCCTTTGCTCGCAATGAAATACGTGGCGAACGACGACACCGTGGCGATCGGCGAGCGCGTCGTGACCAGCGGCATGGACCGGATCTTTCCGCGCGATCTGCCGGTCGGCACCGTGGCGCAGATCAAAGACGGCAATCCGTTCAAGCAGATTCGATTGAAGCCGGCGGCAAATCTGGAAAGTCTGGAAGATGTGATCGTGCTGCTCACGCTGCAGCCGCTCGACCTGACCAAGTCCGAGAAAGAGGCCGGTAGCGCCAGTAGCGGGCCGACTTCGGAAACCGCCAAGAAAGATTCGCCAGTGCCCGCGAAGACGGCTAAGCCATGAACGACACCTATGACTTGCGGATGGGCGAGTCCCACATTGAGGTTCACAAGTTTCGCGGCGGCGCGATTGTGGCTGCGACGATTATTGCGCTGTTCCTGCAAACTTCGGTTCCGGTTCACTTTCCGAAATTCGCGATCCTCGATCTGCCGCTGCTGATCACGATCTATTTCGGTTTGAGCCGGCGGAACCCTTCGACGGGATTGCTGCTGGGCATGATGATCGGATTGCTGCAGGACAGTTTGAGCGGGCCGACCGTGCCGATCGGGCTCTATGGCATCGCGAAAACGATCATCGGGTACCTGGCGTCATCGATTGGCGCACGGCTCGACACCGAGCATCCCATTGCGCGGTTTGCGTTGACCGTCCTCTTTTTCGGCGTACACCAGGGTGTTGTCGTACTGACGCGGCGGTTGCTGCTGGCGCAGCCGGAGCCTTGGTTCAACCTGCATCTTGCGATTGGCGCCGCGGTGAACGCGGTCGTTGGAGTTTTCCTCTTCATGCTGCTCGATCGCCTGCGGAAAAACTAGTCACCACCAGTCGATTCTGACAGGGCAACGTGGGCATCCCCCACGATAGCCACCCCGCGAACCTTCTGGTAGCATCGCCTCAAGCTCGCCCAGGTACCCCAGGACGCGCATCGGCTTCTCTAAAAGTCAACCGACTCGCGAAGGAGCGCCATGAATCCCTCCCGATTCGATATCGTAACGATTGGCGGTGGCATGGCCGCATCCGCACTCGGAGCGGCCATGGCAAAACGCGGCGCACGGGTTCTAATCCTCGAAAAAGAAACGAACTTTCGCGATCGCGTCCGCGGTGAATACCTTGTTCCATGGGGCGCCGCGGAAGCCGTCGAACTTGGCCTCCGCGCGGCACTGGTGCAATCCTGCGCCACAGAAGTGCCCATCGTCGACATGGGATTCGGCCCGCGCCCGCTGATCGAGACCACCCCGCAAAAGCTTCCCAGCATGACGTTTCATCATCCCGAGATGCAGGAAACGCTACTCGCCCAAGCGGAAAATGCGGGTGCCGAGGTGCGCCGCGGCGTGACCGCCACCAACGTAGAAACGGGCTCGAACCCTGCCGTGTTCACAAGTAACGGCGGCGAAGAAAAGATACGCGCTCGTTTGGTTGTGATCGCCGACGGCCGCGGCTCCACAGCCCGAAAATGGGCCGGCTTCTCAGTAAAGACCGATGTGTATCCATTTCAGTTCGCAGGCGTCCTTCTCGAGGGAGCCTCCGTCTCTTCGGACTTGGCTTGGTTCGTATTCAATTCCGAGTTCGGATTGGTCGCCGGACTCGCTCCCCAGAGCAAGAATCGCTGCCGGGCCTACTTGGGCTACCCAACCGACGGCGCGTTCACACTTCAAGGTAGCGACAAAGTCGAAAAATTTCTCGCGGAGACGCGTCGCGTCGGTCCGATGTTCGCCGATTGCTATGCGCAGGCGAAGAGCGTCGGGCCGTTGGCCGCGTTCGACGCCGGCTACACTTGGGTCGATCACCCCTATCGCGATGGCGTCGCCTTGATCGGCGAAGCTGCCGCCGTCAGCGACCCCAGCTTCGGACAAGGTATGTCTCTCGCCTTACGCGACGCCCGCGTCCTTCGCGACGCGCTCGTCGGCGATTCCGATTGGGATCGTGCCGCCCATCGTTATGCGGAACAACACGACAATTATTTTCAGGCTACGCACACGGTATGCTGCTGGTTTCGCAGCATGTTTCAAGAACAAGGACGTGCCGCCGATGCCCGCCGTCAAAAAGCCATGCCGGGCATACTGGCAGACCTCACTCGCGTCCCCGACCATCTCTTCGGTGGTCCTGAGCTTCCAATGAACGAAACCGTTCGCGCCCGCTTCTTCGGCGACGACTGAAAAACGCGACCGCGCCACGAACGCTTGCCTCGAAAGGCTAATGTTTCAACAGGAATTGTTTGAAGTCGTCGTATTTGCCGGATACGGGCAGCGAGAGTTTGGGGCGTTTTAGGTAGGCGGCGAGACGGTCGGGGAGCGGGGGCGCTATGCCGATCGCACGTTCTACGACTTCGGAAAATTTTGCGGCGTGGGCAGTGGCTAAGACCAGGCCTTGCGCGGGTTCGGCGTGTTCGCGCTTGTAGGCTCCCCACCCTAGGATTCCGACGGCGGTGTGCGGGTCGGCGATGTAGTGGAAGCGCTCGTAGACCGATTTCATGGCGGCTAGGGTTTCGGCGTCGGTGGCGCCATGTCCCCAGATTTCGCGCTGGACGTATTCGAGGCGGCCGCGGCATAGGTCGAGGAGGCGCGGAAAATTATTGGGGCTGCCCACGTCCATGGCGTTCGAATAAGTGGCGGTTGCGGGGCGAGGGCGAAATTCTCCGGTGCGCAAATATTCGGGGACGACGTCGTTCGCGTTGGTGGAGGCGATGAAACGCGCGACGGGCAGGCCGATACGCTTGGCGAAGAGCCCCGCGGTGAGATTACCAAAATTGCCGCTGGGAACCGAGACGATCAGCGGAACGGACGCGACCGGGAGCTGGCCGTAGGCAGCTACGTGATAGAACATTTGCGGGAGCAGGCGGCCAATGTTGATGGAGTTGGCCGAGGTTAGGAACGCGCGCTTGTTCAGCTCGACATCGGAGAAGGCTTGTTTGACGAGCCGCTGGCAATCGTCGAACGAGCCGGCGACTTCGAGTGCCGTGATGTTTTCGCCGAGCGTGGTGAATTGTTTTTCTTGCGCGTCACTGATGCGTTTGGACGGATAGAGAATTACGACGCGAATTCCAGGGACGCCAAGGAAGCCGTGAGCTACGGCGCTGCCGGTGTCGCCGGATGTGGCTACGAGAACGGTGAGCGGGCGGGTTTCGCCGCGAACGAAATAGCCCATCATGCGAGCCATGAAACGGGCGCCGAAATCCTTGAAGGCGAGCGTCGGCCCGTGGAACAGCTCGAGAATGTGCAGGCCCGGCGAGAGCGAGACGAGTTTTACGGGAAAGTTGATCGATTCGCTCACGATCTGCCAGAGAACATCTTCGGGCACGTCCGGCGCCGCAAACGGCGTTACGACTCGGAAGCAGACTTCGGTGAATGGCAGCGCGCGGAACTGTTCGAGCTCTTCGGGCGAGCGGCGGGCGATTTCGACGGGCATGTAGAGGCCGCCGTCAGGGGCGAGGCCGCGTAAGACGGCGCCGCGCAAAGACGTGAGCGGAGCTTGTCGAGATGTGCTGCGGTATCTCATTCGAGCGGAATCATTCTAGCGTTTTTTTCAAACGTGGGCGGGCGACTCACGAGACATTGGCGCGGCCGGATTTTTTTTCGAGCTGTTCGCGGATTTTCTTGAGGAAGAGTTCGCCGGCATCCTTGGCGGCGCAATCGGGTGACGAAAGTGTGTGCAGATCGGCGACAGGAATCGTGCAGTGGGCGAGAGCTTCGTAGCTCTGACGCCGAGCAGCGAGCAGCTTGGGGTAGCAGCGTGCGACCGTGTCGCGCGGGGTTTCGCCGCCCTTCGGCTGGAAAGCGCCGCGCCACAGCACTGGTTTCGGGTCGTTGAGATAGCGGCCGATGAGAAGTTCCTGCTCCTGGGGCGAGGCAGCGAGATAGACGACGGTCATCTGGCGGCGCAGTCGCATCAATATATTGTTGCCGGCGTAGATGACGCTGCCGGTGGTGTCGAGAACGAGTTGGCGCTGCGGGTCGCGCTCGAGTTCGGAGAGCAAATCGTCGAGGGCTGCGATTTCGGCGGAGAGGTAATCGGCCTCGCGCTGCGCGTAAGTGGCGCTGTCGGGCCAGCCCATCCAGGCCGCGACGCCGTTGATTCCGCTGTGGCCGGCGCAGACAAGATGCGGCCCGAGGCGGTCTTCAATGACGTCGTCGCACGAAATGCTGGGACAACCGGTCGCCGCTAAACGCTTTGTCCAGAATGATTTCCCCGCGCCGGACATACCGACGAGGGCGATGCGGAGTGCGGGAGAACAATGAGGCGCCATGGGTTGACCGCTTGTACCTTATCGCGTGCTTTCGCACCGAGCAAGTCAGTGGAAACGTGGCCTTTCTTAGAGTTCGATGGTTCGAGGATGAAATACTTGGTGGCGTGCGGAAACATTTCGCTCCCCTAAACGTCTTATGGTAAGAAGGATGGCTATGGCTGACAAAAAAGAGCAACCGGGGGATTTGCTGCAGGGGACGCTCGACCTGCTGATTTTGAAATCGCTGGCGAGCGGGGCGATGCATGGGTACGGCGTGGCGGAGTGGATTCACGAGAGTTCGCAGGATGTGCTGCGGGTGGAAGAAGGTGCACTGTATCCGGCGCTGCACCGGCTGGAGCTGCGCGGTCTGCTGTCGGCAGAGTGGGGCACGTCGGACAACAACCGGCGGGCGAAGTTTTATTCGTTGACCGCGGCGGGGCGGAAGAGACTTTTGCAGGAGACCGAGTACTGGCAGCGGATGTCGGGGGCGATCGCGCGCGTATTGCAGACGGCGTAAGAGTTCGCGCGTCTTTCGGTCTTCCGATTGAGGATTTTTGTTTCGCAATTTGGAGAGAGCGAGATGGCAACGGGCCGCCTCGGGAAATTCCTACAGCGATTGCGCGCGTCGGTAAGTTCGCGGCAGGTGGATCGCGATCTCGACGACGAGCTTGCGTTTCATGTGGCCAAGCGCGCGGAGAAAAATCGCGACGCGGGGATGGAAGAGGCGGAGGCGCGTTATGCGGCACAACGACAGTTGGGAAATACGACGCTGCTGAAAGAGAGAACGCGCGAGGTGCGGGTTTTTACGTGGCTGGAGACGTTGTGGCGGGACTTCACGTACGCACTGCGCGCGCTGCGGCACTCGCCGGGATTTGCGGCTATGGCGATTGCGACCCTGGCGCTGGGCATCGGGTCGTCAACCGCGATTTTCAGCGTGATCCACAATGTGCTGATCGAGCCGTTCGCGTATCCGGACGCGAACCGCTTCATGACCGTGGAGATTCACGACGCAACGCGCAGCGGCGATGCGGGGCGCGCGGAATATTCGGCGCCGGAATTTCTGGACTACGTCGAGAAAAATCATGTGTTCGATCTCGCGATTGCCGATGCGAGCGAGGATGTGTTGTTTCAAGTGGGCGGGGGAGTCGAGCGGCTGCACGGAGTTTTGTGCACGCCGAACACGTTTGAATTTTTTGGATTGGCGCCGCTGATCGGGCGCGCGATGCAGCCGGATGACTACGAACCGGACGCGCCGCCGACGTTTGTGCTCGGATACAAGGCGTGGATGTCGCATTTTGGCGGCGATCCGACAGTGGTGGGACAGACATATGTGCTGAACGGCACCGCGCGGACGCTGATCGGCGTGATGCCGCGGCGATTTGGCTGGGGCGACGGTGACGTGTTTTTGCCGGTGAAGCCGACGCGCGAGGAACGCGCGTTCGTGGCGGGGGAGTTTCCGCCGGTTTGGTATTTGATGGGGCACTTGAAGCCGGGAGTGACCGTTGCGCAGGCTCAGGCGGATCTGACCGTGATCGCGAATCAACTTTCGAAAGTTTATCCGAAGAGCTATCCGCCGCATTTCCTGGTGAAGATTGTTTCAGCGACGGACATGGTGGTAGGAAATTTTCGGACGACGCTGTACCTGACGCTGGGAGCGGTGGCGCTCCTGCTGCTGATCAGCTGCGCGAATCTGGCGAATTTGATGCTGGCGCGGGCGACTGCGCGCGAAAAGGAATTCGCGGTGCGGGCAGCGCTGGGGGCGAGCCGGTGGAGATTGATCCGGCAGCTGATGGTGGAGAGTTTGATTTTGTCGGTGTGCGGTGGCGCGGTGGGCATTGGGCTCGCGGCGGTTGGACTGAATTCGATCGTGGCGCTGATTCCTCCGGTGACGATTCCGGCCGAAACGGAAATCACGATGAATCTGCCGGTGCTGCTGTTTGCGGTGGCGGTGGCGATGCTGACCCCGATGATTTTTGGATTGGTGCCGGCACTGCGGGCGGCGCGGAACGATTTGGAGCGGCCGCTGCGCGATTCGGGCAAAGGGGCGAGTGGGACGGCACGGCAAGGGCGATTTCGCGATGCCGTGATCGTTTGCGAGGTGGCGCTGTCGTTCACGCTGCTGGTTGGCGCGGGATTGCTGATGCGGAGTTTTCTGGCGCTGCGCGACGTGAGCATCGGAATGCGGCCGGATCACGTGTTGGTGACCCGGCTCCCGCTGCCGTCGGAGCGGTATCAGACGGCGCAGCAACTGACTTCGTTCTATCGGCCATTGCTGGGACGGCTCAGGGATCTGCCGGGAGTGATTGATGTGGCGGAAACCAGCGCGCTGCCTCCGTACGGGGGATTTCCCACGGATGTGGAAATTGCCGGTCTTGTACACAAGGAGAAATGGCAGGCGCTGTTTCAACTCTGCAGCGAAGGATATTTTTCGGTGCTGCACATCGACGTGAAGGATGGGCGCGCGTTCAACGCAGCCGAAGTGAACGACGCGCGGCGCGTGGCGGTGGTGAATCAGACGTTCGTGCGGCGGTATCTGGTCGAGGGCCGCGCCGCCATCGGGCAGCGGGTGCGCGTGTCGGATCTAGAGAATTTTCCGGATCGCGTCGCGGAACCGTGGTTCGAAATCATAGGTGTGGTCGGCGACGTGCGGAACCAGGGATTGCAGCAGCCGGTGCAGCCGGAGATGTGGCTGCCATACACCGTGACGGGGTCGGGTCAGCGCGGAGTTTTGGTTCGAACGGCGAACGATCCGATGGCGTTGATGGGATTGGTGCGGCGCGAAGTGTGGGCGGTCGATCGAAGTGTGGCGCTGACCTACACGGGGACGATGGAGAACTACATTCACTTGCAATCGTATGCGGGGCCGCAATTTGGATTTGTGTTGATGACGGTGTTCGCGTCGGTGGGGTTGCTGCTGGTGACGATTGGAGTTTACAGCGTGGTTGCGTACGCGACGGCACGGCGCACGCATGAGATCGGGATTCGAATGGCGCTGGGAGCCACCCGGTCGGATGCCTTGAAGCTCGTGCTGGGGATGGGATTGCGCGTGATCGGCGTTGGAGTGGTGATTGGGCTGGCGGCGAGTTTGGCGTTGTCGCGCGTTTTGGCGAGCGCGTTGTGGCAGGTGTCGGCGCGCGATCCGTTGACGATCGCGAGCGTGGCAGTGCTGTTGCTTGGCATCGGCGTGATGGCATGCGTTGTGCCTGCGCGGCGCGCGACGAGCATCGAGCCGACGCTGGCGCTGCGTCACGACTGAGTTTAGTCCATCCGCAATTTGAGGGAGAAGGAGCAAGAGCGTGCCGTTACCGTGGCTGAATGAAATTTGCCTTCGAGTTCGAACGCTCTTCACGCGTAAGCAGCTCGATCGCGACCTTGACGAAGAACTCGCGTTCCATCTCACGAAACGTGAAGAGAAGAATAGCGCGTCGGGCCTCGAGTCACCCGAGGCGCGCTACGCCGCACACCGCCAACTCGGCAACGAAACGTCGATAAAGAACGAAATTCGCGGCATGCGAACGCTTCCAACCGTCGAGAATTTTGCGCAGGACGCGCGCTACGGCGCGCGAACGCTGCTCAAGACTCCGCTGTTCGCCGTGATCGCCATCGCGACGCTCGCTCTGGGAATTGGCGCAAGCACGGCGATCTTCAGCGTTGTAAATAGCGTTCTACTGCGGCCGCTCCCCTATGCCCAAGCGGATCGCGTCGTGCAAGTGTGGGAGACAAATCTCAAAGCGTCGACCGACCACAATGTCGTCAATCCGCTGAATTTTCTCGACTGGACTGAGCAGAATCGCTCGTTCAGTGGAATGGCGGCGGTCGTCAGCACATCGACAAAGCTTGGGCTCGGCCACGAACCGATGCAGGTTCCGGCGATCATGGTCTCGCCGCAATTTTTCTCCGTGCTTGGCGTTACCCCGCTTCTCGGCAGCACCTTCATCGACGCCGACGGAAAGGAGGGCGCGGACATCAAACTGGTTCTTAGTTACGAATTCTGGCAACAGCAATTGGGCGGAGACGAAAACGTAGTCGGGCGACACATACAAAACAACGAGAGGCCCGCGACGATCATCGGCGTGATGCCGCGTGGCTTCGCCTTGCCGAACGTGCGGGGCAGCGTGTTCCTGCCGTACGCAATCGATAGAAGCGACAAGTTCGCGAAAGAAGGTCGCTACATGATGGTGGTCGCGCGGCTGAAACCCAACGTGACCTTGGCGCAAGCAAATGAAGACATGAAGCGCGTGGCCGAGTACACCGTCGGGGCACGGCCAAACTTCAACACGAACTGGGGCGCACGCGTGGTGCCGATGCTGGCAGACGCAACTCAGGACGTGCAGAAGCCGCTGTTGTTGTTGCTCGGTGCGGTCGGGTTTGTATTGCTGATCGCATGCGCGAACGTCGCCAATCTATTGCTGATGCGCGGCGCCGGGCGCGCGCGCGAACTCGCTGTGCGCGTGGCGCTGGGTGCGGCGCGAGGGCGCGTTGTGTGCCAGCTGCTGGCCGAAAATCTGGTGTTGTCGATCTTCGGCACGCTGGGCGGACTCGCCATCGCGAAGTGGGGATTGCGCGCGCTGCTCGCGTTGATTCCACCGGCTGCGCCACTGCCGCGGATGGAATCGATTCGCATCGACACTACGGTGTTTCTGTTTGCGCTGGGATTGACGTTCGGCACGACGCTTCTGTTCGGATTGCTGCCGGCCCTACATGTGTCACGCGTCGATCTTCACGAAGCGCTCAAGCAAGGAACCTCGCGCACCGGCGTCGGCGGCAATCGGCGCGTACGACAAGCGCTGATGGTCACGGAAATCACGCTCGCCCTGATGCTGTCGGTCGGCGCGGGCCTGCTATTACGCAGCTTCCGGCGACTGACTTCCGTGAACCTGGGCTTTCGCACCGACAATCTCGTAACCATGCGCGTCTTTGTGAGGGACAACACGGTGCCGATCGCCGCGCGCGCGCGCTACCTGGAGGATTTGGTGGGCGCGGTGCGCGGCGTTCACGGCGTCGAGGCAGCTGGCTTCACCGATGCTCTTCCACTAACCGAGCGCGTCTCGGGGTCGTGTTTTGCGCTCGGCGCCGAGCTTCCCCAGAACGAGGCGGATGCCCCTTATGCTCAGTTCCTTGTCGTAAGTTCCAAGTATTTCGACGCGATGCGAACGCCATTTCTTGCGGGCCGCGATTTCAACGCGCATGACGCCATCGATGCGCCGACGACCGTAGTTGTGAATCAGGCCTTTGCGCGGAAGTTTTTGCCGGGCAGGGATGCGATCGGCCAGCAGATGAGTGTGTGCTGGGAGGTACAGAATCCGGCGCGCATTGTCGGAGTCGTGGGCGACACGCATCAAACGCGACTCAAAGACAATCCCGTTCCAACAATTTTTCTTCCGAATTCGCAGTCCGCTGCCTATGGAGTGACTCTTGTTATTCGTACGGAGGGTGATCCCAGCCCAATTATTCGTCCGGTAGAAAGGGCGATTCACGAATACGACCCTCAGCAAGCCGTCTCCGAGGTCCAGACGATGGACCACGTCTTCTCGGACGCCGCTTCCGACGCGCGATTCCAGCTTGTCTTGCTGGTCATTTTCGCGGGAATCGCCATCGTCCTCGCGATGATTGGCGTTTACGGCGTCGTTTCGTATTCCGTGACGCAGCGAACACAGGAAATCGGCGTGCGCATGGCGATGGGCGCGGGCAATTCTGAAATTGCGCGAATGGTTTTGCGCGAAGCACTGTTCCTTGCGGGATTGGCCGTGACGATCGGCTTCGGCGGTGCGCTCGCGCTAACTCGCGTGATGGAATCGCTTCTTTACGAGACGGCGCCGACCGATCCCATCACTCTCGGCTTGGCCGCAGTATCGGTTCTCGTGGTCGTGATCGGGGCGGCTGTGGTGCCCGCGCGGCGCGCGACACAGGTCGATCCTCTGGTTGCTCTACGGTACGAATAACCCATGGTTCTTCGAACCACAACGAACCACGAAAGAAGCGGCAAACGGGTTGCTGAAATCAAACCGCTTACTCCTTCTTCTGAGGAATAGACGCGTGAGGAGACAAACGTGCTGCCATTCATGCGACGAATATGGCTGAGAATTCGAACGTTGTGGACTCGGCGGGAACTCAATCGCGATCTCGACGATGAGCTCGCATTTCATCTCGCGCACCGGACCGACAAGAATCACGCCACAGGGATGGATGCTGCCGAGGCTGGGTACGCCGCGCACCGCCAACTCGGCAACGTAACCCGCTTGAAAGAGCGCACGCGCGAAGTCCGCGTCCTCACTTCCATCGAAAATGCCTGGCGCGACATTCGCTTTGGCGCGCGCATGCTTCTCAAGGAGCCTGGCTTCACGTTGATCGTGATCCTCACGCTCGCTCTCGGCATTGGCGCCAACACCGCGATCTTCAGCATCATCAACGGCTTCATGCTCCGACCGCTACCGATTTCCAGCCCGCGTAGAGTCGTCTATCTCGCCTTCCACCAGGGCCCCGAAAATTTCGATCACGATTTCTCGTTCCAAGAATTTTCCGACATCCAAAAGCTAACCTCCGACGTTTTCAGTGGCTCGGCCGGCATCATCTTTGGCGGGTCCGCCGGATTCGAAAATCAAGCTGACGGCTTCACACTGGAAGGTCACACGGAGCCCGTACAAACCTCATTCGTCTCTGGCAATTTCTTTCCGATGCTCGGCATTTCTCCCGCGCTGGGCCGTCTCATTCTTCCGGAGGAAGGGAAATCGCCCGGCGCCGATCCCGTTGTGGTCATCAGCGATCGTTATTGGAAAACGCGTTTCCATGCAGATGCGAAGATCGTCGGCAAACAAGCCGCCATCAATGGACACCCCGTCACGATCGTCGGTGTCACACCGGAAGGATTCGAAGGCGTCACTCCGCTCCTGTCAATGCAAGCCTATCTGCCGCTGGGAATGGCGACGCTCGACAGCGACGGCAACACCGATTTCATCACGGACCCAAAAAACCATGCGCTCGTGATCCTCGCCCGCTGGAAAGACGGAATGAACGCCGAGAAGGCTCAGCCGGCGCTCGACATCGTCGGCCAGCGTCTGTTGCAGCAAAACGCGCGTCGCGAAGATTCGAGCTCATTGCGCGCAATTCCCCTCCGTGCGCCGGGCATAACAAATCCGCCGGGATTGCTGCCCAAGCTCGCGAGCCTATTCATGATCCTCGCGGGCCTTGTGCTCCTACTCGCGTGCGTCAACGTCGCGAACCTGATGCTCGTTCGCGCCACCTCTCGCGAACGCGAAATCGCCGTACGCAACGCACTGGGCGCTTCGCGGACGCGGATCGTGCGCCAACTGCTGACCGAAAGCCTGCTGCTCTCCTGCACTGGCTGTCTCGCAGGCGCGATCCTTGGCGTCAATGTGATTCGAGTTACCTCCACCGTCGATTTGGGAACCGATCTTCCTTTGCTCCTGAGTTTTCCATTCGACTGGCACGTTTTTCTTTACGCCGCCGCTATCGCACTCGCTACCGGGATCCTCGTCGGACTTTTTCCCGCGCTGCGGGCTTCGGTCACCAACCTGCGCGATGTTCTCTATTCCGGCGGCCGCGGCTCGACAAATCGCCGCCAGCGCCTTCGCAGCGCGCTCGTCACCGTGCAAGTCGGAGGCTCACTCGCGCTCCTCGTCGTCGCGGGACTTTTCCTTCGTAGCCTGCTACATGCGCAGAGCTCCGATCTCGGATTCGACCCACGCGGCGTCGTGAATCTCACCTCCGACCCGCACGAAATCGGCTATAACAAGCCGCAGTCCGTTGCGTTCTACAACGAACTGCTCGAGCGCATACGCGCACTGCCCGAGGTGAAATCGGCCAGCATCGCCTCCACGGTCCCACTCGGCGACACCGTGTTCGGCGACGAACTCGAAATTCCGGGACATCCAACCGAAAAAAACGACCCCGCGCCGCACGCCATCCGGGTTGCGGTCTCATCGCATTACTTTGAAACGATGGGCATCTCTTTGTTGCGAGGTCGCGAGCTCAGCGAGGCCGACACCGAAACTTCGCAACCAGTCGCCATCATCAACGCGGCGATGGCCGAAAAATACTGGCCCAACCAGGATCCCATCGGAAAAATCTTCACGCGCGTCACAAATCCCAAGCGCGCCATTCAGATCGTTGGCATCGCCAGAAATTCGCGCCTCGACCAAATCTCGGGTCCGTTCAACGATGGCTTCTACATCCCGTTCAGCCAGAACTTCATTTCTACCGCTACGCTGCAAATTCGCACCACGGTGCCGACCGACGGCATGGCGCGCATCGCGCTCGACCAGATCCATTCCATCTCGCCAACGATGCCAGTCTTCGGAATTCGCACGATGGCGCGCCTGATTAACGGCGGCAACGGCCTCTTGTTCTTTAAAGCAGGCGCCGCCATCGCAGCCGCACTTGGCTTTCTCGGTCTCGTTCTCGCTGTCGTCGGTGTCTACGGCGTGATGTCATACAGCGTCAGCCAGCGCACTTCAGAAATCGGCATTCGCATGGCGCTAGGGGCGCGACGCGAACAAGTGCTCACCATGATCTGCAGACAAGGCGCGCTCCTGGTCGCCTTCGGACTCGCAACCGGCCTCCTCTGTGCCTTCGCCATCGGACGCCTCATGAGCGATTTCTTGGTCGACGTCGCCCCATCCGACCCGATTACGTTCGTGGGCGTTTCGATCCTGCTGACAGCGATCGCGCTCCTGGCCTGCTTCATGCCAGCGCGCCGCGCGACCAACATCGAGCCAACACAGGCCCTCCGCCATGAATAGAAACTCGAACCGCAGCATGATCGGGTAGCTCGTCTCGTCCGGGTTTCCTACAGGCTAGTACCACACAGGGAACCTGTCCGCGCGGACGGCTTGCACCCCCATCCCCGCGCGTGTACCGTGGAATCGGACCTCTTTCGCGGCTATGGCACGCGAAAATGAGCATCCGCAGTCACACTGAGGGCGCGAGCAGCCTCCGACATAATCCGGTTCAGGCTGATCACAAGCGTTGCCGCAGGCGCGGCTCGAGTCGCATGCCGCCCTTGAAAACGCTCGCGCGGGGATTTCGTGTCGTACTGGTTCCGTAACGATAATCGGTTGCCGCAAGCGCGGCTGGCAGTGGTTTCCTACGTCATCGTGGGCATGATCGGCCTTTTGCTGGTCGGTTTCTGGAAGTTGCAGGTCATCGACTCTGACAAGTACCTACAGTGGGCCGACCGTAATCGTATCCGGTCCATTCCTGTAATCGCGCCGCGCGGGCGTATGCTCGACCGCGAAGGTCGCGTGCTCGTCGATAACTACCCTTCTTTCAGCGTTTTACTCCTCCGCGATGACCCGGCTCAAGTGGCTAAGGACCTCCCGACAATCTCGGATGGTCTCGGCATTCCCATAAGCGACCTTACCGACCAGCTCGACAACGCGCGCGAGCTGCCCAAATTTCAGCCCATCGTCATCAAGCCTGAAGCTACCCCGGGGGACGTCGCCTTCCGGGAAGCACACCACTCCGACATCCCGGAGCTTGAAATGCTGATGGTTCATCGCCGGCGCTACCTGCCACACGGCTTCATGGCCCACGCCAGCGGTTATGTCGGCGAGGTCAGCGAAAAGCAGATCGAAGACAGCAACGGTAAGTTTCGTCCCGGCGACTTTGTCGGCAAAACTGGGCTGGAACGCCAATATAACGACATGCTTCAGGGGACCGACGGCATGCGCAGGGTCATCGTTAACAGCATTGGCAAGGAAGTCGATCGACTGCCGACTCTGGAAGCCATCCCCGGCAAGCAGATTCAGCTCAGCATCGATTACGACCTGCAGGCAATGGCGGAGCAGTCCCTCGGCGCGCGACCAGGCGCGGTCGTTGCCCTCGACCCGAGAACGGGCGAAATCCTGGCGATGGTCAGCCGACCAACGCCTGACCCCAACGATTTCGCGGTGCGCATCTCGAACAAAGAGTGGAAAGACCTCAACGACGACCCATTGAAGCCGCTGCTGAATCGCGCGATTCAGGCGCAGCTAGCGCCCGGGTCGGTGTTTAAGATCATTACCGCGACCGCCATGTTGGAAGACAAAGTGCCACCCGAGAGCTTTACGGCGTTTTGTCCCGGCTATGGCACCTTCTTTGGTCGCCAATATCACTGCTGGGTCTATTACTCCAAAAAAGGCGCTACGTCCCATGGAGCCGTCAACCTACACGACGCCATCCTGGAGTCGTGCGACGTCTTTTTCTACAACGTCGGCATGAAGCTCGGCATCGACCGCCTTGCCTACTACGCCAGCGGCCTGGGCATCGGCCATAAAACCGGCATCGACCTCCCGTCGGAAGAATCGGGTTTGATGCCTTCCCAGGAATGGGTCGAGCGAACTTTTCATCGCAAGTGGTACGCCGGCGAAGTGATATCGGTCGCTACGGGCCAAGGTGCCGTGACCACGACTCCTCTTCAACTTGCTCGGATCATCGGCGGGATCGCCTCTGGCGGGGTTTTCAAGCAGCCGCACATGCTGAAGGACGCGCCGAACGTCGGCGAAGAGAAATTCCCAATCTCCGAGGCCACGGTCGAAAAGGTCACCGAGGCGATGTATGGCGTGATCAACGAGCCGCACGGAACTGGCGATAAACTCAAGCTCACCGGCATCGAGTTCAGCGGCAAGTCCGGTACGGCGCAGGTCATCGGCTATAGCAAAATGGCGCTCATTCACAAGGGATCACAATTTGCCGACAATGCGTGGTTCGTGGGGTATGCGCCCAAGCGCAATCCCGAGATTTGCGTGGCCGCGCTGATTCAGGAAAGCGGCCAGCACGGCGGCG
>Ga0070711_100000830_pt1 | contig 16181 bp, 12 predicted proteins | sample LARL53metaG_FD_65452 | JGI IMG/M metagenome (GOLD analysis project Ga0070711, IMG submission 65452) | Corn, switchgrass and miscanthus rhizosphere microbial communities from Kellogg Biological Station, Michigan, USA - LAR L5-3 metaG | ecosystem: Host-associated > Plants > Roots > Rhizosphere ... | reverse complement strand
GTTTGTTGATGCCGGAGTCGTTGCGCACAACGAGCGAGGCACCACCGCTGGCAGCTCCGGCCACCACGCGAAGAGCTTCGCCATTGGAGCGGACGTAGCCATTGATCGCGGGATTGGGGCCGACGTAGGTCATGTCGATCGCGCCGGCAAACAAGGCCTCGATCGCCGCGGGACCGGCATTGAAACTGGTCCATTGAACCTTGACCTGCGGTCCCATGGCTTTATCGAACCAGCCATTGGCTTTGCCGACCATCGCCTGGGCGTGCGTGATGTTGGGGAAGGCGCCGACGCGGATAGTGTTGACAGGTCCCTGAGCAAGAATCGACAAGGACGTTGCAAAAAGGAAAACGACTGGTAAGAAATATCTACTCACGCTTACCCCCGACGACCATGGGGAGGATGCTGGCCGAATCTTTCTTCTGATTTTTTTGACGTCTGGCATTCTTACCGATCCGTGGGCCGCCGTGCGCGATCAAGTCGGCCAGAGTGGTGTTGTCGAGGATGCGAGCCGCCGCATCGCGAACATCGAGGAAGACTTGGTAAAGGGTGCGGTGGGCAAGATCGCGGTCAATCAGTTCGCGGAGTTGCTCGGCATCGCCAAAGGGCGCCAGCGGACCGTCAATCAGTCGCATGATTTCGCTGAGGTGGATTTCCGCCGGGTCACGGCGGAGTTGATAGCCGCCCTTGGCGCCGCGCACGCTTTCAACCATGCGTGCATTCTTGAGTTCAAGCAGGATCAACTCGAGGAACTTTTCGGGTAGCGCCTCTTCATAGGCGATATCGCGGATCTTGATGGCGCCCTGATGATGATGACGCGCGAGCATCATCATGGATTGCAGGGCATAGAGACCTTTTTGGGAGATTTTCATGTCTGGGAGATTTTCAAGGCGAATTATTCCATAAAGTCCATTGAAGTAATAGACATTATTAACATAAGCGACATAGCAAACGGAAGTCCATTGCGCGGAAAAATAGAAAGGGCATTATCCGTTTGAAATCAAAGCATTAGCGAATGCGGGTGGAAAGAAGTAAGGCAGGATGTGCATCGAATTGCAGTTTGAGACTGCAAAGGTTCCACCCAAGCCGTGAAAAACTCGCTTGTTTGCAATATCTTGCATACTCGCCAGCCTTGTGACGTTCATCACGGCGAGACGTTCGCATGCGGTTCCAGGATGCGACCCAGAGAGGTCGAGCATGGCCCGCTTCGTGGTGCGTGCGCTAGTCCTCGCGGCGGCAGTGGCTCTAGTCATTCTGTTCAGCGACTGTGGCTCCGGACTCCCGCACACCAGTCAGGTTACGGTGATCGTCACACCCGCGCAGGCAACTGTGACGACGGAAGGAACCTTGGATTTTGTCGGGAACGGTTCGGGCTTCACTGAAACCCCGATCGTTCGATGGTGGATCCAGGAAGCAAGAAATGCCGGCGGCGACGATTGCGGTTACTTGGAACCACCCCCCACATCCTCTTGCCAATTTGGTTACGTGATCTATGGCTCGGTCAACGTGTTTCCGAGTGCGGCATCCTACTTCGCGCCGCCCACTCCCGGAACCTACCACCTCACATTTGAGGCCACGCAGTTTTCCACCTTCGATCACCTGAGCAAGACAGCGAGCGCAACAATATCCGTGACGCCCTAGGGCGCATTGTTTCCGCATGTGGATAAGACCGACACGGGGATGTCCTCCGTTCGAATAGACTCAGTGATCATGAGGACGTCAGGACTCATGTTCGCACTTTCGATCGCTACCTCGTTTGCTTTCCTGGTGGCGCGCCAACTCGTATCGGAGGACTGGCCGGTGATCCTCGAAGTGTCGAGCATTGTCTTGCTGGCGGTACTGGGGTTTGGCGCAGACTGGTTTTTGGGCGGGGCACTCTTGTTCTCGGCGCTTGGAGACTTTCTTTTGGGCGTGCGGCGACTAGGGGAACTGGAGGGGGAGTCGCTTTTTCTGCTTGGTTTGGGATCATTTCTGATCGCACATCTGGTTTACATTGCGATGTTCCGCAGATACCGTCTCATGGACCTGCGGAAGGTTGGCGCGGCAAGGGCCTCGGGCGTAATGACGGTTGTAGTCGCCTTGGCGGTTGTGTTGGGAATTTTGCGGCCGGCACTTGGTGATCTACTTATTCCAGTGGTCGTCTATGCGGTTGTCCTTGGTGGCATGGCGATGAGCGCACTGCTGGCCGACTTGGGAACTCCTCTGGCCGCCGTGGGAGCATTAATGTTCATCGCGTCGGATGCGATGCTGGCGATTGGCAAGTTCCACGGGCCGTTTCCGGGAAGCGCTCAACTGATCTGGATTACGTATTACGCGTCGCAGGCGCTCATTTTGCAGGGCACATTGCGCCGGACGAAGGCCGGAAATAGGATGCTTCCGCAACGTGGCGAATCGCGAGACCGAGAAAACTTTTAGTGCGTGGGCTGCAAACCCGTGCGTGTCTAAGGTGCGCCAAACCGCTCGCCTACCCGGTTCCGCGTAGGGAGAAACTCCCTGCCCAATTCGAATAATTTGCATCCTGAAGGGGATTGCAGGACCGCAGCCTGCGTATCCGCAGCATTTTCCTTTGGCCCATGACGTGCTTTCTGCATCCTAGGTAGCGAGGCATCAACGTGGGCCTAGGGATACGTTGGGGAATCATTGGCGCGACGGTAACGTTACTGAGTTCCGTCGGAGTTGCTCAGAACGGCGCATCACAAGCGCCTCTGCCGCTCGACCAGATCGTGCAGTCGATGGAGAAGGCACAATCGGCGGTTCGTCCACAGGTCTCGTATCAAATCATTCGCGAGTATCGGCTGTTTGGCGCGCAGGATTCCAAGGCTAATTCCGAAGTCGTGGCGGAAGTGAATTTCAGGCCGCCCGCTTTTAAAGACTACAGAATTCAGAGATCTTCAGGTAGCAGTCGAGGGCAGCAGTTAGTCCGCCGCGTTCTGGACCATGAGGTCGAAGCAAACTCCAATAAAGCCAGCAGCGCCATCACTCGGGACAACTACAACTTCAGATATCTCGGAGAGGCGACGGTTGACGGACACTCCTGTTACCTGTTGGGATTAGAACCCAAACGTAAAGAAAAGGATCTGCTTTCGGGGAACGTTTGGATCGATAAACATTCGTTTCTCCTGCGCCAAGTTGAGGGCGAGGCGGAGAAGACGCCTTCTTGGTGGCTCAAGCAAGTCCGCGTCAAGTTAGTTTTTGCCGACCTGGACGGAATCTGGGTGCAGACGAGCATGGAGGCCACCGCTGACGTGCGTCTAGTCGGCACCCATACTTTGACATCCCACTTGCTGGATTACCGGAGACAGGACGAAGTGGCAGAAACTCCGATTCGCAGCATTTCAACCATTCGGAAGCGCTAGCTAAATCTCTAAAACTGATTAGGCAGAAACGCGGAGAACGACAACCGTGATGTTGTCGGGACCACCACGTTCCAGCGCCATATCGACGAGCTTTTGACAGGCGTCGGTAGGAGAATTGGTGCGCACGACCCGGGCGAGGTCCGAGTCGCCGACCACACCCCACAAGCCGTCAGTGCAGAGCAGGAGAGTGTCGCGATCTTCCAACGCAATCGGGTGCTCGGGGATGTGAGGTATAACGTCCCGTCCAGAGCCCAAAGCGGCGGTCAGAATGTGGCGCTGCGGATGGGATTCAGCGTCCTCGGAGCGCACAATACCAGTCTCGACCAGGCGTCCTACGTAGGAGTGATCTCGCGTGAGGCGCGAGATCGTCTCTCCGCGAATCAGGTAGAGCCGACTGTCGCCTACATGAGCGAAACAGAGTTGACGGTTTACGATCGAGAGCGCAGTACAGGTAGTTCCCATCCCATAGAACTGAGGATGCTCCAGGGCGTAGCGCTGGATGTTCTGGTGGGCAGATTCGAAGGCCTCAAGAAGCGCGGCTTGCGGATCGCCGCCAGAGGTATTGTCGTAGATACTACGCACGGTTTCGACGGCGAGGTGGCTGGCTTCCTGCCCACCTTCGTACCCGCCCATGCCGTCGGCCACGACGGCGAGACGGCCCTTGCGACGGAAATCCTCGTCGGAATCGGGCTCCCAATAAAGATAGGAGTCTTCGTTATTGGAACGCTGGCGGCCGACGTCGGTCAGGCTCGCCGCTTCGATGCCGGGCTTAGGAGTTTTCAAGTCGACGGCCATGGTGAAAGAAGCCAGCGCTGGGCTCCGACGATGGAGCGATGAAATTCGTGCGACGGGTTCCGGAGCCACCGAAAACCGCTTTGGACCCGGACATTATAAGGTAAGCCCCCACTCCTTTGTCTTCTGCCTCCTGACCCAGTTTCGGGTTCAGGATTGGGTAGCCTATCACTTCTGAGGGCAGTCTGGACATCGAGATCATTCTTGTTCGGAAAAACAAAGAAACCAGGAAACTTAAAGACGCTTTAGGGATGGCGAATTCGGGCGGCAGAGTCCTGCGCGGTTTGGCAACCTGACGGGCGACCAATTAGTATTTCCGGCACCTCCAAGGAAACCTCATGACCATGATCTGCCACCTCCGTGCCCTGGGTTGTCTCGCTTTGTTACTGGCTTCGTTCTTGTCTGGATCTTCGTTCGCGCAGACCGTTTCTTCCTTGCCCAGCGAAACTCCGGCAAAACTGGAACCGGCTACTGAGAGCTTCGACTACGTTAAACGCGACGAAATGATTCCCATGCGCGATGGGGTGAGGTTGCATACCGTGATCGTAATTCCCAAGGGGGCAAAGAATGCTCCCATTCTTTTGACGCGGACTCCCTACAACGCCAGTTCTCAGGTCAGCCACGCTCAGAGTTCGCATCTCGGCCCAATTCTGAACGGCTACGACAATCCCTTGGAAGTGATTGTGGAAGGTGGGTACATCCGCGTAGTCCAGGACGTGCGCGGCAAATACGGATCGGAGGGCGACTACGTGATGACCCGGCCATTGCGTGGGCCGCTCAACCCGACAGCAGTGGATCATTCGACCGATACCTATGACACGATCGATTGGCTGGTGAAGAATGTACCCGAAAGCAACGGCAAGGTAGGAATTCTGGGAATTTCTTACGATGGATTCCTTCCGTTGATGGCGCTGGTAAATCCGCATCCGGCATTGAAAGTTTCCGTGCCGATGAATCCCATGGTCGATGGCTGGATGGGAGACGATTGGTTCCACAACGGCGCGTTTCGCGAACAAAACCTGCCGTACATCTACGAGCAGGAGGCCACCCGCGACAACAGCGCGCAGTGGTGGAGCAGTCATTTCGATGACTATGACGAGTTCATGGAAGCAGGATCGGCGGGCGAGTTAGGACGGCGGCATGGATTGGAGCAGGTCGGGTTCTGGCGGAAACTGTTGGAGCATCCGAGTTACGACGCATGGTGGCAACAGCAGGCGATGGACAAGATCCTGGCGGCGCAGCCCTTAAAGGTGCCCGTCATGCTGGTCGACAGTTTGTGGGATCAGGAAGATATTTATGGCGCTACGGCAGTTTACAAAGCAATCAAACCGAAGGACACCAACAATGACAAAGTGTTTCTTGTGATGGGGCCCTGGCATCACGGGCAGGAAATTGGCGACGGGAGCTCCCTTGGCGCGTTGAAGTTCAATAGCGATACCGGCCTGTATTTCCGCGAAAATATTCTGCGGCCGTTTCTGGATCAGTACTTGAAAGACGGAGCGCCAAAGGCGGATGTGGCTCCCGTAACGGCATTTGAGACGGGGACCAATACGTGGCGCCGGCTGCCATCGTGGCCGGCGGGTTGCGCGGCCGGATGCGCGATTCGCGCAGCACGTCTCTATCTCGGGGCGGGCTTGAAGTTGAGTTTTGACGCTCCGAAACCTGGCGACACGGCATTTGAAGAGTATGTTTCTGACCCTGCGAAGCCATCGACGTTCCGCACCCGACCGATTCAACCGGTCGGCTACGGCGGAGATTTCACTTGGGCGCAGTGGCTGGTGGATGATCAGCGCGAGCTGTCGGGGCGTCCGGACGTGGTGTCGTTTACGTCGGAAGTATTGAAGAGTCCGGTGAAGACTAGTGGTCAGCCGGTGGCGAACTTGATTGCGTCAACGAGCGGAACGGATTCCGACTGGGTAGTGAAGGTCATCGATGTCTATCCGGACGAAGTGGGAATGCAGCCGTCAATGGGCGGATACCAACTGATGGTTTCGGCAGACATCTTCCGCGGACGTTACCGCGAGAGCTTTGAGACACCGAAGGCGATCGCAGCCGATAAGCCGTTGCTCTATCGCTTCTCGCTGCCGACCGTGAACCACGTGTTTCTGCCGGGGCACCGGATCATGGTGCAGATTCAGTCGAGCTGGTTCCCGCTGTACGACCGCAACCCGCAAACGTTTGTGCCGAATATCTTCTGGGCTAAGCCCGGGGACTATAAGAAGGCAACGCAGAGGGTTTTCCATTCATCCGAGCAAGCAAGCTTTGTTGAACTGCCGTTGGTGGAGATGCGGTGAATCGGTTCCGTGAAAATACGTTGCGAGTATGGGTGAGCCTCTTGCTGCTGGCGGGGCCTGCACTGGGGCAAGGGAAGCGGTTGTGGGTGCTTCGTTCGCCGGGAGAGATGGTGGAGTACGATCCGGCGACCTTTGCGGTGAAACAGACTGTGAAGGTGCCAGCCGAGGCCGTCCAAACTCCCGGCAGTGTTTCGGTCAATCGACTGGGCCAAATGTTATTCGCCGTCTCTGCATCTGTGCCGCTCTCGGAAGAAGAGGCTGCATCCACGCGCAAGGTGTGGGTTTGGAATGGACACAGCGCGAATACGATTGATTCGGGAGTGAAGCGCGAGACGACGACAACCGGATCGAATCAGGCAATCACAGAGATCGCCCCAGCGGCTTTTCTTTCGGCTGACGGCACACATTTATTCTGGTTCGCGAATCAAGCGCGACGACTGCAGCGCGAGGGCATTGACCTCTCGACCGCGACGACCTGGCAAGCCTGGCAGACCGATTTGAGCGGAGCGGGGCGGGAAGATCTGGTAACGACGAAGTTTCCGGACTGCCGCTGTCCGACCGGGACTTGCGAAGAGAGTTGTGCATACGGCGTAGCCTGGGCGCCGGGAAATGGCGTCGAGAGGTTCTTTTTGATGACCCAGTTTGTCGCAGGGCAGACTGAACCTGAGTACAAGACAACTACGCGCTACCTGGCGGAAGCTGGAAAGTGGACGCCTAACGCTCTGCCCGAGCCTCTGAAGCGTGTGTTGGATACTGCCGCTGATGGGAAGACTATCGTCGAGGCGATTCCCGATACCGGCTGTTGCGGTTGGTCAAATCAGAGCAACGATCAAACGTTAGTGCTGGCGGATGGAAAGAAGCGAACCGTCTTTGACGAGCAGGCGACGTACAAGAATCCTGACTACGACATAAGTTTCCTTACCTCGAACGCGCGGCTGTCGCCGGAACTGGGGTACGTGGCGATGACGATCTCGACTACGGCGGAGGCCAACAAGCCGATTCAATTGGCAGAAGACGGCGACGCGAATCCCGAAGAGTCGCAGCGAATTCGGAAGGCTTTGTTGGACTTGCCCGCGGTGGAAGTGAAAAGCATGGAGGACTCACCGAGACGGGTGGCGTTTGTGCCGCATGCGCTCTTGGTGGGCTGGGTCAGCGAGAAGGAAGTGCTGATCGTCGAAGATCATCTGCTCGTGCTGTACAGCGTCGGGTCTGGAGCGAGGCGAAAGTCGAGCGTGCGGGTAGAAGATGCAGGACGAGTTTTCTTACGGTGAACGGTGCAACGACGAACTTCCAGCGCTGTGCCTAATTCTAGATGATTGGCAGAACGTTCTTCTGTCCTTCAGCGCGATAGATGATCCATCCGAGAAGGTTCGCTCCCAGCACAACTCCGGCAATTTTCCACGAATACTGTGACTCACTCTGCACATGAATAATCGGGACGATTGAAAGTATGACGAAGAGCAGGGTCACGAGAAAGCCTGAGACCGCAGCGATCCTGAGGGGTAGTCGAGGACGGATGCCGCTGGCTTTCGGCGCCAGCAGCGGAATGGCGAACAGCGCGAGATAAGCGAGCCCGTAAAAAGCAAAGCCCCAGGTGAGAAGAAGTTCGTATGCCTCCTGCTCGCCGACTCCAATCAGAGCTGCAATGCTGGCGGCGAGAGTCGCCCCACCCAGAAAAAGAATCGAGTTCACCGGCGTCTTGTAACGGGCGTGTAGACGCGCGAACCATGCCGGCAATAGGTGGTCCCATCCGGCGGCCATCGGAAGGCGTGCACTTCCGCTGAAATAGAGACTGAAAGTGGAGAGGTAATTGGTCAGCAAAAGGAATATCGCGACAGGCACGATGACGGCGCCCAGGCCTCCAAAGCCCAGGCGCAGAGCTTGCGGGATCGGTCCGATGACGTCGACCGAATCGGGGGAAACATAAACCAGGATTGCGCTCGTCGTGAGGATGTAAATCAGCACGATTGCCGGCGCGGTGATCACAATGGAGCGCCCGATATTGCGAGCGGGGTTGCGCGATTCACCGGCGAAGATGGCGACGTATTCGAAGCCGCTGAGCGCGCCGAAGGTCATTTTGCTGAAGACGCTGAGTGTGAAGATCGTGAGCGAGGGTGCCACCAACCGTAGAGGATGGAACGGTGCAACCGCTTCGTGGCGTGCGCTTACGAGCGGAAGTGCAACCAGCACGGCAACCGTGATGAGCACGGCAATGCTGCCGGCATTGTTGAACCATTTGCCGATGCGGAATCCAATGCTGGCCAGCAACGTTTGGGCCGTGATCAAGACCACCGACGCCGCGAGAACAGCCCACTTGTTGTCGGCCATCCACGCCAGCGCGGGTATTGCATAGGCCAGGAACGTGGATGTCACGAGACCAATAATCGCGACATATAACATGATGAAGAGCCACAAATTCCAGGCGACCAGAAACCCGATCTGATCGCCGAAGGCGAGACGCGCCCATTCGTACAGGCCGCCCTCGAGCGGCATCATGCGGTTGAGGTGAGCGACGATCAATGCGAGCGGGATGAAGAAGAGCAACATCGCCGATAGCCAGAGGACAACATGCGAAGGACCGGCTTTGACCGCGGTGCCGAAGAAATCAGGAACGACGACCAGCAGGATTTGAGCTAGGACAAGATCAAGCAGGCCGAGTTCGCGGCGCAGTCCCGTGGAGTGAGCGAGGACTTCGGCTTCAGCCGCTTTGAGAGACGTGTTGTCGGTGGTGGCCAATTGAATCTTTGAGCGATCTATACGAAGTCGAAATCCCCGCCCTCTCGCAGCCGAGGCGAGCACCGGACACCAACGCGCTGTGCGTTTATCTCTTCTCGGCCGGTTTCAGCAGCAGGTCTTGATAGTCGAAACTGAAATCGGCCAGCGGAGAGACTGCCACCATCCTTACGCTATTAACAGTTCCGTCCGGGTTGAGTGCGAAGGTCACAAAGGCGTCTTCAATCGTGCGATCGCGCCAGTGAGCTTTGAACGTGTCGTACTGCCAGTGCTGCAGGTCGCCGATCATGGTGGGTGTGTGATCGAAGGCCATGACCAGGCCACCGTTTTCCGAGCGGATGGTAATGGGTCCATACCACGCGTCGTTGTAGATTCCTGCGTATTTGTCGAGGGGCAGGGAAGGCTTGGAGTTAGCGGCGCGGGAGCTCTCGGCTTTCTTCATCTGCTCGGCGACGTCCTGCTCCTCCGTGTCTTTCACCTTCTTGAAAGCTGCGATCCAGTCGGTCGCTGGCAGGCTGAGGTAATAATCGATCACGTGATACAGAATGGAATCGAAGGCACCGCCTTCTTCGGCGTTGGTGAGAATCACCACGCCGAGATTTTCTTCAGGCACAAGCATGACGCGAGAGACGAATCCAGCAACGCCTCCGGTATGCCCGACCAGTTTGCGGCCATGATAGTCGCGCAGTCCCCAGCCGAGAGCGTAGTCGGCGAAGTTGGTCTTCAGCTTTGCGAGTGGCGCGGGAGGATCGCTAGTCGGAAGGATGGTTTGCGGCGACCACATGTCTTTCGACCGCTGCTCGCTGAACAGGCGGCCATCGTGGTCGGTGAACTTGCCGCGGTTGAGCTGCAACTGCACCCACTTCGCCATGTCGGCGGCACAGGAGTTGATCGCGCCAGCCGGAGCCGCGTTGTCGAGAACTTCGAAGTGAATGACCTGGAGCTTGCCTTCCAGGTACGAGTGCGGGAAAGCCACGTTGTCGGTCGGCTTGATCCCGGCATTGCTCACGTTGGTGTGATTCATGCCTAGCGGCGCAAAGATACGCTGGCGGACGTAATCGTCCCACGATGTGCCGGTCACGGCGGGAATGATCTGCCCGGCGGTCATGTAGAGCAAGTTGTCGTAGGCATAGTGGCTGCGAAAACTTGAGGCCGGCTTCATGAAGCGCAGCTTGTAGATCACCTCTTCGCGCGTATAAGTGGAGTGCGGCCAGAATAGCAGGTCGCCTTCGCCCAGTCCCATTCCGCTGCGATGCGTGAGCAGGTCGCGGATGGTCATCTCGTGCGAAACATAGGGGTCATACATGACGAAGCCGGGCAGGCGTTGATACACGGGATCATCCCATGAGAGTTTGCCTTCGTCGACCAATGTGGCGAGAGCCGCAGTGGTGAAAGCCTTTGTGTTCGAGCCGATGCCAAACATGGTGAATTCATCGACCGGGGTGGGGTCGCCAAGCTTGCGAACGCCGTAGCCCTTGGCAACCATGATCTTGCCATCTTTCACGATAGCAACAGCGATCCCCGGGACATCGAAAGTCTTCATGGAAGCGGCGACGTAGCTGTCAAGATCGGGTGGAGCGATCGACGGCGTTTGGGTCCACGCGGAATGAACAAGAGTCAGAACCCCCAAAGCCACAGCGAACCGCTTCGAACTGGTCAGTAGCATGAAGTGTCTCCCAAGAATGTTTACGTGCGAGAATTGCGACGCGGAGATTAGAACACAGAAGTGGCTGATTCTCCGAGAGCGCCACCGCAGATCGAGAAAGCAATGCATACCTATCGTTTGGAACGAGAACAATGGCTTCCAAGGCCCGTGGACGAAGTCTTTGCATTCTTTTCGCGACCGGAGAACCTGCAGGTGATCACGCCGCCCTGGCTCGACTTTCGCATGGTCGAGAGTCCCGCGGAACTGGCCATGGGCTCATTGATTCGCTACCGTTTGCGCTGGCGCTGGATGCCTATCCGTTGGACAACTGAGATCAGTGAGTGGAATGCTCCCCATGGATTTGTCGATCGGGAAATCTCTGGCCCTTACGCGCTATGGAATCATGAACACTGGTTTGCGCCCCATGAGGGCGGAACCACGATGCGCGATCGAGTGACGTATGGGCTGCCTTTGGGCTGGATCGGTCGCGCCGCTCACACCCTCGTCGTGAAACGCGATGTCGAGAGAATTTTCGATTTTCGCGGCGAGACAATGTGCCATTTATTTCCGGCCTGACGGTGGCTGTACAAAGGCACGGGCTTCGTATACAAAGTCTGAAAGCGTTGTGTGGCGCGTTGTTCGGGGGGCCAATCCTTGTACTTCAGGCCGAAAACACTCGACGAGGCAGTCTCTCTGCTGGCTTCCCCGGGCGGACAGATTCTGGCAGGCGGGACAGATTTTTATCCGGCACTGGGCGAGCGATTGCCGCAGGGACGCATCGTCGATATTGCGACGCTCCGGGAGATTCGTGGCATCTCGATGGAGCGGGAGCATGTTCGCATTGGCGGCCTTACCACGTGGACTGACGTAATTCGCGCTCCGCTGCCGCGTTGTTTTGATGCGTTGAAAGCCGCCGCGCGGGAAGTCGGATCGGTCCAGATTCAGAATCGAGGCACGGTGGCAGGGAACCTATGCAATGCGTCTCCGGCGGCCGATGGGGTTCCGCCGCTCCTGGCACTAGACGCGGAGGTGGAGTTGGCTTCTGCTGGAGGGAAGCGGCGCATGCTTTTGTCCGAGTTTATTGCAGGCAATCGCAAGACCGCGCGGCGCGCCGATGAGCTTCTGTCAGCCGTTTTGGTTCCGCGGCGGATAGAGGACGCCGCATCGGTCTTCTTGAAACTCGGCGCGCGACGGTATCTGGTCATCTCCATTTCTATGGTGGCGGCAGTTGTGCTGGCGGACGGAGCAGGACGGGTTGCAGAGGCGCATGTGGCGGTGGGATCGTGTTCGTCGAAGGCGCTGCGGTTGACTGCTTTAGAGAACGACCTTGTTGGGTTATCCGCGAGGGCAGGAATTGGCGCGACCGTCCGGGCGGAACACTTGGCGCCTCTTTCCCCCATCGACGACGTGCGGGCCACGGCCGATTACCGTCGGGATGCGTCGTTGACTCTGGTGCAACGAGCGCTGGACGCCTGCGTGGGAGTGCGCTGACATGGCGACGACTGAAAAAGTTATCGCCGCTGGTACAGATTTCGTTTCGTTCTCGGTGAACGGTCGTGCCATCGACGTCGCGGTCCATGGAACGCGGCGTCTCTCTCGTGTGCTGCGGGACGATCTCGGTCTGACCGGAACGAAAGTCGGATGCGATGCTGGGGACTGTGGCGCTTGTACAGTCTTGATGGATGGCGAGCCAGTGTGTTCCTGCCTGGTCGCAGCTGGACAGGTTGGGGGATGCGAGATCACGACTGTGGAAGGGTTGGCCGGGCGGCCGCCGCTGCACGGCAGATTGCAACAATCATTTCTCTTGCACGGCGCGGCCCAATGCGGCGCCTGCACGCCCGGGATGTTGGTAGCGGCGACCGCACTGCTCGAAAAAAATTCCTCTCCCAGCCAAACCCAAGTCGCGGATGCGATTGGTGGCGTGCTCTGCCGCTGTACAGGCTATCGCAAGATTATCAGCGCGATTCTGGAGGCCGGATCAGAAACGTCGCTGCCGTCGTCGCCCGCTGCGGGGGCAGCCGTTGGATCACGGTTAGTGCGCCTTGACGGAAAGAAAAAAGTCGAAGGCACCGAAATCTTCGGAGCCGACGAAGCCCCCACAGGAAGCTTAGGAGTGCGGGTGGTTCGCTGTCCGCATCACCGCGCGCGCTTTGAGTTGGGCGATGTGGATTCATTCATCGAGACTCATTCCGGCGTGGCGGCGGTGCTGAGTGCAAAGGATGTGCCGGGAGTCGATTGCTACGGCGTGATTCCGAGATTCGCCGACCAGCCTGTGTTTGCGCATCGCGAGGCTCGTTATCGGGGGGAAGCGGTCGCTGCGATCGTGGGCGAGACGGATACTCTCGAGGCGCTCAAGCTGGCAGAGTTTCCCATACGCTGGGAAGAGTTGCCTTCATTGAGAACTATAGAGGAAGCGCTGGCAGACGATGCCGCAAGAATTCATGCTCACCGCGACGGAAACATTCTGGTTCGCGGACGTGTGGTTCGCGGGGATGTTGAGAAGGCGATAGCTGAAGCAGATGTTGTAGTTGAGGGTGAGTACGAAACCGGATTCGTGGAGCACGCGTACATCGAGCCGGAGGCCGGCTTTGCGCGTCGTGTTGGAGATCAGATCGAGATTCAAGCGTGTACTCAGTCTCCGTACATGGATCGCGCCGACATTGCCAAGGTCCTGGGGATCGCGCAGGAGCAGGTGCGAATTATTCCCACAGCGGTCGGCGGCGGTTTCGGATCGAAACTCGATCTTTCGGTCCAGCCTTTTGTAGCGCTGGCGGCATGGAAGTTGGGGCGTCCAGTGCGCATGGTGTATTCCCGGACCGAGTCGATTATGTCGACGACCAAGCGGCATCCGGCACGCATGCGATTGCGGGCTGCGGCCACCAGAGAAGGCAAACTGACCGCGCTCGATTTTGCCGCTGACTTCAATACGGGCGCGTACTCTTCGTGGGGCCCGACGGTGGCGGGACGAGTTCCAGTGCATGCATCGGGACCATATACAGTTCCGAACTATCGGGCACTGACTCGCGCGGTACACACCAACGTCGTCCCCGCAGGAGCATTCCGCGGATTCGGAGTGCCCCAGGCAGCGATCGCACAGGAGCAACTCTACGACGAACTCGCCGACCGGGTTGGAATCGATCGGCTGGAGTTTCGCATTCTGAATGCGCTGCGGAATGATACGCCGACGGTGACCGGGCAGATTCTCGGGGAGGGAGTTGGCATGGGAGCGTGCTTTGAGGCGCTGCGACCGAAATGGCACGCTGCTCGAATTGCTTCAACTGCGTTCAACGCCTCGACCACCGGGCCCATGCGGCGCGGAGTTGGCGTGGCCGGCATGTGGTATGGGTGCGGAAACACTTCACTTCCGAATCCTTCGACAGTACGCATTGGATTAAAGCGCGACGGACGCGTTGCATTGCACCAGGGGGCGGTCGACATCGGACAAGGATCGAATACGATCGTCACGCAAATTTGTGCGGATGCGCTGGGGGCGCCGGTGTCCCGATTCGACCTGATTTCCGGCGACACCTCGATTTCACCGGATTGCGGGAAGACATCGGCTTCGCGACAAACTTTTGTGACCGGGAAAGCCGCCCACATGGCCGGTGCGAAACTGCGCAGCGAGATCTTGAAGTTGACGGGCGCATGTGACTGCGCTGCCGTCGAATTCGGCGAAGTTAGCGTGACAGTTGTTGAAGACAGAAAAACGAGGGTGCTTGACCTGTCCAAGTTCCCGATCGACGCGCACGGCTATGTGATGACCTGTGAAGCGACCTTTGACCCGCCGACAAGTCCGCTCAACGAAAACGGGCAGGGAAGTCCGTACGCCGTCTTCGGTTTTGGTGCGCACATGGCGGAGATTGAAGTGGACGTTGAACTTGGCACGGTGCATGTACTCCGAGTGACAGCAGCACATGACGTGGGGCGCGCCATCAACCCAACGCTGATCGAAGGGCAGATCGAGGGCGGCGTAGCGCAGGGTATTGGCATGGCGCTGATGGAGGAGTTCTTCCCAGGCAAGGGCGAGAACCTGCACGACTATCTGATTCCATCGGCTGGAGACGTTCCTCCGGTGGAGTCGATCCTGATTGAAGATCCATCGTCGATCGGGCCATTTGGCGCAAAAGGAATCGGCGAGCAGGCAGTGATTCCGACCGCGCCTGCAATTCTCAACGCTATCTATGACGCCGTGGGCGTTCGCATGCGCAAAGTTCCCGCGACGCCCGACCGGGTGCGGGCTGCGATTCTCGCGAAAGCTAACGGAGGCCCGCATGGCTGACGACGCGATCCGCTGCGATGCATGTCCCGTGCTGTGCTACATCAAGCCGGGGCGGACTGGATCGTGCGATCGTTACGGGAATCACGACGGCAAGTTGGTCCGGCTCGATCCGCATGTTGTGCTCGATCGTGCCGTGGAGCGAGGCGACTCGGTCGTTCCATTCCTTGAGCGCGGCCGCGACTGGGACGGCACGCTGGTCAGCCATGGCGAAACATTCGTGACTGCGATCGGGGCGGGCACAACATATCCCGATTACAAGCCAGCGCCCTTCATCATTTCGTCGCAAGTCGAAGGCATCGACATGGTCACAGTGGTGACTGAGGGGATTTTCAGCTACTGCGGCGTCAAGGTGAAGATCGACACCGACCGCCATCTGGGCCCGGAATGCAACGCCGTCCGTTCACAGGGGGAAGCCGTCGGACATGTCACGACCAGCGAGTACGGATCGCAGATGCTATCGCTGGGCGGGGTGCGGCATTTGACGGGCGGTAGCCGCCATGAAGGCACGGCCACTTGTGAGGCCTTGTTAAACCTGTGCAATGGCAAGGCTGTCGAACTGAAGATTGATAACGGCGCCAAAGTTGTCGTACAAGCGGGCAAGCCTCCGGTTGTCGATGGCGCACAGGAAGAGCGGATGCGCGTAGGCTGCGGATCGGCGACGATTGGCATGTTTGCCAAGCAGTGGTTCGGAAAAGTCGATGATGTTGTAGTGGTCGACGATCACATCACCGGCGTGCTGTCAGAGCATCAGGCCGGGAAACTGCTGGGCGTACCGGAGACCGGGATCAAGCTGAAGGGAAGACGCTCCACGCCCGGACGATATTTTCAGGTTGCCGAACCAGGGACGTCATGGGGTGGAACCGATATCGAGGATCCGCTCACGATTCTGGGGAAGTTCAACGCCAGGAAAGCCTGGCCGGGGCTTCGTTTGCTGATGGTGAGCACCACGGGTGAGCACCATGCTTACTTTGAGCTGGGCGAAGATCTCAAGCCCAAGGAAAAGGAGTTGCCGGCTTCGTTGAAAGAATCGGTGGCACGCATCAAGGAGAATTGTGAGCCGGCGCTTTGTACAGTGTTGTTTATGG
>Ga0070711_100000827_pt1 | contig 16186 bp, 16 predicted proteins | sample LARL53metaG_FD_65452 | JGI IMG/M metagenome (GOLD analysis project Ga0070711, IMG submission 65452) | Corn, switchgrass and miscanthus rhizosphere microbial communities from Kellogg Biological Station, Michigan, USA - LAR L5-3 metaG | ecosystem: Host-associated > Plants > Roots > Rhizosphere ... | reverse complement strand
GAGCATCGCCAGGACGGTGATCGTGCCGACGCGGGCGGTGCGGCCGAAGGTGACGACGGCGCAGCTGGCGAGCGAGTACCCGGCGTACATCGTCATCGACCGCGCGAGCTTCAGGTTGAGGTTGTACGAACACCTGCGGCTGTCGCACACATATGAAATCGCGGTAGGGATGGAAGGCCTGGAAACGCCCGCGGGTCTGCACCACATCGAATGGAAGCAGGTCGATCCTCCGTGGCTCGTGCCGAACAAAGCGTGGGCTGGGTCGCTGGCGGGGACGACGGTCCCGCCGGGTCCGGACGACCCGCTGAAGGCGCGGTTCATGTCCTTCGAAGGCGGCGCCGGCATCCACGGGATCGACCCGAGCGAGTATGGCTCGATCGGCCACGACGCATCGCACGGGTGCGTCAGGATGCGGATCCCGGACGTGATCGCGCTGTATGACCGCACCCCGGTGGGCACGCCCGTCTACATCATCTGACCGCGGCTCAGACGCTGCGAGTACGGTCGGGCGCCGAGAGGTCGGCCTGATTCTGCTGGCGCTCGCCGCGGATCTGGATGGCGATGAACACGACGATGATGTTGACGACGATGCCAATGCCGATGAACGTGACGATCAGGCCGACGTCCGTGGAGCCGGCTGCGCTGGCGAGCAGGGGAGTCATCGTGGGGGAGCCTAGCAGCGCGGAGAGGTAGGCTCTAGGCCCGCCACAAGCGTGTGCCGGGAGAGGTGCCGGAGCGGTTGAACGGGCGCGACTGGAAATCGCGTAACGGGGGTTGACCTCGTTCGAGGGTTCGAATCCCTCCCTCTCCGTACTTGCTCGACGTGCGAACCCGGCCTCTGGGTATGTCCAGTCCGCGGCGGTTTCGTCTTACAATTGCTTTGTGGAGATTCACCCGTCGGCGCGTAAGCACGGCATTCACGATCTGGTGCTTCTCACAGGCAACCCCTGAAATCATTGGTCTCCCAGGCCTCCGTGCCAGATCGAGGATCGCCGCACCTCCTGAATTGCTATGCAGTAGCGCGTGCGATCGTCAAGAGGTCTTGCGCGCCGCAACGGTGATGTCTCGTTCTGGTACTCGAGCACCTCTCTGCCCAGGCGCCGGCCGCCTCTGTCGGGCGACCGCAGCGCGGACGTCTGCATCGTGGGCGGGGGCTTCACCGGGCTGTGGACGGCCTACTACCTAAAGCGCGCTCGTCCTGAGCTGGATGTCGTGGTGCTGGAGCGTGAGTTCGCCGGCTTTGGCGCCTCGGGGCGTAACGGGGGCTGGCTGTACGCCGGGTTCAACTGGTCGCGCGAGGCACTGGCGCGCTCGCACGGTCGCGCGGGCGTGATCGCGTTGCAGCGTGCCATGCAGGCGACCGTCGAGGAGGTGATCGGGATCTGCGACCGCGAGCGAATCGAGGCGGACATCGTCAAGCACGGCGTGCTGCGTGTCGCTCGCAACGCGGCACAGGCCCAGCGTCTGCGTGAGCAAATAGCCGAAGAGCACGCCTGGGGACTCGGCCCCGAGGACCTCACAGAGCTCGATTGCCCGATGCTCGCCGAGCGCGTGCGCATCAGCACGGCCACCCTGGGCTCTTGGAGCCCGCACGCCGCCCGCGTGCAGCCGGCGAAGCTGGTGCAGGGCTTGGCGGCAGCGGTCGAGCATCTCGGCGTCCCGATCTACGAGGACACGGCCGTGCGAGAAATCGTGCCCGGGATGGCCCGCAGCAACCGCGGGAGCGTGCACGCGCCGTTCGTCCTGAGTTGCCTGGAGGGGTTCACCGCTGGCCTCCCCGGCCACCGTCGCAGGTGGCTTGCGCTCAACTCCGCGATGCTTGTCACCGAGCCTCTGGCGGAGGCGACATGGGAGCAGATCGGCTGGGAGGGCGCAGAGCTGATCGGCGACTGTGCCCACGCTTATGTCTACGCACAGCGCTCCGCCGATGGCCGCATCGCGCTAGGCGGCCGCGGGGTCCCCTATCGCTACGGCTCACGAGCTGACAGCAACGGATTTACCCAGCGACGCACGATCATGCAGCTCACGCGGATTCTCCGTGACATGTTCCCCGCGGCCGCCGCGACACCGATCGAGCACGCCTGGTGCGGGGTACTGGGCGTGTCACGCGACTGGTCGCCGGTAGTCGCGCTCGACCGTGACACCGGCCTGGGCCTCGCCGGCGGCTACGTCGGCAACGGCGTCGCCACGGCCAACCTGGCGGGGCGCACGCTATGCGATCTCGTGCTTGGCGAGACGACTGCGCTCACCGCTCTCCCGTGGGTCAGGCGCGCTCCCCGCCGCTGGGAGCCCGAGCCGCTGCGCTGGATCGGCGCTCACAGCGTCTACGCGCTCTACCGCGCCGCCGACCGTCGTGAGGCCCGCGGCCTGTCGCGGACGAGCAGGCTCGCGACACTCGCCAGCCGAGTGGCGAACCGCTGACTTTGGCTCTGGCCCGCTCTCAAGGAATGCCGAGCGCGAGGTTGGGGCAGATGCCGACGGCGGAGAGGACGAGCGCCTTGGGTCGTCCTCGACGATGGGCACGGCGCTCGGCACGTCATCAGTTGTACATGGCCACCGGGACCACCTCGACGACACGCCCCGGGAAAGTCAACGATTGCGACAGGCCTTTGAACAGGGTCTGCTTGGAGTAGAGCGCTGAGGGTCGGACGCCGAGTTCGCGCAGCAGCCCCGTCGGGGCTTCAAGCAATGCGGGTAGGTAGGTGTCCTCCGAGGCGCCGTCGCCGAAGCCGTGGTAAACGTTGAACACGACCTTGCCGACGATCGTCAGGCGCGCCGACAGCAGGCTCGGATCGCCTGTGAGGTCGGCGAACCGCGAAGGAATCACGATCGTCATCGCGGGCTCTTTGATGATGAACGGCAGGCGCGGGTTGGAGCCGACCTTCTTGATGAACGACAGTCGCGCCTTTTCGGCCGCCGACCCGGTTTTATAGCGGGAGAGACGATACTGCGAGAGTCGGGGCGCTTCGAAGGCATGTGAGGGGGTTTCGAATCTGGCGTAGCGCAGCAGCGGGTAGGCCGCGAGGTAGGGAGGCAGCTGCACGAACGCGTTTTCGATACGCACCATCGCTCCGACCGGCACCGTTGCGGCCGACAGCCGTTGTGAGAGGGTCGGCGATCCCGCGCTGGCTGTGGTCAGGGAGCCGTGCTGCAGCTGTTCGAGCAGGCTGTAGAAGTTGTCCGCCTCACTCTTGGTGACGACCGCGTTCACCGTGAGCTGCTTGCTGCGCGAGGCCGTCGCGCTACCGACGGTATCGAGCTGAAAGCCAAGGCTGGCGTCACTCGTTTCGGTTTCGCTGCGCCTCACCGAGCGGACGTTGCCTTCGTTGAGCTCACCCAGATAGGAGTCCACCCGCCCCGAGTCGAGGTAGAAGTATTCATAGGGCTTGCGGCGGCGGTCGGCTTGCTTGGGCGGACGGTCAGATCGCGACGAGACGTAGGACACGACGATGATGCCGAGGACGATGCCCGCGAGGAGAAACGCAAAACGGCTCCTTAGGGCGGACCATAGGCTCGAGCGCACAATTTGGAACTCTACTAGTCAGTGGGCTCCCCGATCTCCGTCCAGACAGGGTCTGAGCTCGAGCATACCGGCTCGGCCGCCAGCCTTGGCGGTGCGACGGCCTTAAACGGCGGACTGAACTTCCCGGCGGCTGCGCGGCGCGCGGGGGGAGACGATCTCGCCCCAATCGCCGTCCTCGAGTCGCGCCGGCTCGGTGGTCGCCAGGAAGTCCCCGAGCAGCGCGGACAGGCCGTCGGGGTCTTCCAGGTGGGGGAAGTGGGCCGCGCGGGGCAGCGTCTCGAAGCGGCTGCCGGGCGCCAGACGATGGGCGTCGAGACCGTGGGCGAGCGGGATCGTGTGGTCGCGCTCGCCCCATACGATCAGGGTCGGCATCCCGGCGAGCAGGTACAGCCGGTCGGTGGCGCTGACCCGCTGGCCGCGGACGTCGATGACCGAGCGCAGCGTATGCAGGAAGGCCGTGCGCGCCCCGGGCTGCTCCAGCGGTCGCAGGGCGCGCGCGATCGCCTGCAGGTAGACGCCTTGGCGCGACCCGGACCTGCTGAGGCTGTCGCCGGCGTGGCGCAGACCCGACAGCAGGCGGGGGTGGGCGGCGAGCGCCAGCAGCGCGGAGACGCCGGGGAGCGTGGCGCTGCGCAACAGCGGGCTGACCTCGTGGCCGAGGCCGCCGCTCGAGACGAGCACGAGGCGCTCGGTGCGTTGCGGGAACTGGTAGAAGAACTGCATCGCCACGCCGCCGCCGAGCGAATGGCCGACGATCGTGGCGCGATCGATGCCGAGCACGGCGAGCAGGTCGCGGATCGAGGCGGCGTGGGCGCCGAGCGAGTAGTCCCCGCGCGGCGTCGCGGAGTCGCCGTGGCCGATCAGGTCGGGGGCGATCACCGTATAGCGGCCGGCCAGTGCCAGCGCGACCGAGCGCCAGTGGCGCGATGAGTTGACCATGCCGTGGATCAGCACCACCGGCGGCCCGCTGCCGGCCATGTGGTAGATCACGCGGTGGCCGTGCAGCTCGACCTGCCAGGCCTCGAACTCGTCGGTGTGGGCGGGCTGGGGGCTCATGGGGGCGGGCCGGGCGTCCAGGAGAAGCCTGCGCGTACCGACACGATCCAACGCTACACCGCCGCCGGGCGGCAGGCCGCGAGGGGAGGCGTCTAGACTAGGCGACTCTGCGCCAGTAGCTCAGCTGGATAGAGCGTCGGTCTACGGAACCGAAGGTCGGGAGTTCGAATCTCTCCTGGCGCGTTGCAGAAAGCCCTGCCGATGTGCCCGATCTCCAATCTGCGCACAGGTGCGGTGCGCAGCTTGGAGGAACACCCTCTGCCGCAGTTGGTGCAGGCTGGCGTGCGTTGCTCGCTGTCTACCGATGACCCGGCGATGTTCGACACCGACCTGTCGGTTGAGTACGAGACAGCTCGAACGCTTGGGATCTCGCCACGTGCCTGCTACGAGGCGGGTGTCCACGGCGCGCTCTGCGATGAGGACACAGGTGCGCAACTCCGCCAGCACGGCGAGGACTTCGACTGGGATGGCATCTGACGCCGCAGGCGCGAGGCTTGATGCTCCCAGGGGGACGGCGATACGATCTAGGGACGCTATGGCTGCCACGGCTACCACAACCGTTGAGATCGACAGCGACCTGCTGTCGAGGCTTCGCGAGCGCTCGCCCGGCAAGAGCGACCGGGAGACGCTGGAGCGGGTCGCCCGGATTCAACTCGGGTTCGAGACGATCCGCCGCGTGCAGGAGCGCAGCACGGCGGCCGGGGTCGATGACGATGAGGTCATGGCCGAGGCTGTGCGTGGCGTGCGCGCGTCGCGCCGGTCGCGGGCTGCGCGACGAGCAGCCGGTTGAGCCGCTACGTCATTGACGCCAACATCGTGCTCGCGGCCTTCGTGGGAACGCTGGCGGCGCCGCCAGCGTTGTTTGCTGGCCGGTGTCCACAACGGCGATCTGGAGGCTGTCGCCTGTCCGCTGCTGGTCGATGAGGTGCGAGACAACCTCGCCAAGCCCTACTTCCGGGGGCTGTTGAGCGAGTTGGATGCGCGAGAAGCGCTGGAGGCATATAGCGACCTCGCTGTCATGTTTGCGGACCCCGCCGATGTCGAGCCCGTGCTGCGCGACTCAGATGACGACTACCTTTTGGCGCTCGCCAGTGCGTCGGGTGCCGAGGCGATCATCACTGGAGACAAGGATCTGCTCGACCACGCGGGTCTGCGCCCACCGGCCATCGAGGCCCGCGCGGCGTGCGAACGGATCGGGCTGATCGAGCGGCGGTGACTTCCCCAAGTTAGCGGCCCCCGGGCTTGCTGTCCGGGGCGGACCCTCGGCGACCAGACGGTGCGCAACACCGTGACCCCGCTGCGGGCGTGCCTCGCAACGGCCGTCCGCGAGGGCCTGATCGGTCGGGGAACCCCGCCCGGGACGTGGACCTACCACACCGCCCCACCGCCGAGGAGTCCGAAGAGGAGGAGGTCCGGGCGATGAGCCACGAGGAGCTAATGAGCGGACTCGGCATCGTCGTTGTCGTCGCTTCCACAGCCTACGGGAACCGGCTTAAGCCGCGAATGCACGCGGTATCCTTGACGAGAAAGCAGACGATTGGCACAACACAGGAGAGGGAGCAAGATCGATGCGCAGAGCTTGGATATGCATGGGGTTGTTGGCTGTGGCTGCCCTGGCGGGGGCGCCCTCGGCGCTGGCGGCGCCCATCGTCACGGCGACCGCGAAAATCGTGCCGATCAAGGGCTTTCCCGGCACCGGGAACATCCTTGGCGCGGGCGCCGCGCTGCAGGTCAACGCGACCGCTAGCGGCACCGAATCCGCTGGGGGCGTGGTGTCCCAGCTGCGCAAGGTCGTCGTCTACCTGCCGAAGGGCATCACGATCAACAGCAAGCCGTTCGCCACGTGCTCGGTCAGCACGCTTGAAAACCAGGGCCCACCGGGCTGCCCCAAGAGCTCGATCGCCAGCCCGCCCGGCCAAGCGGGCGTGGTCGATCCGATCGGCGGCGAACTCGTTACAGAGACGGCCACGCTACAGGCGTTCTTCGCGCCCGGCGGTGGCTTGAACTTCTACGCCAACGCGGCCGCTCCGATCTCCGCGCAGATCGTCGTCCCAGGCCACTTCTCGCCCGCCCCGGCGCCGTTCGGCCTGATGTTCACGACCGACGTCCCGCTCGTGGAATCCGTCCCCGGCGCGCCGCCTGTATCGACGACCTCGATCAACCTCAAGGTGGGCGCGGCGATCAAGAAGGGCAAGAAGACCTACTACTACGGCAAGGTTCCCAGCAAGTGCCCGAAGGGCGGCTTCGTGGGGAAGTTCGAAGCGACGTTCCAGACCGGCGAAACCGTCACCCACACGGTCACCGTCCCCTGTCCCACGAGGTCCGTCAAAAAACATCATCATCGGTAGTCCCAGCCGATAGAGAGGGCGGGACGGTCGTCACACACGACGACGCTTGACCGTCCGCCCCTCTCGGTGCGAGGTCTTGAGCTCTGGTCAGTCGCGCTGCAGGTGCTCGTTCAGCGTCGCCAGCACTAGGTCGGTGGCTGCGTCCACGTCGAGCTCAGGGGTCAGCTCCACCTCCGGCGCCTGTGGAGCCTCGTACGGGTCGTCCACGCCCGTCATACCCCGCAGCTTGCCGCTTCGCGCGCGCGCATACAACCCCTTCGGGTCGCGTCTCGCGCACTCCTGCGCGGGCGTGTTCACATACACCTCGATGAACGTCAGATCTTCGCGCTCGTGCAGCGCACGCACCTTCTCACGACACTCCGCATACGGCGACACCAGCGCGACGAGCGCGATCGTGCCCGCGTCCGCGAACAGCTTTGCGATCTCGCCGACACGCCCGACGTTCGTCGCGCGATCGTCCTTGCTGAACCCGAGATCGCTGCACAGCCCATGCCTCAGATTGTCGCCGTCCAGCCGGTACGCGCCCCTGCCCGCGTCGATCAGCCTTGCCTCCACCGCCGTCGCCACCGTCGTCTTGCCCGCGCCGGGCAGCCCCGTGAACCACACCGTCGCGCCCTGCTGGCCCAGCGCCTGCCAGCGCCGACGCCGGTCGACGATCGCCTCCTGCCAGGTCACGTTCGTGCTCATACCGCTCTTCTGCCACCTACTACTACTACTACTACTACTACTACCCGTCTCACAGTCTTTGTTTTCCCCGTCCCCGCGCCTTCGGCCTCTTCAACCGGCGAGCGCCGGCAGCCCCACCATCTCGCGGAAAGCCACCTTGTCGTTCAGCCTCGGGAACGGCGTCTCGGGCTCGGGCACGCCCAGCATCTGCGCGAGCGGCTTCCAGCCTTCCTTGACTTCGTGCACAACCAGCTTCTCCGGCGGCACCTTGCTCCTGACCGCCTCGTTGTGCTCGTTGAATTGCTCGATCGCATACGCCTTGTCCTCGAACCGTCCGTGGAACGTGCCCTCCCAGATCAGCGTGGAGATCATGCCGAACGCCTCCGGCGAGGGTGGCTCCTCGTTCCCTTCCTTCAGTTCGCCTTTCTGCCCAGCTATCAGCGACGCGTAGATCGTGTTCCTCGCGCTCTCATACCAGGCCTCCGGGTCGCGCACGGTCAGCAGCACCTTCGCCTCCGGAAACACCTCCATCAGCGGCTCCCAGAACGTGCACCCCGGCCAGTCCACCGTCGACTCGAACCCCGCGAACACCTTCTCCCAGTCGGTCGCTTCCCCGCTCGCCGCGGCTTGCCACAGCGGCAGGCGGCTCGTGTCCCCCCACAGCACCTCGATCATGTGGTAGCACGGCCCCACGCCCAGCTCCTCCAGCGCGGCCTTGAGCGTCATCGTCCCCGTCCGGCCGAAGCCGGCGCCGATCACCTTCATGCGTACGCCTCCTCTTCTTGGCGGATCGGTGTCAAGGCTACATTGAACCGGATGAACATAAGAACCTCGTCAGATACCCCGTGAGCGGAAGTCTCCCAACCGACGCGGACGCGGACGCGGACGCGGACGGGGACAGGGACAGGGGCGTGCCGCCACCTGCCGGTGTGGACGGTGATCGCGCGCAGGCGGACAGGGACACCCGGGCCGACGGCGGCGCTCAGGCGCGCGGTGGCGCTCAGGCGCGCGGCGGCGCGCGGCACCTGTCGCTGATCCTGCTGCTGTGCTGCACCGCGCAGTTCATGGTCATCCTCGACGTCTCGATCGTCAACATCGCGCTGCCCGCGATCCGCGCCGACCTCGGCTTCTCGGTCACCGGGCTGCAGTGGGTCGTCAATGCCTACGCGATCGTGTTCGCCGGCTTTCTGCTGCTCGGCGGCCGCGCCGCCGACCTGATCGGGCAGCGCACCACCTTCGTCGCGGGCATGGTTCTGTTCGCGCTCGCCTCGCTCGCCGGTGGCCTCGCGCCCAGCCGCGGCCTGTTGATCGGCGCCCGCGCCGTCCAGGGGCTCGGCGGCGCGATCATCGCTCCCGCGTCGCTGTCGATCATCACCACCACCTTCACCGAGGGCGCCGCGCGCAACCGCGCCGTCGGCATGTGGGGCGCGATGGGCGGGGCCGGCGGGGCCGCCGGGTCGCTGCTCGGCGGGATCATCACGCAGGGCCTCACCTGGCGCTGGGTGTTGCTGATCAACCTGCCGATCGGCATCGCCGCCGCGCTCGCCGCGAGCGTGCTCGTCGCCGAGCACCGCCGGCCAGCCGGCGAGGGGCCGCGCAGCTTCGACTTCGCCGGGGCGCTGACCGTCACCGGTGGGCTCAGCGTGCTCGCCTACGGCGTCGTCGGCGGCGACACGCACGGCTGGACATCGTCGACGACCTTGCTCACGCTCGCGCTGGGCCTCGGCCTGATCGCGCTCTTCTTCCTGATCGAGAGCCGCCTTGCCTCAGCGCCGCTCGTGCCCATGCGCATCTTCGCCTCGGTGCGCCTGCGCGCCGCCAACGCCGTCGTGCTCATGCTCGGCGCCTCGGCGTTCGCGATGTGGTACTTCGTCTCGCTCTACCTGCAGGAGGTGCTGCGCCTCACGCCCCTCGGCGCAGGCCTCGCGTTCCTGCCGATGGCGCTGACAATCGTCGTCTGCGCGAACCTCGCCGGCACCCTCACCGGCCGCTTCGGGCCCGGTCCCGTGCTCGGCTGCGGCATGACCCTGATCGCCGCCGGCCTGCTCCTGTACGCGCGGATCGCGGTCGACGGCGGCTACGGCTCGGACGTGATCCTGCCCGGCCTGCTCGTGTCCTCCGGGATCGGCTTCTCGTTCGTGCCCGCCACGATCGCCGCCGTCACCGGCGTGCCCTCGCACGAGGCCGGGCTCGCCTCCGGCCTGGTCAACACCTCGCGTCAGATGGGCGGGGCGCTCGGCCTGGCGATCCTCGCGTCGCTGGCGACCGCGCACACCGACCAGCTGGTCTCCTCCCGCTCGCTGCCGCTCCCCCCGATCGTCGCGCTGACCGACGGCTTCCACCGCGCGTTCGCCGTTGCCGCGGGCTTCGCCATGATCGGGGCCTTGGTCGCCTTCGTGTTCCTTCCCGGCCTGCGCTCGCGGCGCGGACTGCGCACGGCCCAGGCGGCGGCAGACGTATCGCCCGAGCCGGCTCGCGCGGTCGAGTAAGCGCTCAGCCGTCCGCGAACGGGGCGATCGGCACCCCGTGACGCTCGCCCGCGCGCATCCCCAGCTCGTACGCGCCGCCGTGGGCCGTCGTCAGCGTGCGCGGCTCGCCGTCGTCCGGCAGCCTCAGCTCCAGCTCCAGTCCGGCGACCGAGCAGTTGGCAACCTCGTGCTCGCCCCCGTCGGGATCGGCATACCGCCAACCCGCGCTGCTGTCTTGCGGCACGCTCACGCGCGCGTCGATCTCAAGTCCCCGCGCCCCTGGCAGGCGCAGCTCACAGCCGCTCGCGCGCTCGGCCACCCGCAGCCCGCGTCTTCCCAGGCCACCGATCTGGTAGCGCTGTCCGTCGAGCGACACCGCGCCGTTGGCGACCCACGGCGTCTGGCGGCCGGCGATCTTGATCCGGCCCAGCGCGACGTCCAGCCACGCGCTCTGATCCTGCACGAACCCCACCCCGTGCAGCCAGATCCAGCGCTCCGCGTGCTCAGCGCCCCAGTTGTGGCCGACCATCCCTCTCCAGCCCTCCAGCCTCAGCGGCGGCCTGTCCGGCAGCTCGACCGTGCCCTCGAACCGAGCGTTCGGCGCCGGGCTCGTCAGCTTCGTCCTCGGCAGCTTCGCTTTGTACATCCACGCCGCCGGCAGGTGCTTCAGCTCGGGCTCGCTCGACTCGATCCGCAGCGACCATCTGGCCTCGCCGCACTCGCCCTCGGCATAACCTGGGCCGAGCTTCGCGCTGCCGACGGCGATCCACGCGCCGGCGGGAGCGCTCAGCGCGGCGGTCGTCAGCTTGTGCATATACGGGCGTCCTTTGCGCGCGTCGAACACCGTGCACCACAGTGACCCCCGCGGCGACCGCTCTCCCGGGCGCTTGTGCACGGTGTAGCGCAGCCATGCCCCCACCGGCTCCTGCGGCGCGACCGCCCGCAGGTAGAACGACTCGTACATCCCCTCCTTGCGCTTCGCCGTGGGAAATACCGCTTGCGCCTGCATCACCCGGCGATGCTATCTCCACTCGTGCGAGGATGCCCGGCATATGAACCGCGATCCGCTCGTCCAGCTACCCGCGGCGCTGGCCGGGCCGGGTGCGGGTCCGGACGCGGACGCCGCCGCCGGGGCGGACGTGCGCTATGTGCTTGGCGTCGACGGCGGCGCCACGAAGACGCTGGCCGCCGTGCTCGACCTCGACCAGCGCGGCCTGCACCTCGGGCACGCGGGCCCCAGCAACGAGGATGCCGTCGGCACCCGCCTGGCGGTCAAAGCGGTGCTCGACGCCACCGATCAGGCGCTCGTGCGCGCCGGCATCGCTCAGCCCGAGCTCGGGGCGGCCGTGCTTGCGGTGGCCGGGACCGACACCGACTCGATCGACCGCCACCTGCACGAAGCGCGCGCGCAGGAGTGGATCGTCGTTAACGACGTCGTCGGCGCGTGGGCGACGGCCACCGCCGGGCGTCCCGGCGTCGGCGTGATCTCCGGCACGGGCTCGAACGTGTTCGGCGTCGGGCGGCCCGACGACCCGGAGGGCCGGGCCGGGCATAGCCGCTCCTGGCGAGCCGGAGGCTGGGGCACCTGCTCGGCGACGAGGGCAGCGGCTACTGGCTGGGCGCCCAGTCGATCGTCGCGGCCCTGCACGACCGCGACGGCTCCGGTCCGCCGACTGCGCTCAGCGACGCCTCGCTGCGCTTCTTCGGCTCCCCCTCGGTCGAGGCCCTCGCCGCGAGCGTCTACACAACCCCGCTCACCAAGGGCGAGCTCGCGGCCTTCGCGGTCGAGACCTCGCGGCTGGCGAACGAGGGGGACGCGATTGCGCGTGGGCTGTATGCCCGCGCGGCCTCGGCGCTCGGCGAGCAGATCCGGGCGGTCGTCTCGCGGACGGGGCTGACCGGGGCCTTCCCCGTCGGGTTGATCGGCAGCGCGTTCCGGGCGGGCGAGGTCTTCGTCGGGCCGCTCACCGAGATCGTCCACACGTTCGCTCCCGAGGCCGACATCTTCCGTGTCGAGATGGCCCCCGTCGGCGGCAGCCTGCTGCTCGCCACGCGCGCGTGCGGGCACGACGCGGCGATCCCCGCCGGGGAGCTCACGCGGCTGATCGACGCCGCTCTTGCACGCTGATTTGCAAGGGCGCTCGACCGGTCAACTCGGCGAGATTTCTTCGCTAGCCTGACCGAGTCGAACAGGCGCTCTGCCTGTTCTTGCGGCTATACGGGTCAGTCCCGCGACCTGTCCTCCAACCATGAGCTTTCGCTTCGATCGCCGAACTCCGTCGCGCTCGCGCCAGGGCGCTCCGCTCACGGCCGTGGTCGCGTCGGTGGGTGCGCTCATCATGCTCGCGGCAGCCATGTCGGTGTGTGCGCTCGCGCAGGCCACGCCCGCTGCTGCCGCCTCGCGGCATCGCGCTGCCTCGCCCTATCCCGCGGGCGCCACCCGCCCGCTGCGCGTGGCCAAGCCCTCCGAGCTCGCTCGCGCCGCCTCTGCCCCGACGGGCGGCTCATCCGCGCCCACGAGCGGCTCGTCCAAGACGACGGGCTCGTCCAAGTCGTCCAAGACCACATCGCGGGGGCGCCGCCACCCTAAGCCCAAGCCCAAGCCCAAGCCGGTTCTGCACGGCAACCCCGCGCGCGCGCTGCTCGCGTTCGAAGCGATGCAACGGGCCTACTACATCCGCGGGTCGGGGCTGTATCAGGGCGAACCGTTCTCCTACCTGTGGCCCTTCTCGCAGGCGCTCGCCGCGACCATGACGATGACCCACGTAAGCGGCATCGCCCGCATCCCCGGCCTGACGGCGACGCTCACACGCGAGCTGGCCGCCCGCCTGATCGGCCTGCGCTACTACCTGGACACCAACAACTCGGGCGCGCCCGAAGGGACGTTCACGAGCTCGCTCGCGGCGTTCGACGGCACCGTGGCGCCGCCCACCGGCCCCGGCGGGGCGAAGTACTACGACGACAACGAGTGGGTCGGGATCGAGCTCGTGCGCATGTACGCGCTGACCCACAACCCGGTCGCGCTGGGCAGCGCCGAGGCGATCATGGCGTTCGTGATGGCCGGCTGGGCCACCGACCCCGAACTGGCCTGCCCCGGCGGCATTCCCTTCTCCAACTCCTCCGAAAACCTCGAACGCAACACGGTCACCGGCGGTCCCGGCGCGGAGCTCGCGGTGCGGCTGTATCAGACCACCGGCAACGCTCTATACCTACAGTTCGCACAGCAGGCCTACGAATGGGTGCGCACCTGCCTCTTGCGGCCGAACAACCTGTACGCCGACCACATCGGCCCGCACGGCACCGTCGCGCAGGCGCTGTGGAGCTACAACCAGGGCTCGATGATCGGAGCCGGGGTGCTCCTCTACCAGGCCACCCAAAACAGCGCCTACCTCTACCAGGCCCGCCAGACCGCCGCCGCGGCGCTCGCCTACTTCACCCCCGAACGGCTCGGGGCGGAGAACCCGTTCTTCCCCTCGGTCTACTTCCGCAACATCCTCTACCTCGACTCGGTCACCCACGACCCGCCCGGACCGCGACTCGCGCAGGCCTACGTCGATTACGCCTGGCAGCACCTGCGCCTCAGCGGCAACCTGTTCGTCGCCGGCTCGCCCCCGTCGGCGCAGCTGCTCGTGCAGGCCGCGATCGTGCAGATCTACGGCCTGCTGTCCTCCCCGCCCAGCACATACTTCTAGTCGGGCTGTCCGGGGGGCGTGACGCGCATCGCGGGCGACGCCTCGCCTACGGCCGTCTCCGCGAACGCTGTCACGACGGCCGGCTCGAAGCGAGCGCCGGAGTCCACGCGCGGCCGGTGCCCGACGCTCTGCTCGCGCGTCTGATCCTTGCGCCTGTACAGGCGCTGGTCGGCGAGCCGCAGGACCGTCGTCGGCTCGCGGGCCTCCGCCGGGATGCTGACCTCGCCATGGGCGGCGCCGATCGCGTAACCCGGGCCGTGCTCGGACAGCGCCGCGACGCTGTCCCGCGCGAGCGCCGGCTCGTGCGCGGCCGCGCCGCCGAACAGCACGCAGAACTCGTCGCCGCCCATGCGGTAGGCCCTCCCGTGTGGGGCGACGTCGGCGCGGAGCCTGTCGCTCAGCCGCGCCAGCAGCGCGTCGCCGGAGGGGTGGCCGAAGGTGTCGTTGTAGCGCTTGAACCCGTTGAGGTCATACATCACCAGCCGCCACGGCTCGCTCGGCTTGGCGAGGCGGCAGGCGAGCTGCAGGTCTTCCATCAGCTGGCGGCGGTTGCCTAGGCCGGTCAGCGGGTCGGTCAACGCCAGCTGGCGCGAGCCGACCAGCATCGCCAGGTTCTCCCGCACGGTCAGCATCAGCCGCGCGCACACCGCCAGCACGGTCGCGATCGCCAGGATCAGCGCCGGCAGCGTCAGCCCCCCGTGGAGGTTGCCATACACGAACACCCCGAGCGCGGTCAGCAGCGACAGCGCGGGCACGAGCACCAGCCGCCAGTCCTCGATGCGCCGGCGCGCCAGCCGCGGCCACGACGTCCACGCGGCGACGGCCAGCAGGACCGCGGCGGCCGGCCACAGGCTTTCGACCCAAGTGTTCACCCGGAAGCCGTCGGTCGCGGTCTGGTAGACGTAGATCGAGTCGGCGATCGCGTTGAGCAGCATGCTCGCGGCGATCAGCAGCCACACGCGCCCCGGGCGCCAGCCGGTCACCCCGAGCGCGCCGATCGTGAAGATCAGCAGCAGGATGTCGCCGATCGGGTAGGCCAGCGAGACCGCGACCGAGGCGGCGTCGCCACGGGCGCCGTCGACGATCGGGGGCAGCACGATCGCGGCGGCGATCGTGGCGGCGGCGAGGCCCGCGATCAGGCCGTCCAGCCAGATGCTGATCCGCAGCTCGCGCAGATACGCGCCGACGAGCAGCGTCAGCGCGACATACATGCACGGATACATCGCCAAGAACAGGCCGTCGGCGGGGGAGACGCTGCCGCCGGCCTCGCCGGGGCCTTCGAGGAACAGCGTGAAATACAGTTCGCCGAGGCTCCAGCACAGCACCCCCGCGCCCATCGCCAGCCACGCCGCGCGCTGGGCCTTGGCGGTGACCCCGCGGGCGATCACGGCGAACGCCGCGCCGAACATCAGCGCGTTGTAGACGTACTGATCGAACAGCCAGTTCGTGCCCGTCCCGCCGAGGCCGACCGTCGTGTGCAACGCAAGCACTCCCACGCCTCCCAACAGAGAGGCCAGGAACAGCATTGGTGGGGTCGTTCGGGCGCGCATCGCGTGCGGACGCTTCGGGAATACATCGGCCGCCGGCGAGAGTTTCTGGAGTTTCTGCGCGCGATATCTAGGTGCGCGTGGCGCGCGCATGGGTGGCGAGCACCCGGCGCACGAACCGTCGCGGCTTGCGTTCGTACAGGCGCTCGCCTTTGCGCAGCGCCCGCTCGCGCAGATCTGCGCGCCTGCCGGCGATCGTCCGCAGCAGCAGCTTGCGGCTACGCTTGCGCCGCTTCAACGGCTTGTGCTTGCGAACCCGATCCTCCAGCAGGGCGAGGTCATGCTCCTCGCCGAGCAGTTCCCCGAGCGCATCCGCCCGGCGGGCGAGCTTGGCGCCCAGCCCCTGTGAGCGACCCCCGGACGGATCCCGGACGTCGAGGATTTCGGCGGCGTAGCGCAGCTCTTTGACATGTTTACGCCACGCGTGCAGCGTCCTGTCGGGCTTGCGACGAAGGGACGATCGGCGAGCGCGAGCACGGTGGGTGCGACCGGCGCGATAGATGCGCTCGAGGCCCGATTGCACGAGCTCGTCCGCCGAGCGCTCGGGCAGCTCCCACTTGGCCAGGCGGGCGCGCTGGGCCTCGAGCTCGTGTGCGACCTGGGCGCGCGTGACGGTGTCTCCCAGCGTCTGGGCGACCGCGGTGTCGCGCTCGCGGCGCAGGCGCGCTCGCAGCTCGACCAGGCCGCGCCGGCGTCCCAGCTTGCGCGGGTGGCGGCGGACGAGCGCGTCGAGCGTGCTCACCATCACCTCGGCGTCGCGCGCCCCCGCGAGGCGTCTGGCGGCGTCGCGCAGGACGGCTCGCTCGCGCGCGGAGCGCTTTGCGCCGAGCTCGCCCTCCAGCAGGCGCAGCAACGCGCGCACGCGCTTGAGCGCCTTACGCGTCTC
>Ga0070711_100000826_pt1 | contig 16213 bp, 21 predicted proteins | sample LARL53metaG_FD_65452 | JGI IMG/M metagenome (GOLD analysis project Ga0070711, IMG submission 65452) | Corn, switchgrass and miscanthus rhizosphere microbial communities from Kellogg Biological Station, Michigan, USA - LAR L5-3 metaG | ecosystem: Host-associated > Plants > Roots > Rhizosphere ... | reverse complement strand
TCTGCGGCCTGTTCGTAGCGCGCAGCCAGCGGGCCGGTCAGGAAGTCAGGATTCGACATGTCCAACGGCTTGGTCAGTTGCAGGGACTTCTGGTCCTGTCCCACCTGATCTTGACCCCGCTGGTTGTTGATTTGCGCCCAGACGGAGTGAAGAGATTCGCTCCTTGCCTTGGCTTGGGCGTAGCCGTAACTTCCCGGAGCCGTCGCGCCCATATGGGAATCGGCCTCGGCAACAATCCTCTGGCCCTGTGCTGGGTCTGCGGTGGCAAGAGCGGAACGGGCGCTGCCATACCATTGCGCCTGTGTCATTTCATTATTGAGTCGAGCGCCTTCCTGTGGACCAAAGACTCTCAGAGACTTCGACGGGTCCCACTGCTGCTGGGGGATATCCCCGCCGTTGTAGGCCGCAGTAATGTCGGAATGATCCTGTCGCAAGGCAGAGCGTTCGCCCGCATCGTCGTGCCTTAGATTCGCTTCGGCATGGGTCAGCAGGGCCTGTCTTAATTCCGGGGAGGCGTACTTCAGCCACGGCATGTCAGGAGGTGGCGTGCCGGATTGGTCCTCTGTCGGAGCATTGGCATCCCCTGCCGTGCGGGCCATCCGCTCGCGCATCAGGGTTTCAAAGTGCGCTTTCGCCTGCCCAACGGACATCCCCGCCAAGCCGTTGTCTGCTGCGGCCCCGTCAGGGTCTTTCAACCCGGCTTGGGCAAACGCGGTACGGACAGGTGCGTTATCAGGGGCTTTCACTAGCGCATTGGCAAAGCCCAGCCCCAACTGCGTCGTGTAAATCTCTCCCGGAGACAGGGGCCTGTGCAGGAAATTACTCAAGTCCCGCGTGTTGTCGGCAAGGTTTACGGCGACGCCAATTCTCGCTTGTTCATTGGGATCAAGGCGATTCTGCGGTGTTCCACCCTTCTCAGCCCACGTCGAATCAATCATCTGCAACAACCCGGTCGCAGACGACCTCGGATTCTTTCGAGTCGGATCGTAGGTGTCGTTTTCGATGTTCGCTACGGCAAGAGCGACATTCGGAGTCAGCCCTGCTTTCTGTACCTGTGTTGGAACGCTATTGGCTGCCGCAACAATCTTTCCGGTGATCGTATCGGGAGCCGAAGGCGTTACCCCGAGAATGGCATTCTTGACAGCCTGCGGGGCGATTCGTGCTGACTGAAGCCCAGCCGCCTGAGTCAGTTCCGTAATGAGATGGTTCTTCAGCCGTGTCTGGGTCGGCAGAGCAAGAGGGTTCAGCTCACCAGGAATGCCCTCAAGGTTCTTGACCCCCAACTTCATGATGTCGTCGTACTGCGTTGGGTCTTTGGAAACCGTATCTACCCAGCCTCGCTCCGCATCAATAAAGTTGCTTTCCCGGTAAGACTGAGATTGAGAATACTCCCAGTTGATTGCACGGTCGCCAATGGTGCCTTGGATTGACGCCATGTGCTGGTTGAAGACTTCCCTTGCACGGGGATTGGTGAACTGCGACTGCCCCGCGTTGGTGAAGTCGTCAATAGCGCCACGCATCTTGGTGTACATGCCGTCGCCGTTGGTGTTGTTCGCCAACGCCGTTTGTTCACGAAAGTAATCCGTGAACTTGTTACGGGCATCCGCTGCCATCTTTGCGGCAAGGGACATCTCGTCGTACTGCGTGCGCATGTACTGGATGCGGTTCAGGTCTCCAGCAATCCGTCCACCCTCCTGACCAACCTGTTCCAGCGCCTGTCCCACGGCAGGAGTGAAAGAGGCCCCCTGCGCTCGCGGCAGTTGTCCCGGAGAGACGGGGGTATCGACAGGATCGTAGGTGAGTGATGGCATCAGAATATGCCGTAGGAATTATCAACTGCTGTAGAGCCACCGCCACCAAACAGGGCGCGGGAGTTGGAGTAGTTGGCTGCTGACCCAAGAGCACCACCAATCGCGCCAATCCACCCAGCCGTATTAGCAGAGGAAGCATTCTTTCCTGCAACACTTGCGGTGTATTGATCCAGCGTGGATTGGTTCATGTCTCCTGCTGCTGTAACAGCACCCCGATAACGGGTGTTGAGGGCGGATAGTTCAAGGTTTGTTCCTGCTTGACCGAGAGCACCGACGTTCGTGCCGACCAGCCCTCCACCGGATTCGACCATCCTTGCTCTCTCGAAAGAGAGTTTTACATCGTTATCTCTCCGCTGGGCGAGTTCGTTCGCGCTCGCGGCAGCCATTGCCGTGTTGGCGTTGTTCCGCTCAACCGTGGCGTTGTAGTTCGCCGCCTGCTGTTGGGATTCGTAGGACTGACGCTGGGCTTGGGCTGAGGAGATAGCACCCACGGCGGAGACTGCCGCACTCGCAGCCATCAGGTACGGTGCTGCTGCTACCATGAATGCCATATCAACCTACCCTTGCGTAAAGGTCGTAGTCCTTTCCCGGAACGTATTGCTTCATACGTCCTTCCCTCTTGAACCCCAGCCTCCGTGCCCAGCGGATGGAAGCCTTGAACTGCGGGTCAATCGCGGCTTCGATCCTTCCTTCCCCGTGAAACCGCAACCATCTCCTTACCTTCCATGTCAAGGGTACCATGGGCGCGTTCCATGCGAGGTAGGCCCAGACGAACCGCCTCCCGGGCCAATGCTGTATTAGTCCGACACACGCCACCACTTCCCCATCGACCGTCACACTGTAGGTTTCATTGGACTGGGCCAAGTCATTGGCGATTTCCATCGTCTGCCACGGCATCAGCCCTTCCTGCATCGGCTGGGGCCGAAGGATGAGAAAGTCGTTCGCTTCGTATTTTCGAACTTCCATCAAGAATCGTCCGACACTTCGCCCGTAAACCCTCCGGCCACAATGGTCAGTGGAAGGGGCTGTTCCTGCCTTACAGTAAATCTGCCACTCCGGTCCCAGTCTCCCCGGAACGTTTCTCGTTGGGTATCCCCGGTGTAGATCGGCTGGGGCTGTCCGTAAGGTGTGGTGGGCGAGCGATAAGCAATGGTTTCCAAGTCGTCAATCGAGGTGCCGAGTTTTAGACCCAAAGAGTTGAACAACCGGATGGTCGCTCGGGTCATCTTCCCCAGCTTGCCCATCGAACTTCCTCCCACATCCGCCTTCTCAGGCCGCATGGAGGTGAACTGGCAGGGAGAGGACAGTCCTGCCTGGACGATGGAAGCGGGGTAATCCAGCTCGATGTCGATGCCGTTTTGGTTGGGGGCTACTTGGTCCTTCCCGGCCCCGCCGTCCAATAGGAAAGACAACGTATGTCCATACCAGATCGAGGGAATGGACGTACTGAGAATCTTTGTCACCGTCATCCGCCAGCCGTTGGCCGGAATGGGATTGAAGGACAGGTGGGGAGGCCATTGGGTCTGGATGGTGGTCGTGACGATTTGCGTGGAAAGCACTTCCGTAATTAGAGCAATCCCTTTGGTGGCTTTCGGGTAAGTCAGTCCGTCATCCCCAATCGTCGTGGTTTCCCAGTCGTAGTGGATGTAACGCCCCACATCGGTGTTCAAAAACACCGGAACACTGGTGGAGAAGTCCGCCGTTCCTCCCACTACGTCATAGCCCGGCCCCGGCTGGAGGATGGCGTTGATGGAATTGTCTAGAGTCAAGCCACCATCGACGTAGAAAGCGTCTTGTTGATTTTGGCCGGGAAGATTGGCGAAAGGCTGTTCGATCCTTTCGATGGAATACTGGGTAGAGACTTCCTCAAAGAACGTGGTGGTTCTTCTCACGGAAAGATATACATCGTCCCATTCCCCCGTGGAGTTGGGGATGACGCACATGGAGACGACTTCTCCCCCCGCCGCGACATCGTGCCGTTCCCAGTTGTGGACTTCCTGTTCGGGACAATAGATGAAGGAGATGAGGTTCCCATTTCCGAGGGCCATCCAGATGGCGTAGAAGGGATTTTTTGCTTGTGCCATCACGATCACGCCACCGATGGTGATGTGTTCTGACAGAACCGTTTTGTCGTTGGAGACGTAGGAACCTGTGGGGCCTGCAGTGAATTGGAACGTGGACTCTCTTAGTCTGCGTCCGGGCTTGTCGATGAAGAGGGTGAACTGCTGTTGCCTTATGGGAGTAACCGCTCGTCCCCCGAACTGCGATTGTTCCGAGACCTGGACGTTCAGGGGTCCGAAGGGGTCGGAAATACTCTGTGGCCCGATGAGGAACTCACTCCCACTCGTCCCGACAAAGAGCATGTCAGCTCCCGAGAGCGTGACGATGTTGTTCACTTGGGTGGATTGACAGGCGACGGTTACCGCGTTGTCCTCCAGAACCTCCCCAAAATACAGGTCGGCAAAGTTCGCATAATCTCCTACGACGGACATCCAGACGCGGTTCAAGGGACCGGCTCCACCGGCAAAGGTGAGCCTTTGCCTGAAAAATCCTACCGTCGCAGGCCAGCCTTGGTTCTCGCTCCACGCGCCCATCTCCCACAGGTACGTGGCGTTTCCGCCACCGATAACCCCTACCGGGAGTTGCCTCAAGACCACGGCCTGAACGTGCTGGGCATCGGAGAAAGCCGTTATTTGTACCACCCCATACCCGCAGTCCTGATAGGACCACTCCACGCCCGTGGAGAAATAGGTCGGTCCCCCAATAGGATCAATCGTGGTGCTTTGGTCCCCGTCCCATGCGTTTCCTGACGTGTGTGTCAGCGTTACCCCGCCGGTCTGGACGAAGAGCAGACTCGTTCCATGGGCAGGAGGCGTTCCGGGAGAGGCCGTGACGACTTGGTAGGTGTTGAAACCGCTACGTCTCTGTACTCCCACCGCAATCGTCGGAGTCTGTTGTCCGGGCTGCCAGGGTTTATAGAGAGTCAGGTCCTGGACATGGATTCTCATTAAAGAACCGACCATGTCCGCTGTAAAGAACCCCGGCGGGGTACAAGTAACGGCGACGGTGCTGCCTATCGTGACCGCTCCTGTGACATACATCTGCAGGCTTTGATTCGCGTTCCCGTCCTGCCACGGGCCGTCCACGAAGTTTAAGGGTGCGAGCGTCCAGTTCTCAGGTCCCAAGAACGAGAGGACCTGAGGCGGATACTTCGGGTGGGCCAGATAAATGACATCCGCACTTTCAGCAGCTTGGATGGCCGGGGTACCGTCATCGTTGAAAAGGTCCGCTTGTGTATAGGGGGTGCTGATCTGATAGGGGGTAAAGGTCCCGCCGACCTTCCCACCGTTGAAGAAGAACTGCAGGATGTTGTTGGAAAAGCACAGGACGTAACTTTCCGTCGCGCTTCTTGAAAACCTCAATAAGAGACTCGGGAAGGTACTATCCAGCCCATTCCCGATATAGCGTGTTCCTCCCCTACGGGTCGCCGGTCCCTGCACCGTGGGCAGGAAGTTTAGCATCGTCTTGCCCCCCTTCATATACTGGGGGATGTCCGAACGTCCTTCCAATAGGGGAGACAGCTCGCCGCAGTTGAACGAGTTCCACGGGATCGTGACTTGGCCCATTAGCTGGATATCCTAGCCAGCATCCAGGTGTCGTCGGGGATTGTCGTCGGCGGGTTTTCCAGTGAGCGGAACTTAACGGCTTGGGAGATGGCGTTGTTAAAACCTTGCTCCATCCGGGGGAACTTGGCATTCGATCCCGTGACCGTTTCACATAGTTCCATGGCCAAGAACCAGGCAAAGGCTTCAATGAAATAGGTGTCAAACTCGTTCGGGTCGGTCACCCTTCGATGGTAGATGATGGAAAGAGGCGTGCCGATGTTGGACCAGATTTGCTTCCCCACCACACGGTAATCTTGACAAAGAGCGTTGTTGTAGTCCGAGAGATTGGCGCCCGGCATTCCCAAGACCGTCAGGGGAACTTGCGTCGTCCCGGGAGGAAGCGTTCCGTAGTTTTGTGCCGGTCCGGCCCACTCCAGACGGATAAAGTCTTCGGGGAGATTGAAAGCCAAAGTGTACTGAAACGGCGGGAAGGTCGTTAGGGCCGCTAGCGCGGTATAGGTCCTGGAGAAGGACCAACCCATCCGAAGTAGCACGTCCCTTAAAGGGCCGTACTGCTCTGCGAAGATTTCGTTGACGATACCCAGATCGGTAAACGAGGTGATGCGCGGCTTTCCGAGTTTCAGCAGCGCAAGGTTAGCAATTCCAACGTCGGATGCCATGTGGGCATCTTACACTGCCCGTACCCAACACGGGGAAGAACCGGACTCGTCCCACCAGTACTCAAGAACCTGATTGGGGGTCAGGGTTGTTGGCGCGGCGAGCAATGATCGGGTCGCGTCGAGGTCCACATTGCCCGTGATCGTTACGGCAGTGATGATCTGTGTCGTCAGGATTCGGGCGATACCGTTGGATATCCCATCAACCAGATTGAACGTCAGTGCCGCCAGCGTTCCCGTAGGGCGAACCGCCACCAGTGAAATCAGTTGCGGACCGCCACAGGAAATCGTGTTGCCGGTGGTCGGGATGGAAATGCCCGGGTCATCGAACCCGATCTGGGTATTGGTTGTCAGAGTTGAAACGTCGGATAGATCGGTCGAGGCCAGCTGGGCTACAGTGAAATTAGCCCCCGAACTGACCTGCATGACAACTTGGGAAGCACCTCCGGTAGCCGAGAGATTGGCGCCCGTGCCGCCGTAGGTCACCCCGATAACCGTGCCGTGCCAGACGCCCGTGGTGATCGTTCCCACGGTGACGATGGAACTAGAGCCAGTCGTCAGGGCGATGGTCCCTGTCGCATCGGGGAACGTGAAAGTCCGGGTGACGGAAAGGCCGGAGAAGTCTAAATTTGCATTGGCCATCTTAGAACTCCACTACGACCGGAACCGTGATTGGGGTAAACGTCACCGTGGATTCTCCCAGAAACGAAAGAACCCCGGAAGGGCTGATAACACTTCCCGTTCCGCCATAAATCGTAGGCCCGGGAGTGCCGATAAAGATCGACACCCCCGGCGTTCCGATTTCCAGTGGAACATTCGGGTTGGTCGAGACGTAGATTGACGATGCGCCTCGACGCGCCATTACGGTGGCCCGAACGGGTTGGAGTTGGGGGCGTCCTGAACCAGAAGAACCATCTGCTCCAGAATCGTCACCAAGTCCTGCCGGTTCAGCACCTTTGTCGTGTCGTACATCAACTGGACATCGGTGCTGGTCGTAATGGTTCCGCTACCCGCTGCCACCGTGTAGGTGTACGGGTTGCGGTCCTGTACGTTCCAACCCAGAGAATTGACAGCCATTACGGACTCCAGACAACCTTGAGGGCCAGCGTTCCCGCTGTCGTGGCGGCAGTGGTGGAGTAACCGGCGATGTCGTAGACCAGCACCGGGTCGGAGGTCAGTCCCAGCATCTCCCACACGCGCTTCCCTGCCAATGTAAGGGCAAGGTTGGCGTACAACTCCTCGGTCGGGACCACCGCACTGGCGCAGTTGATCGAGGTCGCAAACAGGTGGTCCGAGTTCGTGACCGCCACGGTCTTTGTGTTCGGCAAGAACAGACCCAGACTGATCGCACCCGCAGTCAATGCCGACGAGGCGAAGACCAGACTGTGAATGACATCGGAGGACTTGATCCGGCTGAACGCATAGACTGAGTTGGCCAAGTCCGTCGCCACTGCCGGAATCGCGCAGTAGGAACTGGCAACCATCATCTGTGCGCTATCGGAACCGGCCGTGTTCGCCACCTGTGGAGTGGCGTAGGTGTTGGTCGTCAAGGACCCGTTGTTGTGATTTACTGCAGCAGTCATATCAGCTCTCCGCGCAAAGGGCAGCTTGGCACTTGGGTTCTTGGAGGCGCGTAGCGCCTACCATCAACATCGTGCCAACTTCAAAGGGGTCGCCGATCAGGTCGTATCTCGGGACGATTCGGGTCTTGGTGTCCTGCCACGTTCCGGAACGCACGCCGCTCTTCACCCAGATCGGGCATTCACGATAGGAAGAACCGTTGACCGGCAGGCGCTCTGAATGAATAAACTCAAAGCCCATGAAGCGGGTGATCTGGCCTTCTTCCAAAACAGGCTTGTCCTGGAAGTCCAGACTGATCGCCTGTGCCTGGTTGAGCATGTCGTCCAACTGGATAGCGGACATCGCGGCATAAGCCGGGTCATACGTCAAATCCACTTCTGCCTGCAACATCGCCTTGCGAGCACCACGAAGCTTCGGGACGTTCATTCCTGTCGGGGTAGCACCACCGCTCGATCCGACCGTCGAAAGCTGGAAGTTTCCGCTCGGGAAGGCGACCGTGGTCGAGGGGCTATTGCCGGTCGTTGAGGTGTTTCCGGTGAGGGCATTGCCGAAGTAGTTGGCAATCCAGACATCGTCCTTGGTGCGGTTTGCAGCAAAGACGAAGTCCTGCGCAATCCAGCCGTCGGGCGAGATGGCCATCTCCAGCTCTTCATAAGTGTCCACGATATCGGACACCCAGTACTTCTGGGGATAAATCCACCTGCGGTCAGCGGGCGTGTCGGTAATCGGCTTGGGCTGGACTCGTCCAGAGACGAGAGCCATGCTCGTTGCGCCGAACTGCTCCGTCGCCGTAGCGCCGGAACCCATGTAGGTGCGAATGGTCGATGCGCTCCACAGTCGGGCGGGCATCTGCTGAACGAGGAACTCCACCTGATTGGTGAAGTCCGTCACGAAATAGGTAGGGACATTATTGGCCACGATGGCGCTCCGAAACGTTACCCGTTAGGGCGAGAGGGTTTCGGGTTAGCGCCGTTGAGCGGCCCTGATGGTTTGCGGATTGGCCTTGTGGGGGTCCGCGTAGCGGAACTTACTCCCTGCTTTTGTCCTTTGTCAACTACATCTCGATAAAACCATCGCCTGATATCGCTTTGTTCAATCGCTGCCAGTGGGCTTTGGCGGTTTGATCGCCATCACGAGCGCGCTTCAAAAGCTCGGCGCCCTTCTCGGCCAACTCAGCCTTGGCTCTATTGGGAGTCAGGCCGAAACCGGCTTGTGCATCACCGATAGCGGCAGCGTTGGACTCTCGTGTGTTAAGACCAGCAAGGTGCAGGAGTTTCAGGGCGTTCTTCGCTCCAATCGCGGCTGCCATGGGGACAAAACCTTGGTCGAGGTTCATGCCCAGACCTCGCATGGCCCTGCGGGCGAACTCGACGTTCTCGTTGTACTTGTCGCCCCACTCTTGTTTCAACTGCTGGTCGGCTTGGTTCTGGTCGTTGACCACCCTTGAACGCTCCATCTCCGCGTGCGCCATGGCACGGTCGAGGTCGAGCTGTGCCAGAGCCTGCGCCTGCTTTTGACTAATCCCCAACTCGTGTAGCTTTGGAGCAAGCGTCTTTACCTGCTCAGGATCGACACCTTCAGGGAAAGCGTACTTGTCGGGAGACTCGGGTCTTCCGAGACGGTTGTAGAGCGTGTCGTAACCGACTTTGTCTGCATCATCTTTCGGAAGCATGACCTTATCGCCCGAACGGTACTGCTTCTCCATCTCAAAGTAACCTTCCAGGGCTTTTGGAAGTCCGGTCGGAGTGTTCCAGCCTTTCTTCTCGATGTTCCCTTGAAGCACGGGATCGAGGTCGGAGAACCACTGTTTTTCGGTGGGTGGTGCAGCACCGTTTGTCGGCTGTGGTGTACCTTCTGTCGGATTGCCGCCAGCCAGAGCCTCGGCGGCTGCGCCTCGGTTAGTCGTCGTGTCGGTCATGGTCTACTCCTACGTGGATGGCATCCTGCATCAGTCCCATCGTGGTTCTCTCGGGAAGATGCAGCATGGAATTGATGTGCAGCCAGATTTTCTGGCAGCCAAGAGCGATTAAAGTAGCCTCGGTATCGACCTTGCTCAGGGAGTCGTACTGGACGGGGGATTGAACTCCCCCTGTTACCTTGATGAGGTCCCCAATTACCAGCCGGGCGATGTCGGTCATGCCGCCTTCGTTCAAGAGGAACAAACGCTGGTAGGCATGCTTTACATCGATGTTGGTGGTCTTGCGAGGCATTAGCCTCCACCGGGCGTGATGGCTTGGGTGCCTTTAGAAGCATCGGAAAGATTCTTGATGGCCTGAGAGGCAGGGCCTGCAATGGTAGCCATGTTGGTCAGTTGCTGCTGCTGGATTGTTGCTTGATCCATCGCGTCCTGTTCCTCGGGCGTATTGAGGATGCTCGGAGGCGCGTCGTTGGATTCGGCCAGTGCTTCGAAAGTGCGTGGAAGATTGATCATCTTCGTCATCAACTGCGGGTTGGCCTGGAAGAGCGTAGAGGCTTGTTGAAGCGTCATGTTGATCGCAAGAGCCTTGCTCTGCTTCTGGGCCGTCTGTGAAAAACTGGTGTACTCGATGTCGAAGTTGAAACGCCGGCTCTGCCGGACGATTTCGGGCGGGTCGGGGAGTTGTCCTGCGCGGTGGAGGATGTCCAGTTCTCTCGTGATCACAGGACCCATCAGTTCGTTCTGGATTCGGCCGATGATGGGAGCGACCAAGTAACCCCGCTCCTGAGCCAGCTGTAAAACCTGTGTCGCCGTCATGTCCGGGTGTTCGGAGAGGATGGAGATGATGTCGTTCAGGAAAGCCCTCCGAACCGTGGCTTGTTTCATCTCCAGCTTCTTGTCCATCACCTCGAACTTGCTGCCACTTGGCAGTGGCCGGATCAGTTCTTTTCCATCGGGGGTCAAGTAACCCGAGTTGATCGAGTTCGACCGGAGGTTAAATGCCGGGAGGTTGATGTCGTCTACCGTCAGATACGGTGGATCAGCGGCTCTTTGGGTGATGCGTATGTCCGCCTTCTCCATCTCGTTTAGCTGGAGAATAGTTGGTAGCACGTCCACGCCCGGTCCACGCCCATAAGTCTCACGGCTGTTGACTCGATATCGGGGTATGAAAATGGGTTGGGTGTAGTAACCCCCTCTCTTGACGGTTTGTTGAGTCTGCTTGCAAACGATAAGGGAGGAGATGGGCTTTCCCCCTGCATCATAACTTTCGTCCCTTGGACAAATGGCGTGGATGAAGTCCCAGGTTTTCTCGGAGTTTTGTTTTTGCGCATACTCATCCGCAATCTGGTCCGGTACTTCATCGATGATCCCTTTTTTGAAAGCGTCCATCACCGCGAAGGGCGTCATGCTCCATTCCCGGTGAATGCAATCAATCATCCCCGCCGCGTTCTCCAGGCCGAAAGTGTACGCAAGAGGCAAAGAGCGGTAGCGAATCCCTATCCCCACGATGTCGTCTACGAGGAACGGGCCATTCCCGAAGGTCATGATGTCCCCCAGGGTTTCGTGAATCTGGCTTTGGAAATTGGCCTCGGGGGAGTACCGCGCTCCAAAGAGCGTATCCGTGACCTGTTCCAACCACTGCCGGACGATCAGTTTTCCCTGCAGGTCCTTGTCCCGTGCTTTAAGCCCGTGCCACTGTCTGCTTGATGGGCACAGAAGGCTCTCCAAAGCCGCCACCCCGTTCTCGCACGCCATGGGGGCGGTGTCGTCGAAGACCCGGTTGGTCCTTCTTTGTCCTTCGGCCCACTTGGTCGTGAAGTCGGCTTGGTTGGGGCGGACACGTTCTGCGACGGATTGCCATAGCGTGTTGAAGTTTCCCCGGACCGATTCCATCTGCTGGTGCCGTGCCAAAACCTTCCCGGCGGTTTCGTCATCCGGCGCGGTACTCGGAGGGGCTAGACGCTCCGTTCGTTTCTCGCGCTTTCGCGTGGCCATACCTATACTCCGAAGATGTCTTGCATCCACAGGCGTGGAACACGGCCAGAGTATCCGGCAGAGTTCAAGGCATGGGTTGAGTTACGGCGGTTGTTCGATTGCGTCTTGGCGTCAGCCCATCGACAGTTCGATGGCTCGTAGTTGCCATCATTATTGATGCGGTCAAGCGTTTTGCCTTCCGGTCTGACGCCCATGTCTTCTAGGAAGTTATCAAATACTTTCCATCGATCGCAAACCGTTATACCTCGACCAGAATATGCAGCATGCTTAGGGTGAAGTGACCCGGCTTTGCAACGAGCAAGCATGGATGACCATGACCGGTGGGTATGGCTATAGGTCATGCCGTGTCGGATATTCGTCTTGCCGACCTTGGCGCAATTTGTGGCACTGCGCTTTACGTGGATACAACCGCAGGATATTACTGCGCCTGAAATCAATCCATCGGAACGGATGCGTTTGGTTACACCGCAGTCGCAGGTACACCAAAAGAACTTTCTATACACGCCACTGTACAAGTCGTAAAAAACTTCCTTTACGACGAGATTGCCGTATCTATTGCCAACCCCATCGTATGATCTAGCTGGACCCTTGCTCACATCATTCCCCTAACAACTTGGCCAGCTGAGTTGCCGGAGCACCGGGGTTAGACCCCGCCAAAACATTCGCGGCCGCTCCCCTGCGCTGCCGCATCTGGTTCTGGTTGCTTTGGTTCTGTGCTGCCTGATCGATGGTCGGGGGAGGCGGAATGGGCATGGGCGGGGGGAGAGCCGCCGGTTTCGATCCCCCAAAGAGGTTGCTCATACCGGCTCCTGTGACCAAAGGGATTCGATTTTCTTTCTGGCGCCTGTCCAGTCCTGCCCGCCATTGAGTTTTTCAACAGCGTAGGCCAGATCAATCAGATACCACGGGCTGGTGGATTCCAGCACGTCTTTCAAAGGCTCGGCTGCAAGGTACTTCCCGTTGCTGATTCCGATAGCCACTTCATCCGCCATGACCTTCCAGCCGGGGAAATATCGACCAATGAGTTCTTTCGCCGTGCTGATGTTCACCGGGCTTCCTGGATGGTGGCTTTTACCTCAGTCCCGTACCCGTCGCCGTACTTGAAGGCCCGGTCCACGGATTCTCTAAAAGCCTTCTTCGCCTGTTCGGAAGGCTCTTCCTCTTCAAAAGCGACCTTGCCCCGGTACTTCATGCGCCAATAGGCACCGGAAACGGATTTGTCCACGGCTACTTCATTCATGTGAATCTCCCGAGAACATCGTCGTCCGCTCCAAGAGCATATCGCTGGCGCGGTTCTTCAAAGCGGTCCCAGTCGGACTTTACACCCCGTTCATCCCGCTGGGCAATGGGGGCGAGCAAACCTTCCACCCCCGTTCTGAAAGCGTCAGCAGCATGGGACGTGAAATCGTGCAGGGGTGTGTCGTTGTAACTTCGTGTCTGCGGGTTCCAGACCCGTCGGTATTGTCGGAGCTTGTCGAGGCCATCCTTGCACTTTTCCTCATCGAAGATGCAGGTAGGTAAAAAGGTCCTGACCTTCTGGATCGAGAGTTGCAAAGAGCGTGTCATCGGGACGACGCGGTTGTTTCGGCGGTAATCTTTTTTGAGGACTTCCGCTAGTGAAGCACCGCCTCTCTGGCTCAGTTGACCGTGACCGGCATCGTGCGGAAGTACATCTGGCGAGTAGTCGTAGCGGCGTTCGTTGAGCACACGGACGTAATGGTCAATACCGACCCCGGCGCTTTCGTAGTAGTCGATGACTCTGCGCTCCCGACCGACATGCTGCACGAACCAGATAGCCGTGTCGTCTCTAATACCCAAGTCCCACCAGCACTCAACCAGAAATCCTGGGTCATATGGAACTCGCATGATCTTGGACTGTTCCGCACGTTCCATCTCCTCGATGACAGGGCCGTAGTAGGCGCCCGGGATAGCGGCTTGGAAGGAACAATAGTATTCCTGCGCGATGATGGCTTGGGCTTCTTGGGCACCTCTCTGAGCGGTTAGCTGCCTCTCTTCATCCGTGATCGCTTTCCGGGTTATCTCCAGTCGTGTTTCACGTGGAACGTCTTCAATTCGCTCGTAAGTCTTTCCCATGAAGACAAAGCTTCTTCCACGCGCTTTTGCAGACGCAAAGTTCGCATAGACAATGGCGTCCGTGTCCTCCACCGTTTGAAGTTCCGCAAACCATCCGGCCTCTTTGCCTTCCGGGCTTCTTGCGTATTCATACAGGCCATGGAAGTGGTTCCTCCCGCAGGGAGTAGAAATGAAAGCCGCGATGCCGCCGTTATTCATTAATATAGGACTGATCTTCTGCCATGCCACGGGATTGGCATAGGCGAACTCGGAGAAGACCACCAGGATAGGCGGAGATCCTATGAGAGATTGGAAGTTATCACTCCCCACGACCTGCCATGTCGAGCCGATCTTCAGGCGCATGAACATGTCGTTGTCGCGCCAGTTGGCTCTGATGGGTTCTGGGAACGCCTGATCAATAAGCCGTACCCCCGTGAACTCATCGACCGCATCCCAGATGGCTTTCTTTGCCTGAGATGCCTCTGGGAGCATGTGCCAGCCCGTCCCCACCCGCTTGTGAAGATTGAAGCAGGAAGCGTTCAGCAGTAAAGAGTCCTTGCCCCACCGTCGATGATTCACCCCGACGTATCGCGTACCGCCCTTCGTCAGAAAGTTGTAGGCATCATTCTGATACGGGCGGGTGTGCCAGTTGAAGGGGATTTGGACCTTCACAGAATCCCTGCAAACAAATGCCAGTAAGCCTCACCTGGGGTGTGTCCCAATCCTTGCCGGGTCATGTCCATACCGTGACGGTAGCACCACCACAATCCACAGGAGTGGACGATATGCGGCTTACTCATTATCAGGCAGAGGGTTCGCCACGGGTCCTCGGCGGAGGGTATGACCTTTCTCCTTGTCCTCGTCGTACTCGAAGACGAACTTGTTCCTTCCCAACCCCGAACCCACGAACATCGGGACGTTGGCTACACCCAAGGGAAGCTTCAAGTCGTATTTGGAGGCAACCTGTACCCACATCTCGTGCATACAATCCGCAACATACTGGGACACCCACACCTTCTTCGGCTCGATGCCCCTGGCTCTTAGGTTATTGATGCTTTCCCGGATGTGGCGATAGATATCCCTGGCCGTCAGGGCTTTGCCCGTCAGATGAAGTTTCGGTTCACCGAGCACGACGAGTCATATCCATCAAATGAAACGCCACCGCCTTCCAATCCCCCTCATCCACGATATCAGACCACCCTCTCCATGTTACCTGCAACGGATTGGAAACGAGGTCCTCTCGCAATTTAACCTGCGCGTCAGGGAAAGCGTTTGTCAGGAAAGAGGCCGCGTCCCGCTGAAATGGGGTCCTCCACACTCCTTGTTCTATTACAGGTTCTGGTAGGTACACATTCATACCGGTACCCACTCGTTCCTTGCCTTACACACCTTACCCTCGTACCAGATCGTCTGTCGGGTATACCCCAAGTACACCGAAACAGGTTCTCCCACCAATCCTGAACGAATGTGGTGAATGACCTTAGTAGATAAGGAGTCTGCAGGAAGAGAGGAGGTATTCACAGAGTTGAGCAGTGGGGGAGAGGAGGTCATAGGCATAACAGATAGAGGCGCCAGAGGCTCAAGCTTCTTCCCCCCTCCCCTACCCCTCCCCTGGCCTTACCGTTCAGTGGATGGGTCCTCTTTGGTTATCAGCGTGGCTACAGCCTGGACTGCTGTTGCATCCACCAGCTCTACCTGCATGCGTACATCAGCGTCTAGCTGCAGCTTGTCACCGTAGCGCTTGGGTCTGAGCTTACTGGCAGTCCACTTGAGTGCGTCCAGCGCTACTCTAGCTGCGTTGTAGTCAGTCCTGGTCCCGCTCAGCAGTTCAGCAGCAACCGTCTCTATGCGGTCAGCGTGGATATCAGCACGCATCTCCATCGCACGCGTGTACTGTTCACTGAAGTGTGGGTCACTAGCCGCTACTTTGCAGATATACGCCGGACTACAGCCTATCTGCTCGCCTACTTCACGAAGGCTTGAGCCGCTCGCAATCAGTTCCAAGGCTTTAGGCTGGTCAAACATGGGATGGACTGTAACTGTCTGATTCATCAAGATCAAGTCCCGTCATTCTCCCAACCTCCCTCCCCCCGCACGTTGTGTCTTTAGACTCTGCTGCGTTCAGAGTTATTGGCGATTCCTGATTCCCTCGCCTTGTGTGGTCGTGAGGACACGGGTTGTCAGTCTATCGCTGTCCGTTGAATCTACGCCCATTGCTGCCCGCTTGTCTACTGTTGTCTTCGTATTAGACTAAGGTCTAATAGCAATGCTATCTATGTTCCTTTAGTATGCTTTCCACGGTAGACATGAGGGTGACCAAATGACTTTCTCACAGTACATACATGATCCGGTGACCTGGGTAGCTCTGGGCTTGATGTTCGGAATCGTGGCTCTTGTCGCCGGCATCCTTTGGGGTGTCTGCGTCGGTATCGATGAATAACCCCTCTCGCTCCATCCTAACTAACAAGGTGAACACCATGTCCGAATTCAAACACATGATAAGCGCTGTCCATGACGCAGAGTCTATCCGCAAACAAGCTCAATACCTGCTGC
>Ga0070711_100000820_pt1 | contig 16285 bp, 15 predicted proteins | sample LARL53metaG_FD_65452 | JGI IMG/M metagenome (GOLD analysis project Ga0070711, IMG submission 65452) | Corn, switchgrass and miscanthus rhizosphere microbial communities from Kellogg Biological Station, Michigan, USA - LAR L5-3 metaG | ecosystem: Host-associated > Plants > Roots > Rhizosphere ... | reverse complement strand
CGGCAGGTGATCAAGAATGTGGAGTTCCAGGTGCGGGCCGGGGAGGTCGTCGGCATTGCCGGCCTGATGGGCGCCGGCCGTACGGAATTTGCCATGAGCCTGTTCGGCCGGTCCTGGGGATACAACATCCGCGGCCGGGTCCGGCTCGACGGAGGTGAGGTCAGTCTGCCAAATGTGACTGCGGCGATCGATGCCGGCCTTGCCTATGTCACCGAGGACCGCAAGCAGCTCGGCTTGATCCTGGCGGATGACGTCCGCAAGAACATCACGCTGGCAAGCCTCAAGCAGGTCGCTTCCCGCGGGGTGATCGACGATATCAGGGAACTGAAGGCGGCAAGCGACTATCGCAACCGCATGCGCATCCGCAGCCAGGATGTGTATCAGGAGACAGGCACCCTTTCCGGCGGCAACCAGCAGAAAGTGGTGCTGTCCAAATGGCTGATGACGGCGCCGAAAGTCCTGATCCTGGACGAGCCGACGCGCGGCATCGATGTCGGCGCCAAATACGAGATATACTGCATCATCAATGAGCTCGCGGAAGCCGGCAAGGGCGTCGTGGTGATTTCTTCGGAGATGGCCGAACTGCTCGGCATCTGCGACCGGATCTGCGTCATGAACGACGGCGCCTTTGTCGGCGAGTTCCCCGGGAAAGACGCGACGCAGGAAAAGATCATGCGCGCGATCATGCGCAACGAGCGGATCACGAGGTCCGGCGGGCAGGCGCGGCGCGTGGGAGAACTGCAATCATGACCGACAAGTCCGTGTCACTCCCCGAGGAGCGCAAGCACGACCGCAAGGAAGATCAGAAGGGCGGCAGCTTCCTCAGGAACAATCTGCGCAATTACGGCATGCTGCTGTCGCTGTTCGCGATCATGCTGTTCTTCCAGGTCATGACCGACGGCACGCTGATGCAGCCGCTCAATCTGACCAATCTCGTGCTGCAGAACAGCTACATCGTGATCATGGCGCTCGGCATGCTGCTCGTGATCGTGACCGGCCATATCGATCTGTCGGTCGGTTCCGTTGCGGGCTTCATCGGCGCGGTGGCCGCCGTGCTGATGGTGCGCTACCACATCGATTTTCCGCTTGCCGTCATCGCATGCCTGATCGTGGGCGCCGCGATCGGCGCAGCGCAGGGTTATTGGGTGGCCTTCTTCGGCATCCCGTCCTTCATCGTCACGCTGGCGGGCATGCTGGTTTTCAAGGGCCTGGCGCTCGCGGTGCTGCAGGGTCAGTCGGTTGGGCCGTTCCCGCCGACCTTCCAGAAATTGTCCTCAGGCTTCATCGCTGAAATTTTCCCTGATATTGGCACGCTGCATCCGACGTCATTGTTGATAGGCATCCTGCTGGCGCTGGCGCTGGTCTATACCAGCGCCAGGGGCCGCGCGCGCGAAGCGTCGCATGGCATCGAGGTCGAGCCTTATGGGCTGTTCCTTGCGAAGAGCGTCGCCCTGGCGCTCGTCGTGCTCTATTTCACCTATCTGATCGCGTCCTATCGCGGCTTTCCCAACGTGCTGGTCATCATGGCCGCGCTGATCGCGCTCTACGGCTTCGTCACGCGGCGGACGGTGATCGGCCGGCAGATCTATGCGGTCGGCGGCAACGCCAAAGCAGCGAAGCTCTCGGGCATCAAGACCGAGCGGCTGACCTTCTTCACCTTCGTGAACATGGGCGTGCTCGCAGCACTTGCAGGCCTCGTCTTTGCCGCGCGGCTCAACACGGCGACGCCAAAGGCGGGGACCGGCTTCGAACTCGACGTGATCGCCGCCTGTTTCATCGGCGGCGCCTCGGCCTATGGCGGGGTGGGGCGGGTCGGCGGCGCCGTGGTGGGCGCCATGATCATGGGCGTGATGAACAACGGCATGTCGATCCTGGGCATCGGCATCGACTACCAGCAGGTGATCAAGGGTCTGGTGCTGCTGGGCGCCGTCTGCTTCGACGTCTATAACCAGCGGCGCTGACGCTCATTCGACGTCGACGACAATCTTGCCCTGAGCGGACCGATCTTCGATCGCCGCATGTGCCTCGGCGACATTGGACAGCGTGAAGCGCCGTGGGTCGAGGCGAGGGCGGAGTTTTCCCGCCTCGGCAAGGCGTGTGGCCTCCGCCATGATCTCTCCGTGATGCGCGCGGCCTTCGCCGGTGAGCAGCGGCAGCAGCGTGAAAACGCCGGAATAAGTGCCGGCGCGAAAGGACAGTGGCGCCAGCGCATGCGTGCCCCAGCCGAGCGCGCTGACGACGTGGCCGAAACGTCGCACCGCGTTGAAGGAGCTGTCGAGTGTAGCGCCGCCGACGGTGTCGTAGACCACGTCAAAGCCCCGGCCGCCGGTGTGCGCGGCGACATATTGCTCGACGCTGTGCTTGTCGTAATCGATCGGCGTCGCGCCGAGCTGTTCAATAAACGGGAGGCTCCGCGCCGAACCGGTCGCGAACACGTTCGCGCCGATCGAGCGCGCAAGCTGGACGGCGACGTGTCCAATACCGCCGGCGCCACCATGGATCAGCACATTCTGGCCGGCCTGAGTGCGGGCACGGTCGACCAGTCCTTCCCACGCCGTGATGAAAATCAGGGGCAGGGCCGCTGCGTCCCGCATGCTCAAATTGGCTGGCTTGCGCGCCAGCAATGCGGCATCGACCGCGGCATATTGGGCAAGCGAGCCGGGCACGCCGCCCACCCCGCCGGTCATGCCATAGACCTCGTCGCCTTGGCGGAACGCGGAAACATCAGGTCCAACCGCCTCGACGATGCCGGCAAGGTCGATGCCGAGAATCGCGGGTAGGGGATGGCGCGCATGCGCCGCGACGCCGGCCCTGATCTTCGTGTCCAGTGGATTGACGCCGCTCGCGGCAATCCTGACCAGCACTTGTCCCGGCGCGGGTTTTGGCCGCTCGACGGATGCGAGCCTGAACGGCATCTTGGAGCCATCGAGAAGTGCGGCTTGCATTCCGGCTTCAGTATTCATTTTTTCGCTATGTCTCGGTTGCTTTGGCTGCGATCGCCTTCAGCGCGGCCGACATCGTATCGACGATTTGCCCGGCCTGCCCGCCATGGCCATGCCGCCCCGCGAGGTAGACGGGATCGTTGTAGGAGAGCCAGGTCGCTCCCGCTTCGTCCTGCCAGACCAGCGCCTTCAGCGGCAGGTCGATGCCGATGGTCTGCGCCGACTGCATCAGGGGCGTGCCGGCCTTGGCATTGCCGAAGATCAACAGATCCGTCGGCCGCAGCGTGAGGCCGGCCGCTGCCGCACCTGCCGCATGATCGATATGAGCGAACACCGTCATGCCCCGGCTGCGGACCTCCGCCTCGAACCTGTCCATGGTTTCCTTCGGTCCGAAGCGGCTGAGCACACTGATCAGTCCCTCTGCCGCCATTGCCTGCACTCCCCGAAACCGATAGCTACCGCCAACGCTATGGCCTTTGCCGCGCGTTTCGCAAAATCACGATTAACGGCGCAATTTGTAACCCTGGTGATCCTTTTCACGCTTTTCCACGCCACAAGGGCCTCCAGTTGCGCTATGAACTGACGGCGGCATCACGGACGAATCCTTTGGACATCAGGCGCAAAAAGCTGTTCGAAAACGAGAGGCTGACAATCGGCGTGTTCGAGTCGCGTCCGACCCATGATGCCTGCGGCGAGGTCGAACGCCAGACGCTGAATGCGATGGTGCTGCCCTTCAGCGGGCTATTCGCCAGGCACGACTCGCCAGGGCGGCAGGTGACGGGCACGCCGAGCCACGCGATCTATTTTGCCCCTGATGCGCCATACCGGATCAGCTTCCCCGGGGCAATCGGCGATCGCGCCATCATCCTGCGGTTCGACGAGGCGCTTGCGCCCGAACAGACAGGCCAATGGGCGGGGGAAGGTCCGGCGGCGCAAGGTCTGCTGCCGGCCAGGGCGATGATGCTTCGCAATCTCCTGTGGACCAGGCTGCAGAAGGGCGAGGCGGATGATTTCGAGGCCGAGGCGCTCGGGCTCGATTTGCTCAATTGGTCCCTTGAATCGGTGCGTCCGGGCAAGATGCCGGCGCGGCGCTCGGCGCTGGCGCGGCGAATGCGGGCGCTGGAGCGGGTGAAGGAGGCGGTGGCCTCGTCGCCCCAGGACAAATGGAACGTGGCAAAGCTCGCCGGTGTCGCAAACCTGTCGCCGTTTCATCTCTGTCACGTGTTCCGCGAGATGACCGGCACGTCGATCTACGACTATGTGCTGCACGAGCGGCTGGCGCGCACCCTCGACGCCGTGCTCGACTGCGGTGATGACCTCACGACGATCGCGCTCGATGCCGGTTTTGCCAGCCACAGCCATTTCACCGCGCGCTTCAGGAGTTTCTTCGGCTGCACGCCGGGCGGCCTGCGCCGGCTGGCGAATGCCGCAAAGGTCGCCGAATTGCGCAAGATCGTGACAGCGGGCGCGACCCGATCCGCCTAGAACGCCCCCGTCACAACGGAGGTGTTTGTCATGGATATCGCAACCTTTCACAAGAGCCGGCGTTTTGCCGCGGTCAGATCCGGACGCATCGCGTATGTCGAGCAGGGGCAGGGGCCCGTCGCGCTCTTCATCCACGGCGTGCCGGTCAACGGCTATCACTGGCGCCACGTCATCGAGCGCATCAGGCACCGCCGGCGTTGTATCGCCATCGACCTGATGGGGCTCGGTTTCACAGAGATCGCGCCGACGCAGGATGTCTCTTTCACGGCGCAGGCGCAGATGCTGGCCGAGGTGTTGGATTCGCTTGGGATCGACAAGATCGATCTGGTCGCCAACGATTCCGGAGGTGCGATCGCACAGATTTTCGCCGCGCATCACAGTCACCGCCTGACCTCGCTGGTGCTGACCAATTGCGACGTGCACGACGGCTGGCCGCCGCCGCAGGTGCTGCCCTTGATGGAGCACGCGCGCAACGGCACGATCGCCGCGGTGTTCGGACCAACCGCCGAGCGCCCCGATCTCGCGCGCGAGCGCTATGCAAGCGGTCAGTCGGTGCCGCTGTTCCGCAGCTACGCCGATCCATCGATCCTGACGGACGACCTGATCCGTCTCTATTTGCAGCCCCTGCTGTCGTCGCCGGAGCGGATCGATGCCTTCGCGCGCTATTGGCTCGGCTTCGACAACAGGCACACGGTGGCCATCCACGACAGGCTGAAAAAGCTTGAGGTGCCGACGCTGATCGTGTGGGGACTGAAGGATATCTTCTTCGACGTGAAATGGGCCAGATGGCTGAAGGACACGATACCGGGCGCAAGACGCGTGATCGAGGTCGAGGACGCGCGGCTGTTTTTCCCGGAGGATCGGCCCGATACGCTTGTTCCGCCCGTGCTCGCCTTCTGGGACGAGGACGGTCGGCCATGATCGCATAGCTCCGGCCGTTGTGAGGACCGCGGTCGGCGCGCTAGATTTGGCTCCCAGAAGTTTCGAGAAAAGGGAGCGAACGCGTGGGCCGGAAGATAGCGATCATGGGCGTGGGGGCGGTCGGCGGATATGCCGGAGCCCATATGGTGCAGGCGGGCGAGGACGTAACGCTGATCGATCCGTGGCCCGAGCATGTCGAGCACATGCGCAAGCACGGCCTGCGCGTGACCCACGCCAGGGACGTGCCGGAGTTCACCGTGCCGGTGCGTGCGCTGCATGTCACCGACGCCCAGCAGCTTGCGAAAGAGAAGCCGGTCGACATCGCCTTTGTCTGCATGAAGTCCTACGACACGGCATGGGCGACCATGCTGATCCAGCAATATCTGGCGCCGAACGGTTACGTCGTGTCGCTGCAGAACTGCATGAACGAGGAAACCATCGCTAGCGTCGTCGGCTGGGGCAAGACGCTGGGCTGTATTGCGAGCCGCATCACCGTCAACCTTCCGGCGCCCGGTCATATCCATCGCGGCGCCGGCAAGGGCGGCGAGGCGCACACCGTGTTCCGCACGGGCGAGGTGCATGGCCGCATCACCGAACGGGCGGAGGAGATATGCCGTCTGGTCGGTTTTGCCGACAGCGCGATGGTGACGAACAATCTGTGGGGCGAGCGCTGGTCGAAACTGGTCGCGAACGCCATGGGCAACGGCATCTCCGCGTGCACCGGACTGTCTGGCGGGCAGGCGCTGGAAAACGAGCCGATCCGCCGTTTCTCCACGCGGCTCGGTAGCGAAGCGATCCGTGTTGGCCAGGCGCTGGGCTACCAATTGGAGGACATCCTGCACCTGCCGCCGGAGACGATCGCGCGTGCAGGCGAGGGCGACGAGGCGGCGATGCGCGTCTGCGACGAGGAACGCTTCAAGCTCGAGGGCAAGACCGCGGCCGGGCAGCGACCCTCGATGGGCCAGGACATGGAGAAGGGCCGGCGCACGGAAATCGAATTCCTGAATGGTTTCGTGGCGCGCGAGGGAGCCAAGATCGGCATCGACTGCAAGGCCAACAAGGTGCTGACGGATATCGTGACGCGCGTCGAGCGGAACGAGTTGAAGCCGGACCCGCGGCACATCACGGAGCTCCGGCTGAACTGACTTGAATCTCCGAAGCAACGCCTGGCGCTGCTTCGGGTAGTGAGGGAGAGCAGCCAATGGAGATCAACACGAACTTCAACGAGCGCGTGGTCGTCCACGCCGATCGTCTCGCGTGGACGCCGTCGCCCATTCAAGGCGTCGACCGTCGCATGCTCGACCGGATTGGGGGCGAAGTGGCGCGGGCGACGTCGATCGTCCGTTATGCCCCCAACAGCAAGTTCTCTGCGCATGTCCACACGGGCGGCGAAGAGTTCATCGTCCTGGACGGTGTCTTTCAGGATGAACACGGGGATTTTCCGGCAGGGAGCTATATTCGCAATCCTCCGGGATCGTCGCATACGCCTGGCTCGGCGCCCGGCTGCACGATCTTCGTCAAGCTATGGCAATTCGACCTCGCCGACCGAAGCCATGTGCGGATCGACTCGAACAAGATGAGATTTGTGAAGGATGCCGACCACCCGGGCGTCGAGATATTACCGCTGTTCCACGATGGGCACGAGGATGTCTCGCTTGAACGATGGCATGCGAATGCAGAGCTTCGGCTCGATGCGCCCGATGGCCTGGAGGTCCTCGTTCTCGACGGCAGCTTTCAGGAAGGTGGCGAAACCTTCACTCGCTATTCCTGGCTGCGGCTGCCAAAGGGCGGGGGAGCCCGTGTGACGAGCGGCGCGTCGGGCGCGCGCGTCTGGATCAAGCGACATCATCTGGCCACGCCGCCTCAAGCGCCCCGCGCCTGAACGCTGCCGGACCGCTGGTTGAATGTCGCAACGGGGGAAATGCGCTCACCGCGATGCGGGCGAACTCGTCAGTTCGCGCACCGTCAGGCTGTCTGGCTGTTCCGGTTCGGCATGCCCCCCGTCGCAATGATCTCCGCACTTAATTGCTCGATCGTCGTGCGATGACGCATGGCTGTCTGCCGGATCAGCGTGAACGTGTCCTCTTCGGATAGCGCATGCGCGCGCATCAATTGGAGCACCGCGGCAAAGACCACGCGGCGGGCGCGGACGCGATCCTCCAGCTTCTCGATGTAGGCAGCTTCCTCGCTTCGTCGCTGCGCGCAGTCAAACGCCATCACCAGGGCGGTGTAGAGACCTGCCGACCGCAGCGGCTTGATCAGGAAGGATGCGGGCTTGAGATCAAGCAGCCATTTCAACCGGCTCGGTGTTTCGGTGCCGATCAGGGCGATGATCGGCGCGGTCATGCTTGTTGCAGGCGAGGTGTCGGATTTGATCGGAATGCCGTCGGCATCCAGAATGATGACATCGACCGGGACGTCGGGCGCAATCGACCGCTCCGGATCCGTCTCCGTGACGGTCATGCCGAGCCGATGGAGCTGGCGGCGCAGTACCGGAATCTCGCGCTCGTCTTTCATGATCATGAGGGCGTGACGGCCACGGACGGAGAAGGGCGATGATTTCGTCATTTGATGACCCGCAGGTGGTTGGGACGCTTCATGACAACGTCGTCTTCTTTGCCCGGCTTAGCGCCAACCGAAGCCGGATCGAAGTTGGACAGATACGGATCGGGACGCTCGGGCGCGTCCGCTTGCCAGAACACCTTGAACTGGCAACCGGGCGCCGAACGGGCCAGGCGCGGCGTCAGGAAACAGTGATTGTTGTCGGGGTCGACCCAGATCGGTCCTTGCGGAGAATCATAGCGGTGATCGGCGGCTGCGCGGCGGACGGCTGCAACATCGGCCGATCCCGCGCGGCGGATCGCACGCGCGAGCAGCATGACGCAGACATAGGTCGATTGGCTATCGACCGACACATGGCTGTCGGTGCCGTGCCGGGCTCTCCAGCGCGCAACGAACGCGCGGTTCTCCTTTTCCTCGATACTCTCGAAATAGGCGGACGATGTGATGCAGCCAACAGACGCGGCGGGGCCGATCAGCTTCAGCTCCGGCTCACAGAGGCTACAGCTCAGGACAGGGATCGAGAGACCTGCGCCTGCCAAGGCCTCATGCAGCCTGCGCATGAAAACGTAGCTCGATTCTCCAACCAGCGTGTTGAAGACCGCTGGCGGCTTCCGTTCGACGATCTCGTTGACGATGTGATCTACCGCCGTCTCGCCCAGCTCGAGCAGTCGCTCGGCCAGAATGCGTCCGCGGGCCGTGGTCACGATCTCGCGCAACACCCGGTTGGTTTCCCAGGTCCATACATAGTTGGAACCGACACAAAAGACGTCGTTCGCGATGTGCTCGAGCATGTGCCGCACCAGCGGCACTACCGTATGATTGGGCGCAGCGCCGACATAGATCACGTTGTCGCTGCTTTCGAAGCCTTCGTAGCGGGCCGGATGCCAGAGCAGGCGTTCGGTGCGTTCGACGATCGGGATCACCTGCTTGCGCGAAGCGGACGTGTAGCAGCCGACGATGTGCCCGACCCGATCATGCCGAATGAGATCGTCGCAGGCGTTGTGATAGGCGGGCACGATCCCGCCGGGGTCGCGCAGATGCGATTTCAGGGTGAAATCGAATTCGTCACTCTGGTTGACCTCGTCTACCGCCATCAACGCGCTCTTCTCCATCTCGCGGCCCATCATCGCGTAGGGTCCCGATCGGGAGAAAACGAGGCCAAGTGGAATGGAAGGCTTGGTCATCAGGAGCGTCCGGAAGCTCGCGTGGCATCAGCTTGTTGCAACCGCAGCGATACATCCCCCGATCTCTTTTCGTGCTTGCACGGCGATTGTGCTGCGCCAGCTCAAAAAAGGTGCGGGTGTCAGATTGACAAGCCCGGAGAGACTAAGACACAATCCTTTCGCACGTAAATACCTGCATGGCGAAAGAGTTCTCGCGCAGCCGATGGCGTCTGAGTGACAATCTCGAAGTTTCGTTCTGCAACGTAAGACGACCCGACCATCATAGCTTCGGCATGGAAGCCATTCGGGGCCCTCGCAGGCCACGGGTGGCTTTTTCTGTTTGTCCGGAGAAGTGCAAGAACAAGATCAAGTGACGGGATCAAGTATGGCAGTTCGGCTTCCGACTCTCGACCAGATCAACCGCCTCGGGTCCGATTTCGGCCTCGTTCTCACCGCCGATGAAGCTGCTGCGTTCCAGGAGGCCTTCAAGGGACCGCTGACATCCTATGGCCGGCTCGACGAATTGGTCGCTCCACCGCTTTCGTCCGTCACGCCGCGCTCGCCCGGATACCGACCGCCGCCGTCGGAAAATCCCTACGGCGCCTGGTACTGGAAGACGGACATCAAGACCGAAGCTGCGGGTCTGCTGAGCGGGAAGAAGGTCGCGATCAAGGACAACATTTGCGTCGCCGGCGTGCCGATGATGAACGGCTCGGCCTTGCTTGAAGGTTACGTTCCCGAGTTCGATGCCACTGTCGTTACCCGGATTCTCGAGGCCGGCGGCACCATCGCGGGCAAAGCTGCCTGCGAAGATCTGTGTTTCTCCGGCGCCAGCCACACCTGCGCGACCGGCGTGATCCGCAATCCGCACAATCCGGCGCACAGCGCCGGAGGTTCATCGGGTGGCAGCGCGGCGCTGGTCGCGGCCGGTGAGGTGCCGATGGCGCTCGGCGGTGACCAGGGTGGCTCGATCCGCACCCCTTCGAGCTGGTGCGGCGTCTACGGCCTGAAGCCGACCTGGGGACTCGTTCCCACCACCGGTTCGATGCCGATCAGCTATTCCGTCGATCATTGCGGCCCGATGTGCGCGTCGGTCGAGGATGTCGCGCGGCTCCTGACCGTCATTGCCGGGCATGACGGCTGGGATACGCGGACGATTTCGGCACGCACCGGCGATTACATGGGCGCATTGGCAAGGCCGGCAAAGGGAATGCGCATCGGCGTGCTTCGTGAAGGGTTTGGTCATGCCGAAAGCGATCCTGCCGTAAGCGAGAAGGTCAGGCAGGCGATCGCGGCCCTGGCCAAGGCCGGTGTCCACGCCGAGGAGGTGTCGGTGCCCTGGCATCTCGATGGTCCGCATGTGTGGAGCGGGGTCATCCTGGAAGGCGCGGCCGAAATGATGCTCAAGGGCTATGGTGTCGGCAACAACATCCAGGGCTACTATCCGGTGTCTATGCAGGAAGCGCTGGCCCGCGGCATGGGGACGCGGATCAACGACGTCTCACCGACCGTGAAGCTTGTGCTGATGCTCGGCGAATACATGCATCGCAATTATCATGGCCGCTATCACTCGAAGGCACAAAACCTGCGCGTGTTGGTGCGTCGCGCCTATGACGATGCGTTGAAGGACTTCGACGCGCTGGTGATGCCGACCATTCCTTTCACGGCGACGGTCATCCCGCCGGCCGATGCGCCCCTCAATACGGTGATCGATACCGCGCTCAATATGCAGGCGAACACCTGCTCGTTCGACGTTTCGGGCCATCCTGCCTTCACCGTGCCATGTGGGCGTGTGAATGGGTTGCCGGTCGGCTTGATGATGGTCGGGCGGCACTTCGAGGAGGCAACCTTGATCACCCTGGCTGCGGCGGTCGAGAAGGCTGGCGACTGGAAGCTCAACTAGCGGCGCGGGTGCGCAGGATTGAGGACATCGTGATGATCAACGATCCCTGGCTGAAGACCTCGATCATGGCCAAGCGCGGCGTCGCGAAAGGCCAGTCCGGCCGCCGCCACGAACTCTCGATTGCGGCTCAGGGCCCGTTTCATTACGTCTATGGACCCTATGCCAAGCCGGTCCTGACCATCGATCCCGGCGACGTCATCGATGTCGAGACGGAAGACGCTTTCGGCGGCGTCATCACAAGCGAGCAGGACAGCCCGACCGCGAAGCTGAAATTTCCCTTTCTCAATCCGCAATGCGGGCCGATCGCGGTGAGAGGCATCGGCAAGGGCGATTGCCTCGCGGTTCATATCCAGGCGGTCAAGACAAGAGGCGAGCAACCGGCTGGCACGACCTGCATCATTCCGGAATTCGGCGGTCTGGTTGGGACGGCCTCGACCGCCATGCTCAATCCCCCACTGCCCGAGCGGGTGCGAAAGGTGCATGTCGACACCACGGGCGTGCGTTGGAACGACAAGATCACGCTGCCGTACCAACCCTTCATCGGCACCATCGGAATTTCACCGGAGATCGAGGCGATATCCTCGTTGCAGCCGGACTATCACGGCGGCAACATGGATCTGCCCGACGTCGCCCCTGGCGCCATCCTTTATTTCCCTGTCCATGTCGATGGCGGGCTGCTCTATGTCGGCGACTGCCATGCGGCGCAGGGCGATGGCGAGCTGTCCGGCGTTGCCATCGAGCAGCGCGCCACCGTTACGCTCCAGGTCGATGTCATCAAGAACTGGAGCTTCGCCTGGCCGCGCCTCGAGACCGAAAACTTCGTGATGACGATCGGCAGCGCCCGGCCTCTCGAGGATGCCGCGCGCATCGCCTATCGTGAGCTGGTGCGGTGGATGAGCGCCGAATACGGCTTCGATGAAATCGACGCGTACATGCTGCTGAGCCAGGCCGGCCGCGTCCGCCTGGGCAACATGGTCGATCCGAAATACACGATCGGCGCGTCGATCCTCAAGAAATACCTGGCCTGATGAGAATTCGACAAACGGAGATGGGACAATGAACATGCATCGCAGAACGTTCTTGAAGGGTACGGCGGCTGCTGCTGCGGCCGGCGCGTTTTCCTCCAATGCCTACGCGGAGGATCCGATAAGCGTCGCAAGCATCCATGACCTCTCGGGCGGTCTCGACATCTACGGCAAGCCGATGGTGGATGCGATGACGCTCGCGATCGAGGAAGCTAACGCCGCGGGCGGCCTGCTCGGACGCCAGCTCAAGCTCGTCAATTACGATACGCAGTCGAACATGCAGCTCTATACGCAGTTCGCCCAGCAGGCCGCGCTCAAGGACAAGGTCGCCGTCGTGCATGGCGGCATCACGTCGGCCTCGCGCGAAGTCATCCGGCCGGTGCTTGACCGCTTCAAGACTCTTTATTTCTACAACACGCAATATGAAGGCGGCGTCTGTGACCGGAACCAGTTCGACACCGGTGTGACACCCGCGCAGACCGTTGAGAAACTCGTGCCCTACGCCATGAAGAAGTGGGGCAAGAAGGTCTATGTCATCGCGGCCGACTACAATTACGGCCAGATCACCTCGCAATGGGTGAAGAAATACGTCCTCGAAAACGGTGGCGAGGTGCCATCGATCGACTTCTTCCCGCTCGATGTCACCAATTTCGGCCCGACCATCTCCAAGATCCAGGCCGCAAAGCCCGATTTCGTATGGTCGGCGCTGGTCGGCGGCGCGCACATCTCCTTCTACCGCCAGTGGGCGGCGGCGGGCATGCGCAAGAGCATTCCGATGGCGTCGACGACTTTCGCCGTGGGCAACGAGCACATCGTGCTCTCGCCCGAAGAGTGCAACGGCATGCTGGTGTGCTACAATTATTTCCAGGACCTCAAGAACCCCGTGAACGAGGCCTTTGTCGGCAAGTTCCACAAGCGTTTCGGCGCCGACTATCCCAACATCACGGAACTCGCGATGGGCACGTACCAGGGATTCCGGCTTTGGGCGGAAGCCGTGAAGAAAGCCGGCAGCGTCGACCGCATCAAGGTGATCGAAGCGCTGGAGACCGGGATCAGCATTGATGCCCCCTCGGGCAAGGTGACGATCGATCCGCCGACGCATCACTGCGTGCTCGACGTCCATATCGCTGAAGTCAGCGACAAGAAGCTGAAGGTGCTCGAAGACTTTGCACAGCAGAAGCCGGCGGATACCGCCGCCGTCTGCGACCTGATCAAGAACCCGAACGACAACCAGCAATACGTGATCAAGATCTGAAAACGCGAGATCTGAGCACGCAGGTCCGGCCCTCGCGGGCCTCGTATGGAAGGTAGACGTGGATCTTGTTGCTATCCTGGCAATCCAGGTCGTTTACGCAATAGCCAGCCTGGCGCTCATCAGCGTCGGGCTGGCGATCATTTTCGGCATGATGCGGGTGATCAATCTCGCGCATGGTGAATTCCTGATGCTCGGCGGCTATGCCGCGATCGTCGCCACCAATCATGGCGTCAACATCTGGCTCTCGATGCTGGTGGTGGCGCCGATCGCCGTCGGCCTGCTCGGCGTTGTCGTTGAGCGCGCCATCATCCGCTTCCTCTACGGCCGGATGATCGACACCATGCTCGCCACCTGGGGCCTCAGCCTGTTCCTGGTCGGTCTGACCACCGCGATCTTCGGAAATACCACGGTCGGAATCTCGGCGCCGCTTGGCAGCATCCAGATCGGCGATTATCGCACCAGCGCCTACACGCTGTTCGTGATCGCCGTTGCGGTGGTGGTGCTGGGCGTGATCTTTGCCGCGATGCGCGGGACGCGCCTCGGACTGATCGCGCGCGGCACGATGCAGAACGCCAACATGGCGGCGGCGCTCGGCGTCAACCCGCCGCGGGTCTACGCCGTCACCTTCGGGATCGGAGCGGCACTGTCCGGCCTTGCCGGCGCGGTGCTGGCGCCGGTGTCCGGCGTGTTTCCCACCATCGGGGTCGCCTATGTCGCAAAGTCCTTCATCACCGTGATCGGGGGCGGCGCGGCCATTCTCAGCGGCACGGTGTCGGCCTCCGCCTTGTTCGGCACCATCAACCAGATCGCCACCTTCGTCACGACGCCGGTGTTCGGTGAGGTCGCCTTGCTCGCGGCGGCCATCGTGCTGATCCGGCTGCTGCCGCAAGGCATCACGGGCCGATTTTTCCGGAGCGGACTGTGAAAGCGCGCGGCTACAATATGGCGGGTCTCGCGCTGGTTGGCGCGATCGGGCTTGCCTTCATGTTCCTCACCCCACGGTTTGCCGAGCTCGATGTCGTGCTCGATCTCACCGTCTATATGATCATGGCGATCCTGGCGCTCAGCCTTGCATTGATCTGGGGCTATGGCGGCATTCTCTGCTTCGGCCAGTCAGCGTTTTTCGGGCTGGGCGCCTACACCTATGCGATCACGATGTTCAATATGGGCGAGAGCACGGTGCCGTTCCTGCTCGCGATCCTGTTGCCGGCAGCCTTTGCCGCACTGCTCGGCTATTTCATGTTCTATGGACGGATCAGCGACGTCTATCTCGGCGTCATCACGCTGACCGTGACCTTGATCCTGTTCAATTCGGTAAATTCCACCGCCGGTCCGGAATTCCATATCGGGGCGGCGCGGCTCGGCGGCTTCAACGGCATTCCAGGCATTCCGCCGCTCAACATCCCCGGCAACAAGGGTGCAGTGATCGATCTGGAAGGGATGTTCTATCTCTGCACCGGCTCGCTGCTTCTGACCTATTTCGGCTTGCGCCTGCTGCTGGCGAGCCAGTTCGGCCGCATCATCGTCGGCATCCGGGAGAATGAACGGCGCGCCGAGCTGCTCGGCTATGATCCGCGCGCCTACAAGCTTGCGACCTTCACCATCGGCGGCGCGCTGGCCGGCTTCGCCGGCTGTCTGTTCGCAAATTGGGGCAACTTCGTCAGCCCGACCATTTTTGGCCTCTCGCAATCCGCGCAGATCATCATCTGGGTCATCGTGGGGGGACGCGGCACGCTGATCGGACCGATCGTCGGCTGCATCGGCATCCAGTGGCTGAGTGCAATGCTGGGCGCCAACCAGCCGAGCGGCGGCTCCGACCTTTGGTCGAAGATCTTCGCCAACGCGCCGCTGATCCTGGGTAGCATCCTGATCGCATTCGTGCTGCTGGTCCCCAAGGGCCTCGTTCCGACGCTGTCGGACATCGTGCTCTCCCTTTTCCGCCGCCGGCAACGGCAAGAGCAGCGCGGCTTCGAGCCGCAACAGGCGGAGTAGGGCGATGGCGACACCACTCCTCCAGACCCGCGATCTCAGCATGCATTTCGGCGGCGTGAAGGCGGTGCGCAACGTCAACTTCAGTCTGGCCGAGGGCGAATTGCGCTGCCTGATCGGCCCGAACGGCGCGGGAAAGAGCACCTTCTTCAAAATGCTGACCGGTCAGCTCGAGCCGACCCATGGCCAGGTATTGTTCCGCGGCCACGACATTTCCCGCGCGCATGCGCATCAGATCGCGCGGCTCGGCATCGGCATCAAGACCCAGGTGCCGAGCGTTTTCGATGGGCTCAGCGTGCGCGAGAACATCTGGCTTGCGGCAAGTCGCATTCACTCCGGTGAGCAGGCGAGGCGCCTGGTCGACGAGATGCTTGAGCGCATCGGCATGACGAAGGCGGCCGAGATGATCGTCGGCCAGCTCGCCCACGGACAGCGACAATGGGTCGAGCTAGGGCTCGTACTCTCGACCGATCCCGAACTCATCCTGCTCGACGAGCCGGCGGCCGGCATGACGCATGAGGAAGTTCAGAAGACCGCGGAGCTCGTGCGCGAGATCAACCGCACCAAGGCACTGATCGTCGTCGAGCACGACATGCAGTTCATCCGCATGATCGCCAAGCAGGTCACCGTCTTCAACCAGGGCAGCGTGCTGGTGGAGGACAATGTAGATAACATCATGCGCAATCCGATGGTGCGCGACATCTATCTCGGCAAGCAGGCAGCCGCATGATGCTCGATGTCAGGGGACTATGCACGGGCTATGGCCGCATCCCGATCCTCAACGGGGTCGATTTCACGGTCGAGGAAGGAGAGTTCATCGGCATCCTTGGCCATAACGGCATGGGCAAGACGACGCTGCTGCGCGCCCTGATGGGCTATCTGCCGGCGACGGGCGGACGCGTCCATTTCGCGGGCAAGGATATCACTACGCTCGAGCCCTATCGCCGTTCCCGGATCGGGCTCGGCTACGTGCCGCAGGGGCGGGAAATATTTCCGGGCCTGAGCGTCCTCGAGAACTTGAGGATGGGTTGCATTGAGCG
>Ga0070711_100000813_pt1 | contig 16351 bp, 15 predicted proteins | sample LARL53metaG_FD_65452 | JGI IMG/M metagenome (GOLD analysis project Ga0070711, IMG submission 65452) | Corn, switchgrass and miscanthus rhizosphere microbial communities from Kellogg Biological Station, Michigan, USA - LAR L5-3 metaG | ecosystem: Host-associated > Plants > Roots > Rhizosphere ... | reverse complement strand
TGGTGGAATTCGGGTTCAATGGATAAGGGAAGTCACTTGAGGCGCAACAGCTGTATAAGGCTGTTGCGCTTTACAACCGTGAGAAGATTTTGGGGGCAGGCAGGTCGCGACGGTAAAGTTCCAGGGGATCGATGTGCGTTAGCTCGCGGGAAGTGCGATCCAGCCCGGAAATTCGTTGTGCAAACGTAGAAACCAGGAAGTGCAGGTCCTCTGCGTTGAACGGCTTGGCCAGGAAATCATTTGCCCCAGCGGTGTAAGCGGCCTGGATCTGCTCAGGGCGGCCTTTTTCAGTCAAGAGAACAATATATGGCTGGGTTTTCAGCTCCACGCAGCGAATCCAGTGGCACGCCGCGAGACCTGACATCTTGGGCAGGTCCCAATCCAGAATGCAGATGTCCACATGCTCTGTGCGCAATGCGGCACAAGCCTGCTTGCCATCAGCAATTTCCACGACCTCAAAACCCCAGAATTCCCGCGCCGCCCGTCTTAGGTCGCAGAAGACCGATTCCGCTCCGCCAATCAGTACCCTAAGCTTTCGCATGACTGATCTCCGTAACTCTTAGCGTTAAGCTATCTTGTAGTCGCGACGGACCGCTGTGGAAGCCGCCTGTGCGTCATAGGGGAAAGTACTGATGCAATAGAGATCGTCCGGGTGGGGGAAAACAACCCCGTGGGCTGCATTCTTCCGGTAGATCCCTAAAACTACCTTCAACTGGAGAATTTCGTGTTCGAGACCGGAGGGTATCCCGTTTCGTTTACCCTCGCCCATTGCCGCCCTCAAATAGCGAATGTCTTGCTCGATTGCGGCGGCTGCTTCCAGCCATTTCTGATCATCATCCATGGCGCCCGTTGCTCCAAACCAGAGAATTACTTACCTGACATCACGTGCAATAATTACCCAATAGTTCTTGCAGAAACCTTTATTGGGGCGTTACTCCCCGTGAGCTCCAAGCCGCTTTCTTTCAATCACATGCGGCCGTTTCAGCGCCAAGGGTTCGTTTACTTGCTTCTGTCTTATAAGGGTACAGAACCGTCAGAAAAATATAGATAACGCAATCATTAGGCCAGTGTCCGTGAAGATTCTTTTGGGATTGCGTGGCGCTGAATTCAATGGCGTGTCATGCTCGCGCAAAATCGATGTATCCGCGCTGAGGATCGGCGCTGATTAGTTTTACGCGCAGCTTGTCTCCCACATCCGTTCCCTGGCCATGAACCAGCAAGCCCTCAACATGGGGTTGGAGCACGCGCACAAATGTGCCTTTAGGCGTAACGCCGGTTACGATCGCGTCAAACGTCTGCCCAATGCGGCTGCTCATGGTCACAGCGGCGATCCGCTTTGTCATACCGCGCTCGACTTTGCGGGCGGCGTCTTCTTTCACCGTGCAGTTGGTCGCGATGGAGGAAAGCTCGTCATCGGCATACGGGCTTTTTTGCCGGCCCAGCACGGACTTGATTAGCCTTTGCGTGACGATATCGGCATAGCGGCGATTGGGAGCTGTGGAATGCGTGTAATCCTGCACGGCAAGGCCAAAATGTCCAGGGGAAGGCTGTCCCGGGCGCTCCAAGACATACTCGCCCGGGCCCATCAGCTTGATGACGGCCAGGGAGAGGTCAGCGAAATGGTCAGGATCGGCAGCTTTGCGCGCCTGCAAGAAATCGTTGAGGGCTTTTGAGTCAGCCACGGCCGGCAGCTTGCCGCCCTGCTGCGCCGCCAGGGCCACAATGCGGTCCCAGCGTTCGGGCGTTTTTACCACGCGGCGGATGGACGAAATGCCTGCTTCTTCCAGAGTTCTGGCCACTACGCCGTTGGCGGCGATCATGAAATCCTCAATCAATTCGGTGGCGCGGTTCTTCTCCTGCTTCTGCAAATCGACGATCTGATCGTTGAGGATGACCGGGTGCACTTCAGTGGTTTCAATGTTGAGTGCGCCGTGGCGATGGCGTTCATTCTTGAGCGCCTGCGCTACTTCGTCCTGTAACTTAATCTGCGCCTGGAGCTCTGGCGATGCAGCCACCTTGGCGGGAGCCGGACCCGTGCCTTCCAGCCAGGCTCCAACTCCGTTGTAAGCCAGCTGCGCTTTGTTAACAACCAGAGCTGGATAAATCTGGTGCTTGCTGACCTCGCCGTTGCCGTTCACCACAAATTCTGTGACCACGCTCAGTTTTCCATCCACTTCAAGCAATGACGTAGTGCCGGTGGAAAGCTCTTCCGGCAGCATAGGAAAGTTGCGCACGCCGGTATAAACCGTGCAGGTCTCCTTACCCGCATGCAGGTCGACTGGCGAGCCTTTCGGCACAAAAGAATCCACATCGGCTATGCCGACCAGCACCCTGGTGGTGCCGTCCGGCAGCTTTTCCGCATACTCAATCTGGTCAAGATCGCGCGAGGTGTCATTGTCAATGGACGACCACAGAAGTTTGCGCAGGTCCTGGACGTTCCCTGGCGCCGGCTGCGGCGGCTTGCTTTTGATTTGTGCCAATTGCTGCGCGACCGCGGGCGGAAATTCCGGCTCAAAGCCGTTTTCCAGCATGAGCTGTTTTGCGGCTGCTTGAAGGTCGAAGTGGGAGGGACGTGAATTGTTCATAGATGAATTATGGAAGCAGGAAAGCTTAACACGGCGGTTGACTATAAGCGTTCTTCCAGATCACTGTCGATGTACCGAGCAAGAATTTGCAGTTGCAGCATTCTAAAAGGCGGGAGTAGTTTACCAGCTATGCAGACAATTACCGCATTCCTTGCCATCCTTTCGTGTTGCACGCCTATAGCTCTGGCGCAAAAGACCACGCCGCTCTCTCACGAGCAATTAGCGGAGATCACCGCCCGCGGACGGCTACTGGCCGAATATGACCAGGCCGCCTGGCATGCGACCGATGCTGTGATGGCCTCCCATCCCAAACAGGACATCAACAGCCGCTTTGTCTGTCGCAAGACTGAGCCGACGTGGACTTGTGTTTTTGGCCACCTGAGCACGGACAAATTTCTGATTGACTATGAAGCTGTGCAGGGAGCAAGCCCCGAGGAATTTCAGGTCAAGCACAACGATCCACCGGCAGAAGACACGGATTTTTACTTTGCCGCGGCCAAAGCCATGTTGGTTGCCGGCAAGGATTTTCAACTTACCGCGGAGAGCAGGCCTTACAACCCCAGCGTGCTGCCTGCGTCTTCTGGTCAATGGTACGTATATATGGTGCCAGCGCAGACCAAGAAGGGCGTTTTCCCGCTGGGCGGCGATGCGCGATATCTTGTCACGGCAGAAGGCAACACAATCCTGGAAAAGCGGCAGCTGCACAAGAGCATCATGGAAACGACGGCGCAAGTTCCGAACGGCGGGAAGTTCGCGGCTGGGTTTCACACGCACGTACTGACAAATGTGCCGGAAGATACCGATGTGTTTTTTGTTTTGACGAGGAAGCCATTGGTCCCCGAAATGATCGGTACCGGAAAGAAGCAAATGTATGAAATTGAGACAGATGGCACGATCAAGCTGGTGAAGTAGCCCATCTAACCCGACAAACAAAAGGCTGCCACCATGGCAGCCTTTTGGAGTTCACTCAAAGGCCCGTATTACCGCGCAAAGGTACCCACAAATGCGCTGCGCTTGTCATGCAGTGTCCATGAAGTGTTCAGGTCTTTGCCGCGATATTCATCCGTCATGGCAACGGCAGGCATGGCGTGCGCGGTCTGCGTGAGCGGCTTGTAAAAAGTATCTTCATTGCCGCACAGGTGGTCTTTCTCGCCGATGGCGCGGGTTTCAACCGTCACCTCATGGCCGGCCTGAAGGCGAGCGCGCGTGCTGTGCTCGCCTTGCGCTACTTCCATATCAATCGGCGCATCGACTACGCGGACCACATGGCGCAGAAGTTCGCCGCCCATTTCCTGGGCAAAGTTGATGAGCGCCTGGCGCTGCTCCGGCGTGGCTTGCCGATCGACGAGAAGAACTGATTTTGCGGGATAGGGCTTGCCATAGGGATCGCCCAGCGTGGCCTGTGCATTGATGGCCCCGACAATGGTGAGGCCATCGAGCGAGACGCCGTCCCACTTGCCTTCGCCAATATGCCAGGCGACGATCGCCTCCTGGCCGGCGGTATTCATCTCTCCGTTGGCAAAGCACTGCCCCACGTACACGTCGGCACTGCGGGTTTCAAGGTATGCGCCCGTGATCTGGGGCGAAGTCGCAGCCACAGTGGTGGTCGCCAAGAAAGCCAGAAATGCGCCAAAGGCAAAAATCTTTTTCATGACCAGGCTCCTGATCTTTCCATTTTAATCCGATGCCGGCAAGCTAAGGACTCAATTTTTGTGAAGTTCGCCCCACCGGCTCCGGGGTCAGCTCTGTGCCGCACCAATGGTCATGGAGGATGCTGGAGTTTCTTGCCCGCTCGCTTCTCGATAAATGAGGGTAAAGCAGATATTTGCCAGGACCAGCACCAGCAGTGCGGGAACGTACGTCAAAGATAACCTGAGGCCAAATTGAATTGCCGGTGGGCCATCCAGAAACTTGTCGAGAAGATTGATTCGCAGCACCAGCACAATAACCAGCGCCGCAAACGAAGCCAGGCTGATCAATAGTACTTTGCCGAAAACTTTTCCGCAGAGCGAGAGACCACGACGCAATATCGCGAATATTCCACCTGTTTCGTAAACGCTGGCAGGAACTACCAATGCGAACAGAGAAGCGATTACCATCCCGGGCAGAAACAGCATTGCGCTGCCTAGCATTGTGGGAAAACCAATGGCCAGGGAATAGACAAGGGCGCTGGGAATGAACCTGGCCATGTCACCTACAACCTGGGCCAGCGAGGAATCATGGCCTGCAATCTGGTCGGAGGTAATCCGGCAGACAGCACGCGCCGCCATCAGCACGGGGGCCGCCAAGCCAAATAACAGGCCAAAAATAAAAATCAGCTGGTGGGGGAAGCTCATCGATCGCCAAAGGGTCACAGGATCGACGTGCTCACCATTGATGACGCCAAAACTGGTGATTGACACGGCCGTCGTGGCAACAATCCCCAGGGCCCCGGCGATCAGTGCGGACACACAATACAAGCCCGCCCGAGCAGCGAACAACCGGGCCATTCGCGGAAGAAGTGGGGCCTTGGTGCTCATTGATCCTTAGCTCCTTCGGTCTGACGATTACTTGCTGGCCCCGCAATGGCAGCCACGCTCGCCAGAACAGCAATTTCCCGGCTCGGCCAGCTGGCCGTCAGGGCCGATGCAGGTCTGCGTCATGGCGCACCAGAAAAGTCCGTCGCCGGAGCGTGGGACGGTGGGATCGGGCTCTGACCAGATGTATTGGCTCTTCCAATGCAGCGCGGAGCACAGCCCCGGACGGTCAGTATTGAATCTTGCAGGTACGTTGCTCATGCTGCGTCTCCTTCTGCTCCATCACGCGCAATAGCGGCGCGCGCTGGCGAGCCTGCTGCCGCCAGAATTGCCCGCTTCACGGCTACCCGGGCCAAATGGATTTTGTGGGCATTGTGTCCCAGGCTTTTTGCTTTAGCTACGGCGGCTTGCGCGGCTTCGTCTGCCGTGGCCTGCGTGACAGCCTTACCTTGCAGCGCCTGCGCTGCTTCCACGGATACCCACGGAATTGGCGCGACGTGCCCCATAACAATGCGAGCGCTCTGCACCGTGCTGGCATTCATCGTTAAGGCGACAGCGGCGGTGGCGTAAGGCCAGTCAAAAGCCTCTTTCTGGCGGACTTCATAATGCGCGGCGCGGACACCCGGGGCCGGCGGCACGATAACGTGCGAAATAAATTCATCAGGCTTGAGATCGTGCTCACGTTCCTGTTCTGTTTTGGGGATGACAAAGAATTTTTCTAGCGGAATTTCTCTTGGTCCGCGTGGGCCAACGATCCGGACCTTCGCGTTGTAAGCAATCAGCACCGGCGCAACGGTTGACGGGCTGACGAAAAGCGCGGGCCCGTCGTTACCGAGAATGGCGTGATAGCGATTGTCGCCCTGAAGGACGAGCGACTTGCCATCTTTCTGAGCCAGCAGCCCATGTCCGGCGCGGAAATACCAGCAGCGAGGCCGCTGACAGAGATTTCCGCCGATGGTGGCGACGTTGCGGATCTGCGGGCTGGCTGCATCACCGGCTGCGGACGCCAGCATAGGATGTTGATGCTGAATCTGAGTCGCGCCGGCAATTCTGTCGAGCGTGACCAGAGTGCCCAAATTCGCAGCGCCACCTTCATTGGTGATGGCATGCAGGCCGGCAATCTGCTTGATGTTCACCAAGCGCTTTGGAGTAGTGATCTCATCTTTCATCAGCGAGAGCAGGTCACTGCCGCCGGCGAGAATTTCCACTTCACCCCAGCTCTTGCCGAGCAGAGCGGGAACCTGGTCTGCAGTGGTGGGAGAGGCGTAATCAAACGGTCGCATTGCTGCCTCCTTTCGGATTGAGGGCGTTCACTACACGGTCAGGAGTGATGGGCAGGAACGGAACGCGCACGCCAATGGCGTTTGCCACGGCATTACCGATTGCAGCCATGGGGCCTACGGTCGGCGGCTCGCCCAGGCCGATAGGCCCACGCTCGTCATAGCCCTTGCCCGTCATCATGTGTACTACCAACTCGCCCACATCGCCGATGCCTGCGAGGCGGTAGAAATCCATGTTCGGGTTGAGCATTTGGCCAAGGTTGTTGTCCATGATTTTTTCTTCGTAAAGAGTGGTTGCGATGCCCATAATCATGGCGCCGTAAACCTGGCTCTCAGCGGTCTTGAGGCTGATGACGAGGCCGCAATCCTGCACGCAGACCATTTTGTTCATTTTCACGATGCCGGTTTCTGTGTCCACGGAGACGTCAGCCATTACCGCGCCGCCAACGCCGCTGGAAATCAGATCGCCGGGGCCGGGATTCTTACCCAGCGCCTGAATCGGCTGTGTACCAAGACGGGCGCAGGCATCTTTCCAGCTCATGCTGCGTGAAGGCGCTGACTTCACGCGGATGCTTCCGCCAACGGCCTCCAGATCGTCGGGCTTGGCGTTGAGGGCAGAGGCGACTTTGGCGAAGAGCTGCTCGCGGGCGTCAATGGCTGCGCGCCGCGTAGAAGAGCTTACGCCGCCAATCGTGGTGCTGCCGCCCGAGCCGCCCGATTTTGGATATTGGTTGTCGCCGATCTTCAGTTCCATCTGATTCAGTTGAAGGCCCAGCGTGTCACCGGCGACGATCAGGATCGCGGTGCGCGTTCCCACGCCAAGGTCCTGCGTGCCCATCTGGATTTCTACAGACCCAGTGGGGTAAATGGTGAGAGCGCAGTTGCTTTCGTGTCCGCGTCCGCCCCAGGTGTGGATGGCCAGCCCCAGGCCGCGTTTCGTGGTGCCAGAATCTTGTCCGCGGGGATGCCAGTTTTTCTTCCAGCCGATAAGGTCAGCGGCAATCGTCAACTCGTCGCGGTAGGTATCGGCGCGATGATAGGTGTCTTCCGATGGCGCAGTGAGCGCGATGTTCTTCAGCATCAGATCCAGAGGATCCATGCCTAGCTTGGCAGCGCAATCTTCAATGGCCGACATGGTGATGAGGCAGCCCTGAGGATGGTTGGGCGCTCGCCAGGCGCGTGCCGGGCCAATATTGGTGGCAACGGCCGTGTGCTGCTTGCGCTGGTTAGGAATATTGACGACATAAGGCATGGGGGGAGCGCCGCCGCCACCAGGACCGCCAGTGCCCCAGGAGTCAGATTGCCACGCAGTGAGTGTGCCATCTTTTTTCGCGCCCACTTTCACCCTGGCAAACGCTGAAGGGCGACAGCCTGCGACTTCAAGTTCGGCGTCGCGCTCCAGCATCACGCGTACCGGCTTACCGCCGGCTTTTTTGGAAACCTGCGCAGTATAAGCGCCCCAGCGATCAATGCCGAATTTGCTGCCAAAGCCTCCGCCTACGTGGTCCTGGTGGACGTGGACATTGGCTTCAGGGATTTTCAGAGCCTGCGCGTATTGACCGGCAAGTCCAGAAACATTTTGCGTGGAAATGTTGGAGAAGAGATGATCATTGTCCGTCCACTCGGCGATGGAGCCGTGGCTTTCCAGGCACGAGTGCGTGATGACCGGGCAGCCATACACGCCTTCAGAAACCACTTCCGCTTCTTTGAACGCCGCGTCGGGATCGCCTTTGACCTGCTCCGTCTCCTTCTTATATGGGGAGTTGTTAGGCTCGGGTTCTTTCACGGGAGCGGCTTTAAGCGCCTTGATCACTTCGTCGCTGACTTCATTGTCTTTCAGGCGCTTTTCCAGTTCGGGTGACACCTTGAAGGCCAGACCGCGCTTGTTAACGGCGGCAATCACCTGTTCGTCTGGCGCGTCGTCGTTCAGCATCTGACCGATCTCGCGCTGGGTGAGCGGACCGGTGCTTTCGGCAACGTTCTTTGGTTGCGTAAAATCGTCAACGAAAAAGGGAAGCGGCTGATATTCCACTTTGATGGCGCGCGCCGCGTCGGCCGCGGTGGGTTCGTCAATGGCAGCCACTACCACAATGTCGTCACCGGCCCAGTGAATTTCACTGCCTTTATCCTGGATGATGTAAACGCCTTTTACGCCGGGCATTTTCTCCGCGGCGGTAATATCCACACTTACAACTTTGGCGTGAGCATGCGGAGAGCGCACTACTTTGCCGAAGAGCATGCCCGGCCGGTGAACGTCATAGGTGTACTTGGCGCGGCCTGAGACTTTCTCCGGCCCGTCGACGCGGGAGATGCGCTTGCCAATCAGCGTGCGCTGGTCCGCGGCGGGCCATCCATATTTAGTGTTGTCGTCTGCCATGGATCAGGCTCCTTTCGTCTTGGCCGCCTGCAAAATGGCGGCGCGCATTCCGGCATAAGTTCCGCAACGGCAGAAGTTTCCGCCCAGGCCGTGCTTGATCTGCTCAGGTGTGGGGTTGGGATGCTGATCGAGAAACGCTTTAGTGGCGACAACGAAGCCCGGCGTGCAAAAGCCGCATTGCTGCGCGTCATTATCAATGAATGCCTGCTGGATGGGATGGAGATGGGCGGGATCGCCCAGGCCTTCCACGGTGATGATCTGCGCACTTTGCGCGTCGATGGCCAGCACGGAGCACGAGTACACGGCTTTGTTGTCCATCAGCACAGTGCAAGCGCCGCAGGTACCGCGATCACAGACGCGCTTGGCGCCGGTAAGCTCAAACTGGTCGCGCAGGGCGTCCAGCAAGGTGACTCGGGGCTCAAGCTGCGCGTTGAGTTTTTTGCCATTCACGTTGAGCGATACCGGAACCTTGCCCGGTCCCTGAACATGCGGCGCGTCATCGAGTGCAAGGGCGCTGACCTGGCTCATGAGCGGAACGGCCGCGGAGACACCGGAGATTTTCAGAAAGTCGCGTCTGGAGACTCCATGGCTGGTAGATGACGGTTTGGATTCTTTGGGCTTGTCGCTTGGGTCTTGCTTTGCAGGCTTCTCAGGCAGATCGTCCACAGGATGCCTCCATTGACTTTGGACTTTGCAGATCAGAATGACAGCAAGTTACGAAAACGAAATTGTAACTCTCAGGAGCAGGGCGTGTCTTGTGAGGCAATTGCCAAAATTGCCATGGATTGCCAAAAATCGCCGAAATTGAGAAAGGAGGAACTCACCGCGGAGACGCGGAGAAGATGGGTACGTTCCGATTTGGGAAATGTTAAGAGGCGGTGAAACGTATGGATAATCTGGAGCGGATTGGTCAAATCAAACTATACTGATGCGCGGAAAAGCTCAACATGAATCCAGCCAGATTTTTTCTATTAGCCATCGCCACACTGAGTTTTGGAATTGCACGTTCGCAGGAGGCCAGAACTCCGGTTTGTCCGCGCGATGCCAAAGACTTCACCGCCATTCAGCAGCGCGCTGAAGCCAATGATCCTGCGACGCAAACGGCGTTGGCTTCCTGCTATGACCTGGGCATGCATGTGAAGCCGGACGGCAAAGAGTCGATTCGTTTGCTTACCGAGGCAGCCGGCCAGGGTTACGCACCCGCCCAATATGAAGTAGGACGGATTTACCTTTACGGTCGCGGCATACCCGTTGATTATGCACAGGCGCTGACGTGGGAGCGCAAAGCGGCAGAGCAGGGCGATGCACGCGCACAACGGGACCTGGCATTCATGTACGAGCGAGGCTTTGGGGTGGCAGCCGATCCCGCGAAGGCAGCCGAGTGGAACCAAAAGGCCGCAACGCAGGGAAATGCGGAGGCGCAGCTTCATCTGGCCAAGGCGCTCGACGAGGGCGCGGGCGTGAACAAAGATGCTGACGAGGCGCGCAAGTGGTATGCCAAAGCGGCCCGACATGAGCAGCCGGCGGCGCAGTTGGAGCTGGCAAGACAGTCCGCAGGCCAGGGCAATTGTGCCGTGGCGGTCCATTGGTATGAAGAAGCGGCCGGACACGGCGAGGCGCAGGCAATGTATGAACTCGGCAGACTTTATTTGAACAAATGCGGACCAAACAGGGAACTGGTGTTCAAGTGGTTCACGATTGGGGCAAAGTTCGGATCAGAGGAGAGCAAGAAAGAAGTGGAGAGGATGTCGATGACCATGCCATCGGTCCAGAAAAAGCGGGCTGAATTAGCAGCGGCAAAATGGATCAAAGAACATCCCGGCAGCGACAAAGAAGAAGATGAAGAGGAGAAGCGCTAGCTCTTCTTTGATAATGATGTATCTCGAATACCTCAGCGGCTAAAGCCGAATTTTTCAAAATTTATACCGCAGGACTGAAGTCCTGCTCCACCCCGTGGCGGGATACAGTAACTGGATACAGTAAAAGGAGAATTGCAAAGAGGAGGAGCGTAAAGCCCCTCCTCTTTGTTGTTTATCTGTTGTTTTTAGAACCAGCCCTGGCCGTTCGGATTCAAAGCCGTTTCAGCGAAGGCGCGTGTTGCCGCCGCGCTGTGGGTATCGGCATTTTCATGGAACGGTACTACTACGTAGTGAATTTCACCGGCTTCAAGGTTGACAAAGTTATGGTATGCCGCGTAATCGACGCCCCCCTGAAGTCCTCCCAGACTTGAGTGGATGCCTGGAGCAAGGAAGATCACGTAAACGGTCCCAGCCGAAGGCGCGGGAATGGCCTTGCTTTTCAGCATGTCTGAGAGCTTTTGCTGAATAGTGAGGTCATTCACCTTGCTTTGGGTGAGATCGGTGAAGTCTTCGAGCTTTGGCGCAGCGCGGAGCGTTTTGATGCTGTGCTGTTTCAGCTCAGCAGCGTGCGCGTTTCCGACCGACGCTGTGACGTCCAGCAGGGAACTTTCACGGCCGCGAACTTGCGTATCGCCCCAGCCAGCGCCCAGAAAGATACTCACTTGCTGAGCTGAAGCCAGGACTGGTCCGCCGTGAAAAGTTTTTGGTCCGGTCACTGCAAAGTTGGCCGGAACAATCTGGGCTTTGCCGCCGTCATCGTCAAAGGCAAAGTTCGGCTCCGCAGGACGGTCCACCGAAGCCTGTTGTTGCGCGGACAGGACGCAGGTCACCGTGCCGCAAAGCAATAAAATCCCAAGCGCGATTTTTTTCATAAGCTCTCCTTATTGCGTTACGTTCAGGTTTACGTCGTCCACTACGAATGAAGTTTGCAGCGTGGAATCTTCCACGCCCTTAAAGAATATCTGGATTGTCTGCCCCTTGAAGCTGAGCAGGTTGAAAGACTTTTGAGAATATCCGGTGGCATGGTTCAGGTTGGAAAAAGTTGCCAGGGTAGAAAGAACCGTGCCGGACGAATTGCGTACCTGCACCGTCAACGTATCGAACGCCGTGGTGGTGCTGGTTTCAGCGGTGTCAATGTGCAGGAAGAACGTCAGCGTTGCTGCGGTGGCGGCTGCTGGGATTGTTACCTGTTGCAGTGCTGTATCCGTATGCGTGGTGCCATAACCATCCATCCATGCGTCCCAGCTTCCGGCATGAGGCGGTTCGCTGGTGGAGTTATTGATGACTCCGCTGGTTAAGGTCCAGGGCGCTGTATTCGTCGAGCCGTTCTCAAATCCCGGGTTGCCGATAATCTGCGTCGTCGTGCCGCCAGAAGTAATCGTGAGCGAGACGGTAGTGCTGTGGGAAACGCTGCCGCCGCTGGCGTTAATCGTAATTGTGGATGTGCCCGCTGCCGCGGTGCTGCTGGCAGTAAAAGTCAAAGTAGAGCTGCCAGAGCCCGGCGCAGCAATTGATGTGGGACTAAATGCAGCCGTTACGCCTGAAGGTAACCCGCTGGCGGAAAGCGATACCGCGGAGTTAAAGCCGCCCGAGACTGTGGTTGAGATCGTACTTGTTCCTGTGCCACCGGCCGCTACCGAGAGGCTTGTGGGCGATGCGCTGATGGCAAAGTTTGGCGAGGTCGCCGCATTGACTGTGAGCGGAATTGTTGTGGTATGAGTAAGTCCGCCTCCAGTGGCTGTCACCGTGGTGTTAAAGGTGCCGGTGGTTGCCGTGCTACTCGCGGTAAAAGTAAGCGTGGAACTGCCGCTGCCCGGGGCTGCAATCGACGTCGGACTGAAGCTAGCAGTTACACCACTGGGAAGCCCCGAGATCGAGAGCGCAACGGACGAATTGAATCCGTTTGAAACGGAAGTAGAAATTGTGCTTGTGCCTGAGCTGCCCTGCGTGACAGTCAAACTTGTGGGTGAGGCACTGAGAGCAAAGTCCGGGCTGGAGCCTGGATTGAAGACGATATCCAGGATCGGATGCAGCTCAATTCCGTTGGGAGCAACGCCGGTTTGCCCGTGCAGAAAATCAAACATCCCCACGCCCGTGACCTTTACCGGAATGTTCGCCGTCTGGAAGCTGGTGGTGGCGGTGAACCTGGCATTGAATTCATTTCGAGCGTTGGTAATGCCCGACAAAAACGGGCTGCCCGATCCAACGCATGTGGGCGACGGAATTTCCCCGATCATGGTCAGGCCGTTGGCGTCCTGCAGTACCAGATGATAATCCGAATCGCTTTCCAGTTTATAAAGCGTGAGCGTGGCATTGATGACCCACTGCGTGGTTTCCAAAGGCGCTACGCGATTATTGGCCGGGATGGGACTGGGTGCAGCCGGCGCGCGCATTGCCGCGATAGTTGTGTTGGAAGAAGAAGTCAGGTGGACCAGGCCGATATCGGCGTCAGTGCCTGTTTTTACTGACCAGCGCTCCACGCCGCATTGGGCGAAAAGCGTTGTGGGAACAACCAGCAGGAGTACAGCCAACAACAAACTGCTACGGCGCAGACTTTGCATCATGCAGCCTCCAGGTTTGTCTTGGGCCCAAAAACTATCGTGAATAATAGTTGCTGCGGGGCGCAAAGAGATAAACAATTTGTGAAAGTTTGAGAAAAATAACTTCCCAAAATGGGACCGACGGGATTAGTGTTCTTTGATGTGGATCGCGGACCTGCAACATGAACGGTCTCCGGGATGTAATTAGTTTGGTAGTTGGTTTCCTGGAAAGCTATTCCTTTACAATCCAGAGCCGCGGAAGCAAACTGTACCTGCTGATATTCGAATCTTCTAGTCTTTGGGCCTGCGGGAGTTCTTATGGCAAACGTTTATAAGAAGACCTTGTTGGGTTGCGTCATGATGTTGGTGTTGGCGGCGGGAATGGAGCCGCAGGCGGCAGCGCCCGGCGCATCGAGCACCCCGGCACAGGCCCCATCCACAACCGCGGCCCAAACCTCAGAACAGAAGCCCGGTCCGATCTATGAATCCGCCACGGTACTCAAGAGCATTACGCGGCTGGTGGTGGTGGATGTGGTGGCCACGGACAAAGACGGCGCCGTAACCGATCTCAAAGGCGATGACTTCACGGTGCTGGAAGACGGCAAGGAACAAAAGATCAGGGTATTCAATTTTCAACAGCCACACGCGCTGCCGGTGGGCAGCGCGGCGGTGGCCCTGCCTAAACTGCCGGAAAACGTTTACAGCAACGCGGCACGCTACAACGCCAGCAGCGCCCTCAATGTCGTGCTGCTGGATGCGTTGAACACCAATCTGCCCCATCAGGCTTATGTGCGCGACCAGATGATTCGCTATCTGGAAAAAATGCCGGAAGGGCAGCCGGTGGCGGTCTATGCCTTGAGCACCAAGCTGACGCTGTTACAGGATTTCACCGACGATCCCGCGGTGTTGAAGAAGGTGGCTAAAGAACTGAAGACGAAAGTTTCGCCGCTGCAGGACAACCCAGCGGGAGGAACAGACACGGAGCTTCTGCCCGCAGGCTTCGCCGACGCAGGACTGGTCCCGGCGCAGATGATGAATGCCATGCAGAGCTTTGAGCAGGAGCGCGTTGCCTTCCAGACCGACCTGCGGGTGACTTACACCCTGAATGCGCTGAATTCGATTGCGCGCTCGCTTTCGGGCTATCCCGGGCGTAAGAATTTGATTTGGATTTCCGAGGCCTTCCCGCTCAGCATTGATCCCAACATGGAGTTGAGCGGCGGCGATGTGTTTGCCGGCACGCGCAATTACGGGACGCAGATTGCGGAGGCGGCTGATTCTCTCATCGACGCCCAGATCGCAATGTATCCCATTGACGCGCGCGGGCTCGTGGCTTCGTCAGTATTTGACGCTTCCAACTCTGGGCGAGACAGGTTTGGCCGTTCCTACTCGCGCCCGGGAAGGATGGCGACGGCCATCAGCAATGAGTCAGCCCAGCTGCACAGCGTGCATGGGACCATGCAGGAAATGGCGGACCGTACAGGTGGCAGGGCCTTCTACAACACCAATGGCATTGATCAGGCGATCCGCAAGAGTATTGAAGACGGCTCAACGTATTACACGCTGGCTTACTATCCGGAAAATAAAAACTGGAATGGGAAGTTCCGCAAGATTCAGGTGAAGGTAGGACGTCCGGGAGTGAAGGTGCGGTACCGTATGGGGTATTACGCGGTGGATCCCGCAGCATTCGCCGAGCGAAGCCAGAAGCAGCGAGCTGCCGCGTTTGAGCAGGCCCTGAATCCGGACGCGCCCATTTCCAGGGCGCTGCCATTCAATGCTCTCGTGATTCCGCCCGTAGAGAAAGCCCCCAACACTGTGCTGGTGAATTTTGGCGTGGACCCTCATGCTGTCAGCTTTGAAAGATCAGCGGATGGATTGGAGCACGCCGCCGTGGAGTGTACGGTGCAGGCTTTTTCCGCCAAGGGCAGACTGGTGCGCGGCGAACTCACTACTGTAAAGGCCGCGCTGAAGCCGGACACGTTCGACAAAGTGATGCAGGAAACCTTCCCTTGCCAGCAGGCCATCGACCTGGAGCCGGGCAACTACTACCTTCGGCTGGGCGTGCGCGACGAACGCACAGGACTGATCGGCACCACCAATGCCAGGGTGACGGTGGCATCGGCGGGGGCGGGGCCTGCGAAGAAGCCATGATCGCTTACGGGCGAGAAGCCAATGCTTTTACTGACAAGTCAGCGAGGCCTGTCCCGTCAATGTCTGGTCGCTTGCTGCGACGGCCCTAATGGTGGCCGGGCTGGTGAGGGTAGCGGTGCAAGTAGCCGTTACCTGCATGGTGGGTGAAGCCGAAAGGTGAATAGAGGGATCGCTTGCCGTCCAGTTAGAGCTCACCATTGCCGCCGTGTTTGCCGTACACACGCCATTGCCGGTAAACAGGTTCGTGGCGGTAAAAACCTGGCTATTCGCGGGCGGCGCAGCCGTATGATTCACGGTCATGGACGATGGCGCCACGTTCAATGCGGTCACTTTGCAGTTGTTGCTAGAGGAGCCGCCGCAACCCGCGCCGGCCAGCAAAGCTGCGGAAAGCAGAAAGCGTGCAAGTAACTTCCATGGGAGCATGGTGTCTGGCAACATAGTAGGTTCCTTCCTTCCGCTAGATTCTAGTTCTAGCAGTTGTCAGTTAGCAATCGCTCAGGCCAAAGGACATTACCGCTGATGAAAGCGAAGGCGACTCTGGAAGTCTAAGTCCCGTGAGGATGTTTTTATTTTTGCCTTTTACAAATTTTTTACAGACTGGGGCGCTAGTTGCTCCTATACTAAGTCACCCAATCTTCTGTAGCTGAACCTCACCTTATCTGTTCAGCGATTCGTTTGTGCAAGCCTTCAGAGATTCGGGAAGAAAATTCCGCCGCAGAGGAATGGAATATGAGAACAATGGTCTGTTTACCGGCAATGATGGCTGTAGCGTTTCTGCACGCGTCCGCGCAACCGCAGGAACGTATGAATATGCCGCCCGGAGACAATGTTGTGGGCAAGGTGACGGCGGTAAGCAAGGATTCACTGACGATTGCGCCACTTACGGGCGGGGACGCCGTGAATGTGAAGGTGAGTGACACAACTCGCGTGGTTAAGGACCGGCAGCCGTTCAAACTTGAGCAGATCAAGGTGGACGATGTGGTTTTTGCGCGCGGTGAATTGAAGAACAACAGCATGCAGGCCGCGGTGGTGAGCGTGGTGAATCC
>Ga0070711_100000799_pt1 | contig 16458 bp, 12 predicted proteins | sample LARL53metaG_FD_65452 | JGI IMG/M metagenome (GOLD analysis project Ga0070711, IMG submission 65452) | Corn, switchgrass and miscanthus rhizosphere microbial communities from Kellogg Biological Station, Michigan, USA - LAR L5-3 metaG | ecosystem: Host-associated > Plants > Roots > Rhizosphere ... | reverse complement strand
CCGGGCGGGGACGACGGGCCCGCGGCGGCGAACGGCCGCGACACGGCCGTCGGCCCGGTGACGGAGGAACCGGGCCGACAGGCACCGGGGAGCTCCGGGGGGTCGCTCCCCCGGACTAGCACAGGTCAGGCGGCGAGCGTGGCGTCGCCGGTGAACGCGTCCCAGAGCGAGGTGTAGACACCGCCCGCCGCGAGCAGGTCGTCGTGCGTGCCCACCTCGGCGATCCGGCCCTGGTCGAGCACCACGATCCGGTCCGCGCGGGCGGCGGTGGTGAGGCGGTGCGCCACGACCAGCGTCGTCCGCGAGGCCAGCAGGCGCTCCGCGGCCCGCGCCACGGCCGCCTCGCTGACCAGGTCCAGCGCGGCCGTCGCCTCGTCGAGCAGCAGGATGTCCGGATCGACCAGGTAGGCACGGGCCAGCGCGATGAGCTGGCGCTGCCCGGCGGACAGGTTGCGCCCGCGCTCGGACACCTCATGGCCGAAGCCGCCGGGCAGGCGGCTGATCATGTCCACGGCGCCCACGGCGCGCGCCGCCGCCAGCACCTCGGCGTCGCTGGCCTCCGGCCGGCCGTAGGCGATGGCGTCGCGCACCGTGCCCGCGAACAGGAACGCCTCCTGCGGGACCACGCCCAGGCGCTGCCGGTAGGAGGCCAGGTCGAGGTCGCGGACGTCGGTGCCGTCCACCAGGACGGCGCCGCCGGTCACGTCGTAGTACCGCGCCACCAGCTTGACCAGGGTGGACTTGCCCGCGCCGGTCTGCCCGACCAGGGCGACGGTCTCACCGGGCGCCACGGTCAGGCTGACCCCGGTGAGCGCCTCCTGGCCGGTTCCCGCGTAGCCGAAGTGCACGTCCCGCAACTCGATCCGGGCCCGGCCGCGCGGCGAGGGCAGGGGATGCTCGGCCTGCGGGGTGGAGGTCGGGGTGTGCAGCAGTTCCCGGATCCGGCGCAGCCCCACCGCGGCCTGCTGGTAGCCGTCGAACACCTGGGAGATCTGCTGGACCGGCGAGAACAGCATGTCGATGTAGAGCAGGTAGGCGATGAGCGCGCCCGCGGTCAGCGCACCGCTGTGCATCTGGCCCGCCGCGACGAGCAACACCAGGCCGCTGGCCAGCGTGGACAGAGACTGCACGAACGGGAAGTACAGCGCGATGTAGCGCTGGGCGCGCAGCCGGGACCGGCGGTAGGCGTCGCTGCGCCCGGTGAACCGCTCCAGGTTGCGCTCCTCGCGCCGGTAGGCCTGGGAGACGCGCAGCCCGGCCACGTTCTCCTGCAGGTCGGCGTTGACCGCACTGACCTTGTCCCTGGCGTCCTGGTAGGCCACGGACGCCTTGCTGCGGAATACCGCGGTGGCCACGGCGACCACCGGCATGATCGCCAGCACCACCAGACCGAGCTCGAGGTTGATGATCAGCAACGCGGCCAGCACCCCGGCGACCAGCAGCACCGAGTTCACCATCGTGATGAGCCCGGTCTGCAGGAACGAGGAGAGCGCCTCCACGTCCGTGGTCATCCGGGTCATGATGCGGCCGGACAGTTCGCGCTCGTAGTAGTCCAGGCCCAGCCGCTGCAGGTGCGCGAAGATCTTCACCCGCAGGGTGTAGAGCAACCGCTCGCTGGTCCGGCCCACCACCGTGGTCTGCACCGCGTTGATCACCCAGTCACCCAGCGTGATCACTAGTGCCACCGCCGAGACGACGAAGATCGCCGACAGCACACCGGCCTCGATGCCGTGGTCGATGCCACCGCGGACCAGGGCCGGCATGGCCAGGTTGGCCAGCGCGTCGAGGCCGTCGAGCACCAGCCCCACGGCGAGCGCGGCGAGGAACGGCCGCAGTAGCCGGCGCAGCGTGAAGTGCGGGTCGGGGGCGCGGGCCGCGGCGGCGTCCACGCCGGGTTCCTCCGACGCGGGCGGCAGCGCGTCCACCTGGGCCAGCAGTTCGGGCGAGGCAGGTATCCCGTCGAGGAAGCCGGAAGGGGATGCGTTACGCACCCGTCCCGACGCCGGCCGCGCCGGTGCCCCCGGCCGTGCCGCGGCAAGGGCCATGGGCTGCGGGGCACCCGGTTGCGTGGCGGTCACCGCGGCCGGGCCGTGGCCTGCGGCGACCGGTTCCACGGAGTCCGTATCGCCGGAATAGAAGCCAAGCTCGCCGGCGCCGATGCCTTCCGCGTCGTCGCCAGGCCCGGCCAGCAGCAGCCGGTAGAGCGGGCACGATGCCATGAGCTCCTCGTGGTCGCCCGCGGCGACGAGCCGCCCCTCGTCCAGCACGGCGATCCGGTCCGCCAGCCGCAGCGTCGACCGCCGGTGCGCGATCAGCAGCGTGGTCCGGCCCGCCATGACCCGCCGCAGGGTCTGGTGGATCTCCGCCTCGACCCGAGGGTCCACGGCCGAGGTGGCGTCGTCGAGCACCAGGATCCGCGGGTCGGTGAGCAGCGCGCGGGCCAGCGCGACCCGCTGCCGCTGGCCGCCGGACAGGGTCAGACCCTGCTCGCCGACGACCGTGTCGTAGCCCTCGGGCAGTGCGGTGATGAACTCGTGCGCCTCGGCCGCGCGGGCCGCGGCCACGACCTGCTCCCTGGTCGCGTCCGGCCGGCCGAACGCGATGTTGGCGGCGACGGTATCGGAGAACAGGAAGCTCTCCTCGAGCACCAGCCCGATCGCGGCGCGCAGCGAGTCCTGGGTGAGGTCCCTGACATCGAGGCCGCCGACCCTGACCGCCCCGCCGCGCACGTCGTAGAAGCGGGGGAGCAGCAGCGAGATCGTGGACTTCCCGGAGCCCGCGGTGCCGACCAGCGCCAGCGTCTCGCCCGGCGCCACCCGCAGCGACAGGCCGCGCAGCACCGGCTGCGAAGGCACGTAGCCGAACCGGACGTCGTCGAACTCCACGGCCGGGGTCTGCGGCGGCAGCGCCACGGCGCCCGGCCGGTCGGTCACCACCGGGCGGGCGTCGATCACCTCGAACACGCGGATCACGCTGGCCCTGGCCTGCTGGCCCATGGTGACCAGCATGGCCAGCGCCCGGACCGGCCCGACCATGGCCAGCAGGTAGGAGGAGAAGGCCAGGAAGGTGCCGAGCGTGATGTACCCGCGCAGCGCCATCCAGCCGCCGAGCGCGAGCACCCCGACCTGGCCGAGCGAGGGGATCGCCTGCAGTGCCGGGTTGTACTTGGCCATCAGCCGCACGGTCCGCACGCGGGAGGCGTACAGGTCGGAGCCGGCCCGTTCGAGCCGCTCGATTTCCTGCTCCTCCTGCCCGAAGCCCTTGACCACGCGCACGCCGGTCACGTCGGCCTCGACCACCTCCGCGACGGTGGCCGCCCGCTGCTGCGCGTCCCAGCTCGCCGGGAACAGCGTGCGCCGGGACCTGAGCGAGATGAACCACAGGGACGGGGCGACCGCAAGTGCGACCACGGTGAGCAGCGGCGAGAGCACCGCCATGGCGATCAGGGAGCCGGCGAACAGCACCGCGCTGCCCACCAGCATCGGCACCATCGACAGCAGGCCCTGCACCATGGTGATGTCGGAGATCGAGCGGCTCACGATCTGGCCGGTGTGCAGCTCGTCCTGCCGGGTGCCGTCCAGGCGGGACAGCGAGGCCAGGATCTGTGTGCGCAGGTCGTGCTGTACGTCGAGGGAGAGCTGGCCGGCCCGGTAGCGCCGCAGGTACAGCGCGCCGAAGTTGGCCACGGCCGCGATGACCAGGGCCACCGCCAGCGGCCAGATCGCGGCCTGGGCGGCCGAGGTGAGGTTGTCCACGATGGCCCGCTGGATCAGCGGGATGGCGATCCCCACCGCGGCGACCACCAGGGTCCCGCCGAAGGCGAGGATCACGTTGCGCGGGTAGCGCCAGCAGTACCCCGTAAGCCGCGCTATCCAGCCGCGCTCGCGTGGGCCGGCGCCCGGTGCGCTGGCCGGGCCTTGTGCGCGATCAATGGTTGTGTTCCGGTCCGTGCTCTCCTGACCGTTGTTATCCGTGGCCGCTTCCTCCCCGTCGGGCTTCCACGATCAGCAACGCGCCGGGGACGGGCCGCATTTCCTCCCGGCGCGGCGTTCCTCAGCCGGCACCCGGTTCGACCAGGCCGTGCTCGTACCCGAACACGACCGCCTGGACCCGGTCCCGCAGCGCCAGCTTGTCCAGGATGTGGGCCAGGTGGGTCTTCACCGTGCTCTGCGACACGGTCAGCGCGCCGGCGATCTCGGTGTTGGACCGGCCGCAGATGACCAGGTCGAGCACCTCCCGCTCGCGTGGGGTGAGCCGGGCCAGTTCCGGCGGCGGCCGGCGGGCGGCGGGCCGCCGGGCCGCGAACTCGGCCACCAGCCTGCGGGTCACCTGCGGCGACAGCAGCGCCCCGCCGTCGGCGGCCGCGCGCACGCCGAGCAGCAGTTCCTCGGGGGGCGCGTGCTTGAGCAGGAAGCCGGACGCGCCCGCGCGCAGCGCCTCGTACACGTACTCGTCCAGATCGTAGGTGGTCAGCACGACGACCCGGACGGGCCGGGCCCCGGGCGCGGCGGGGGCGGCGAGGATCCGCCGGGTGGCGGCGAGCCCGTTGAGCACCGGCATCCTGATGTCCATCAGCACGACGTCCGGCGCGACCTTGCGGGCGAGGTGGACCGCTTCCTCACCGGTGCCCGCCTGCCCGACGACGGTCAGCCCGGGCTGGCTGTCCAGCAGCGTGGCGAGCCCGGCCCGCACCAGTGCCTGGTCGTCCGCGATCACGATGCGGACCGGTTCGCCGCCGGTCACCGCGCGCCGCCCGCGGGCGCCGCGGCGCCACCGGCCCGATCGGCCGTCCCGTCACCTGGCGGGTGGCCCGTCTCGTCACCGGGCGGGTGGCCCGCGCCGTCACCGGCCTGGCGGCCCGCTGCCGCCTCATAGGGCAGCACCGCTGTGACCAGGAACCCGCCGTCCGGGCACGGGCCCGCGTCGAGGGTGCCGCCGTAGAGTTCGGCCCGCTCCCGCATCCCGCGCACTCCCAGCCCCAGCCCTGCCCGTGTCCCTACCCCCGCCCGTGTCCCGGCTCCTGCCCGGGCGGGCGCCGCGGCCGGCCGGTGGTGGCCGTGCGGCGGGGCGGTGTTCGTGACGGTGATCTCCAGCCGCTCCGTGGTATAGCGGAGCACGACCCCGGCTGCGGCACCGGGCGCGTGCCTGGCCACGTTCGCCAGCGCTTCCGAGACGATCCGGTAGCCGGACAGTTCCGCGCCGGGTGAGAGCACCCGTGGCCGGCCCTCGATGGCCAGTTCGGCCGCTACCCCCGCCTGCCTGGCCGCGGCGATGAGCGCGTCCAGCCCGGCCAGCGTCGGTGCGGGCGGCATGTCCGCGGCGGCGTCCGGATCGCGCCGCAGGGCCCCCAGCAGGTGGCTGAGCTCGGCCAGCGCTTCCCTGGACAGCTGTTCCACCCTGGCAAGGACCTCGGCCGTGCTGCCGAGGCCACCCGCGCCCGGGCCGCCCCCCGCCGCGCTGCCGGTGGCGACGCGGGCGGCGCCCGCCTGCACGGCGATGGCCGAGAGCTGGTGGGCGACCACGTCATGCAGCTCACGTGCGATGCGCGTGCGCTCCGCCTGGTGTGCCGCCGCCACCGCCGCGGCCGTCTCCGCGCGCCGGGCGCTCGCCGCGTCGCCGAGCACGAACGCGGCCCCCAGCAACGCGAACGGCGCGGCGGCGAGCCTGATGTGGTTGACGGCGACGGTCACCAGCGCGACCGCCAGCGCCGCCCAGCCCAGCCAGCGCGCGTACCGCCTCGTGGCGGCCGAGTAGGCGCCCAGCCCGTAGGCGCCGATCAGGACGGCCGCGAACGCGGAGATCTCGTTGCGGCCCAGGGCGGCCCGGGTCGCCAGCACCCCGGCGGCCAAGGCCAGCACCAGCGCGGGAAAGCGGCGGCGCCAGCAGAACGGAACCGACATGGCCAGCGTGAGCCCCAGCGAGCCGAGCACGACGGGGGTGGAGCCCGCGTGGCCGGACGGCTCCCACCACCACGGCACGTCCGGGAGCCCCCAGGCCAGCAGCACGGCCGCGATGGCCAGATCCACCCGCTGGGGGCGCCCGAGGTCACGCCAGGCCGGCACGCGCATGATCCGACAGTATGACCACCCGGCGCCGTCGCGCCCGCGCCGCATGGGCGGGGTGATGGGGCCGGGGCCAGCTACGGGCGGGGTGGTGGGGCCGGAGCCAGCATCTCGCACCGCGTCAGCCGCTGATGTCGGCACGGCGGAAGATCCGCTCCGCGACGGCCAGGCCGGCCACCACCAGCCCGGCCAGCCCGGCGAAACCGGCTGCCTGGCCGGGCGGGGCGCCGGTGCCGAGGAACCTGGACCAGAAGTTGGCCGGCAGGGCGGTGACCGAGCCGAGCCCCGCGGGAAAGCCCATCCAGCTCGCCACCCAGGTGGCCGGCGTCCACGGCCCGGCGCCGGGCAGCGCGGCCACGGCCAGCATCGCGAGGATCGCGCCCGCGGTGGCCGCGATCGTGCCGATGGCGCCCCGCGTGATCACCGCGGCGAGCAGCCCGATGACGGCGAACGCGGCCAGCACGAGCAGCGCCCTGGCCACCTGGGCGCCGGACAGGCTGAGCCCGTGGGCAACCGTCTGGTCCGGCCCGGGCAGGTGGTTAATCCCGGCCAGCACCGGCCCGGCCACCGCCAGCGCCGCCCAGCACGCGGCGATGAGGCCGATGCCGGCCAGCCACAGGCTCACCAGCTTGGCCACCAGCACCTGCCAGCGCCGGCCGTGCTGGGTGAGCAGGCTCTTCATGGTCCGGCCGGACCACTCGCCGCCGATGTGGGCGCCCGCGAGCAGCGCCATCGCCAGCGCCCCGGGCAGGGACGCGATCAGCCCCGCCGCCTCGGCCCCGGCCGCGGCCGGGGCGAGCTGGCCGGCGACCTGGGCGGGTTCCGCCCGGATCTGCCGCAGCCGGGCCCGGGCCGCGGCCTGCCAGCGGGAGCACTGCGGCCCGGCGGGCACCTGTTCCGCCGCGCAGGACGGCAGGTGCCGGGGCGCGCCCTGCGCGTCGAGCATCGCGTTGTGGCTGCCGCCGGCGGCAAGCAGCAGGCAGAACAGTGCCGCTGCGGCCGCCACCCCGAAGCTCAGCGGCCTGGCGAGCTTGGCCAGTTCAGCGTGCAGCAGTCGCATCGTGCACCGCCGCGGTGTCCTCGGTCATGGTCAGGAACGCCTCCTCCAGGGCAGGGCGGTGCAGGATGACCTGGTGCGGCCAGACCCCGCCCTGCCCGAGCGCCCGGGCCACCGCCTGTCCGTCTGCCTGGTCCACCAGCACCGCGTCCGGTCCGTCCGGCCGCGCCGCCCAGGGTGCGAGCAGCGCCAGGGCGGCCCGCTTATCTGCCGGGTCCAGTACTACGCGCACCCGCGCCCTGGCCGTGACGAGCCCGTCCACCGGGCCCTGCTCCACCAGCCGGCCGGACCGCAGCACCGCGACCTGGTCGCAGATCTGCTCGACTTCGGCGAGCAGGTGACTGGACAGGAACACCGTGATGCCCCGGCCCGCCAGGGAGCGCAGCAGCGTGCGGAACTCGGCGATGCCCGCCGGGTCCATCCCGTTGGCGGGCTCGTCGAGCAGCAGCAGCGCGGGCTCGCGCAGCAGCGCGGCCGCGAGGCCAAGGCGCTGCCGCATGCCCTGGGAGTAGCCCTTGACCTTGCGGTCCGCGACCGCGCCAAGGCCGGCCGCGGCCAGCACCCGTCCGACCTGGCCCGGCGGCCCCGGCAGCGGCGGACCGGACAGCGCCAGCACCTCCAGGTTGCGCCGCCCGGTGAGCCACGGGTAGAAGGCCGGCTCCTCGATCATCGCGCCGACCTGGGCGAGCCCGTCCGGGTCACCGGCCGGCCGGCCGTTCACCCAGGCCCGGCCAGCGGTGGGCGTCACCAGCCCGAGGAGGATGCGCAGCGTGGTCGTCTTGCCCGCGCCGTTCGGGCCAAGGAAGCCGAACACCTGGCCGGGCCCGACGTCGAGATGGAGCCCGTCAAGCGCGGTGACGCCGCGGTATCGCTTGGTCAGGCCCTCGCACCTGATCACATTGGCCATGCCCGGGCCTCCCGCCGTCCGGTCCCGCCGGGGCGGCGGGACCAGCAACGACGTTAGGGATGGCGCGGCCCGCTGTCATCGGCGCACCGACGACCTTCGCCTCGTCCCGGAGACGAGACGACCGGCACGCAAGGACGAGACGGCCGGGCACGCAGTAACGACGTGACCGGGCCGGCTCAGGCCAGGGCCGGATCCTTCTTTGCGCCGTACCCGGCCGCGAAGCTGAACATGATCAGCACGAACAGCGCGAAGGTGATCACGTGCACGCTGGTGCACCACAGGCAGATGGCGCCGATCTTGAATAGCTCCGCGTAGACCAGCCACAGCACGAACAGGATGCCGACCACCATCGAGCCGGTCCGCGCCCACCGGATCGGCGGCCAGGTCATCCGCCACACCCACGGCGAGTTGGCGACCGCGAGGAACAGGTAGAAGGCCAGGCCCAGCACCGCGACCGGGATGCCGAACGCGTACGACTGCGGGCTCGTGGTGACCTTCTCACAGTTCACCGTGCTCGTCGCCGGGCAGGCCAGCGTCACCGACGTGTTGAAGTGGGCGATGGTGAGGTAGATCGACACGCCGAGGCCGCCAAGTGACAGCGCCCAGGTGGTCCACTGGAGCCAGGCTGGCGTGGCGGCGACGCCGGGCTCCACGGCAGCGGCGGCCGCCACCGGGGCCGTGCCTCCGCGCTGCGCCTGGCCGGCCGCCCGCGTCTGCCCGTTGCCCGGCCCGGCCTGGCGTGCGGGCTGCTTACCCTGCCGCTGGCCGGTCGTGGCGTTCGCATCGGGCCGGCCGCCCCGGGTGCCCTTGTCCCGTGACTTGGCCCCGCCGCTTGGCCGGGCCGCCGTGCCCGGCTTGCGCGCGGCCATCCTAGAGGCCGCTCTGCACGGCTTGGACGGCTGGCGAGGAGCAGACGTTGGACGGCTGGTTGTTCGTCATCTTGCAGATGGCGCCGGTGATGTAGTTGGCCGCGCCGTTCACGTTCTGGGCGATCGGCGACGTCGGGTCCTTCAGCGCGGCGGCGACCTGGCTCCACGACTTGCCCGCCAGCACCCCGGGGTCGAAGATGGGGGCCTTCAGTATGAACTTGTTGCTGAACGCGATGAACGGGTAGCCGCGGGTGTTCGGGTCGGGCTCGTACTTGGCCCAGATCGCGTTCTGCGCGCTGGTCGGGCTTTGCAGCGGGGCCCGGCTGACGGTCTGCACCTCGACCGGGGTGAACGTCAGGTAGTTGCTGTTGTAAGTGGTCTTGTAGAACGTCAGCGTCGGGGTGTTCGGGTCGGTGTCCGTGGCGGAGGAGTGGATGCCGTGCAGCGGGCTCAGCGTGCCGAACCGGCTCAGCGCGACCGCCATGGACCAGCGCATGGCCGCGCAGTACGGGCAGAACTCCGCGCCGATATAGAGCATCTCCGGCTTGCCACCGCTGGTCAGCGCGGCACCCGAGGCGGGGCTCAGCGGGGTCGACGTGTAGGACGGGATCGCGCCCTTGCCCACCCTGTCCAGTGTGGCCACGGGCACGCCGGTGACCTGGCTGGACACGCTGGCCGGCAGCAGCGTGCCGGTGGTCGATGTGTTGCCCGGGCTGGACGTCGAGCCCTGGGTGAGCTTGATCACGATGAACACGGCCACGATCACCAGGACGATGAGCGTGCTGCCGCCGGTGATCATGATCCGGTTGCGCCGCTCCGCCTTGCGGGCCGCCTCACGCTGCGCCGCGATCTTCTCGCGGGCGCTCTGCTGCTTGATCCTGCTCGCCTTGCCCATCGCCTGTCCTCAGAAAGGGTCCACAAGAATCCCCCGGCCGCCCTCCATCGTAGGGCGTAAATGATGTGCTGCCGGCCTGCCCCGGGCACCGAAGCGGACATTACCCGGCCGAACCGCTGACAGCTTGCCGGCCACGACCCCAGCCGTTGCGGAGAGATCGTCGCATCCTGGTAGGTCAGTGCCCGAAAACCGGGATGAGGAGCGCCCGCGCGATGGTGTGGAAGCGCAGGTTGAACCCGGCGACGGCGGGCGAGGCCTCGGAGTCCACGCCCTGGCTGGCCAGGTCGTCCACGTCCAGCGCGTGCACGGCGAACACGTACCGGTGGGTCTCTCCCGCGGGCGGTGCGGCACCGCCGAACGCCTTGACGCCGTAGTCGTTGCGGACGCAGAACGCGCCGGCGGGAAGGCCGGGAAGGTCGCCGCTGACCGCGCCGGTGGCCAGTTCGGTGACCGACACGGGCACGTCGAGCAGCACCAGGTGCCAGAACCCGGATCCGGTGGGGGCGTCCGGGTCGAAACAGGTCACCGCGAAGCCCTTGGTCTCCGCGGGGAAGCCGCTCCAGCTCAGCTGCGGGGAAATGTTCTGCCCGGTCATGCCGAAGCCGTCGAAGACCTGGGCGTCGGGCATCTGCTGACCATCGGCCACGTCCGTGCTGGTCAGCGTGAACGACGGCACAGACGGCATGAAGTCATAGGGCAAGGGCGCGCGCTCAGTCATGAGTCATCTCCGTACGGGTCAGGTCCATCGGCCGGGTGGGTCATGGTCGCCACGCCGGCCCCATGTGGCCACGCCTACGCTATCCACAGCCCAGCAGTCACGGGCGGCAAATCCCCTCCCAGCCGGTTCCGTGCCACCTGCGCCAGCCAACCCTCGGCCGACGGCGCTACCGTGGTGCCGCGGATGGGATCTGGGCCGAGCGGTGGCAGCCGGGAAGGCGCGGAGCGAGGCGTGAAGGTAAGGCAGGGTTGGCAGGCGTGGGTACGCCGCCTGTCGTTCGCGGCCGTCCTGCTCGTTGCCGCGATCACCCCGGGCATGGCGGCGGGCTGGTCATCGCGGCAGTGCCAGCGGGCCAACTGCGAGAGCGCCGGCACCATCCGGTGGATCCGGCCGATGCCCGGGTCGTGGACCGTGCAGAGCGGGGAGGTGGGCACCACCCCGGTCGACGGCCAGGCCTACGCCGCACTGGGATCCCAGATTGCCGCGGTCGGCTCCGGGCTCACCGTCTCCGCCTATCAGGCCAGCACCGGCGGCCGGTTGTGGACGACCGTTTTGACCGGCTTCCCGGCCGGGTCGGCGATCACCGCGGTCCGCGTGTGGCCGGGTGTGGTCACGGTCGGGGTCGTGCCGCCGGCGCCACCAGGACCATCCACCAGTACCGCGCCCGCGCCGGGCGGCCCGGCCGCGCCCGCCGGCCATGCCACGGGCGGCGGGCAGGCTACCGCCACGGGCGGCGGGCAGGCCGCGGCCGGTACACCGGCCACGAGCGGCGGCGCCGCCGCGTACCGGGGCCCGCCACGGTCGGAGGTCGTGCTCCGCGCCAGCACCGGGCACAAGATCCGCGCCTACCCGGCCGCCCAGTTCGGCGGCGCGGTCGCGGCCAGCACAGCCACCACTGTCGTCGTCGGGCCCCGCGCGGTGACCAGCTACGCCAACCACACCGGCGCCGTGCGCTGGAGCCGGCCCACCGGCGCGGTCCCGCAGGCCTGGCAGGTGGACGGCGGCGAACTCTACATGGCGGTGGCGGCCGGAGGTTACCTCGGCTCCGCGCCGGTCACCGCGCTGCGCCGGATCAGCCTCGATACCGGCGCGCAGCACGTCGTGCGCTCGCACGGCCCGTCCTTCCTCGGCGCGCTCAGCCTCGCCTACCAGGGCGTCGTGGTGTTCTCCTCGGCGCGGTGGACCAGGGGGTACAGCGCCGCCACCGGCCGCGAGTTGTGGCATTACCCCAGCGCGCTGCCCGACACGGTGGACGCGGTCACCGGCCGGCTGTATCTGATCTCCGGCAATACGCTGATCGGGGTGAACCCGCAGACCGGGAGCACCCTGGCCCGGGTGAGCGCGGCCTCTTCGTCCGGGCTGTACGGGGTCCGCGAGGGCGCGGTGCTCGGCATCGATCACGGCGCGCTCGGCAAGGCCTGGGGCTATGGCATCGCGGCGCAACAGGTGCTCTGGACGAGCCGGCCGCTGCCCTGGCCGCACTACTTCGTGGACCTGTCCGGCATCGGCGGAAGCGCCCCGCCCGGCCAGGACGCGGTGCTGCTCGCGATCTGCAGCCAGGTGGCCGCCCAGGCGGCGGGCAGCACCGTGCCGAGGTGCACCCGCCCCGAACTAGCCGTGCTCAACCGCTGACCACGGGCGTCGCCGGGGCAGGGGATCGGGCTGGCCGCGGGGAGCGTAGCGCAGGTGAATCCCCATGCCGCGGGAGACCGCGGCCGGGGCATGTTTGCGCGGCCGGCCTGGTTGCTCATAAAGGGGACGGGTAGACACCTACCGGCGCGAAGGAGGCATGCCATGACAGCGCGGCCCAGCCGCCAGCCGCCGCGGGACGCGCCCCGGGTGATCGTCATCGGGGCCGGCTTCGCCGGGCTTACGGCGGTGAAGGAACTGCATCGCGTAGGCGCACAGGTGCTGCTCATCGACCGGAACATCTACAGCACCTTCCAGCCGCTGCTCTACCAGGTGGCGACCGGCGGGCTCAACCCGGGCGACGTGGCGTACCCGCTCCGGACGCTGGCGCGCAAGAAGGCCGCCAGGTTCCGGCCCGGGGAACTGGCCGCCATCGACCCGGCCGGCCGCCGGATCACGCTCACCGACGGCTCCGTGCTCGGCTACGACTACCTCGTGCTCGGCACCGGGGTGTCGGCCGCCTACTACGGTGTGACCGGCGCGGCCGAGCACACCTTCGGCCTGTACACGCGCCACGACGCGGTCGCGCTGCGGGACCACATCATGGCCCGGCTGGAACGGCTGGACATGGAGGGCCACGGCCGCGGCCGCGGCGTCCACTTCACCGTGGTCGGCGGCGGGGCCACCGGCGTGGAACTGGCCGGTGCCCTGGCCGAGCTGCGCGACGACGCGGACGCCTTCCCCGAGGTGGACCGCGCGGACGTGCACATCAGGCTGGTCGAGATGGCCCCGGCGCTGCTGGCGCCGTTCCACCCCAAGCTTCAGCGCTACGCCCTGGCCGAGCTGCGCCGCCGTGGCGTGGACGTGCACCTGGACACCAAGATCTCCGAGATCACCGGCGACCGGGTGATCCTGGCGAACGGGGACGAGCTGCCCAGCGACGTGACCGTGTGGGCGGCCGGGGTGTCCGCGCCCGCCGAGGTGCAGGCCTGGGGCCTGCCGCAGGGGCACGGCGGCCGCATCGAGGTCGGGCCCGACCTGCGGGTCGCCGGGCAGGACCGGATCTTCGCCACCGGCGACGTCGCGCTGATCGAGGGCCAGCCGCTGCCCCAGCTCGCCCAGCCGGCCATCCAGAGCGGACGGCACGCGGCAGAGCAGATCGCGCTGCTCATGGCGGGACGTCCCACCAAGCCGTTCCACTACCACGACAAGGGCATCATGGCGACCATCGGCCGGCGCGCCGCGGTGGTCCAGTTTCCCCACGGGGCGCGGCTGCGCGGCACGCTTGCCTGGCTTGCCTGGCTGGGCCTGCACCTGTTCTACCTGCTCGGCGGGCGCAACAGGCTGTCCGCCCTGCTCAACCTGAGCTACCGGTACCTGGTCTGGGGGCACGGCGGCGGGGTGATCGTCGGGGACGACGCGCCAGCGGCCATCGCGGGCGGCCCGCCGCAGGCGCTCCTCGGCGCCGCGGCGGGTTCCCGCCAAGGCTCCGCGTGAGGGCTCACGCGCAACCGCACATTGGTGACAATAAGTGACCGCCCGATACGCTAACGTCGCCGATGGGTAGGTAACGGACGTGTGAACGCGGCCTGACCTGCCGATCCGGGGAGCGCGCTCGCGATGCATCGGTACCTGCAATCCAAGACCACCCGCCGGGTGGTCTGGATGCGCTTGCCGCAGCCGAGCCGAGCGTGCTGCGTGGTCTCACAAGCGTGCGGAACCTCCAGCACCGGGCCGAGGTGGCGGCCGAGGCAAGCGCCGATGCCGCGGCGATCCAAGCCCGCGCCACCGGGATAGCGGCGGCCGTCCTCGCCGTGCTGGCGGGCATCGCCGCCGCGCTCTTCGTGCTCCGGCTCCTCGAGCAGTCCCTGCGCCGGGAAGGTGCCCTGGCGGAGTCGGTGGAGCAACTGAACAGCTTCCTCGCCCGGCTCAGGACGACCTCGGCCGTCTTGGGGGAGGTGTCGGGCGAACTCCGGACCGCTGCCAAGGACGCGGCGACCGCGACCAGGCAGCAGTCTGCCGCGGTCACTGAGACCTCCGTGACCATCGATCAGCTTGCGACCACCGCGGGCACGATCGCCGACACGGTGCACGAGGTGGCCGAGGCCGCCGAGCGGACCGGCATGACCATGCAGGACATGCGGCAGAAGGTGGAGGCGATCGCCCAGCGGGCCAAGTCGCTCGGCGAGCGGGCGCACAAGATCGACGAGATTCTCGAACTGATCAACGGCATCGCCGGCCAGACGAACCTGCTAGCCCTCAACGCCGCGATCGAGGCCGCCCGGGCCGGTGACGCCGGCAACGGTTTCGCGGTTGTAGCCGCCGAGGTCCGCAAGCTCGCTGAGCGCTCACTACACTCCACCGAATCGATCAGCGAGATCCTCGCCGCGGTCCGCGACGAGACCAACGCGACGATCATGGCCACCGAGCAGGGCGCTAACCAGGCCGGGGAGGTCGGCGAACTGATGAGCCACACCGTGACCAAGCTGGAGCAGTCCATCCTGGCCGTGCACCAGCAGAAATCCGCCGCCGACCAGGTCGACGGCGCGGTCGTGCAGATACGCGACGCCGCGGACCAGTTGGCTGCCGAGCAGGCGAAGCGAGCCTCCACCGCCGAGCGCCTGGAAGCCCTGGTGGACGAGATCGAGGCAGCGCTGCGCGACCGCGTCGTTGCTCCCACACCCCAGGTCAGCGGCCGCGGATGATCTTATCCAGCCTGAAAGACCTGGTCAGAAGGGCCGCGCGTGCCTTCCTGGGCCGCCCGTACAGCCAGGCGGTAATACTAGGTCCTATGCCCGCTGCCGCCGAGAGACCGTTTCCGTCCGAGCCACTGCCCCGCCAGCCTGACTGCCCGCCCGAGCAGGTCGCGGCGGGACCGCTGGTGCTGCGCCGGCTGCAGGCCGGCGACGCGGGCGCGATCGCGGTGGCGGTGCGCACGAGCCTGGAGCACCTGCGCCCGTGGATGCCGTGGGCCACCCCGGGCGCAGCCGACCTGCGGTCCCAGCTCGTGCGGGTGGCCGAGGCCGACGAACTGTGGGAGTCGGGCACCGGCTTCATCTACGTGATGATTGCGCGCGACCCCGGCCCACCAGGACCGGACGCCCCCGGCATGGTCAACGACCCCGACGGCGAGTTCGTCGGCACGATCGGGCTGCACCGCAGGCTCGCCGACGGCGCCGTGGAGATCGGCTACTGGACCGTGGCGGCGAGGACCAGGCGCGGCTACGCGACCGCGGCGGCGCAGGCGCTCACCCAGGTGGCGCTGGCGCTGCCCGGCGCGCGGCGGGTGGAGATCCACTGCGACGAGGCCAACACCGCGAGCGCGGGCGTGCCCCGCAAGCTGGGCTACCGGCTCGACCGCGTGGAGGAGCACGAGAAGGAGGCCCCGGGGGAGCGGGGCCGCCGGATGATCTGGGTCTGGGACCCGGCCGAGGGGCCCCGGGCCACCGGGTCACCGGACGGGCGCGTGGCGCGGGGAGGTTCCCGGTGAAGCCGGCGAGCCTGGCCCTTGGGTGGGGTGGCGGGGCCAGAGCCAGCAGAGCGCGGGGTGGCGGGGCCAGAGCCAGCACAGTGGCGGTACTGGCGGTATGCGGTCTTGCCCTGGCGGCGTGCACGTCCGGCGCGGCGGGAGCGCCGGCGGCGGACAGTGCCGGGCGGGCCGGCAGCGGCATGCAGGGGGTGAACAATCCGGCGCTGGACCCCGGCAGCACGCTGGGCGGGGTGCGCGCCCCGGACATCCGGCTGAAGAACCAGTTCGGCCAGCAGATGGCGCTGAGCCAGTTCCGCGGTAAGGCGGTCGTCCTGGCGTTCGTGGACTCCGAGTGCACCAACGTGTGCCCGCTGACCACCGTGAGCATGGTGCAGGCGAAGGAACTCCTCGGCGCTGCGGGCAGCCACGTGCAGTTGCTTGGCGTGGACGCCAACCCGGACGCCACCAGCGTGGCCGACGTCATGGCCTACTCCAGGGCGCACGCCATGGTGAACCAGTGGGACTTCCTGACCGGCACCCTGCCGCAGCTCCAGGCAGTCTGGCGCGCCTATCACATCGCGGTGCAGATCGAGCAGGGGATGATCGACCACACCCCGGCCTTGTTCGTGATCGACCCGCAGGGCCGTGAGCGCACCGTGTACCTCACCCAGATGAACTACGCCAGCATCACCCAGGCCGCGCAGATCATCGCCCAGCGGGTATCCAGCCTGCTGCCCGGCCACCCGCGGCTGGCGAGCACCCAGTCGCTGGCCCACATCTCCGGCCAGACCCCAGCGGCGCGGGTCACGCTACCCGGTGTGCCGTCCGGCTCGGTGACCCTGGGGCCGGGGC
>Ga0070711_100000798_pt1 | contig 16462 bp, 10 predicted proteins | sample LARL53metaG_FD_65452 | JGI IMG/M metagenome (GOLD analysis project Ga0070711, IMG submission 65452) | Corn, switchgrass and miscanthus rhizosphere microbial communities from Kellogg Biological Station, Michigan, USA - LAR L5-3 metaG | ecosystem: Host-associated > Plants > Roots > Rhizosphere ... | reverse complement strand
AACTCGCCATGTTTGGTGAGGTGATAAAAACGTGCCCGGCCGCTTTGGACAAGGAATAAACGAGTAGCTCGACACCCTTCGGTGCTGATGTTGTTCTTGGCGGAAATTCTCTGGATCCGGGCCGTTGCAAGAATTGCCTGCGCCGCGGGTGGCTCAAGACCTGCCAAAAAGCTGGAGGACAAGGTGGCGATCGTTGCTGAACGAGAACTGACCATGTCCTTGCCATGGGGCGCTGGACAGACAAAACAGGGCGCGCAATCAAGCACAAGCACAAGGAGAAGAGTGCATCCTCAAAAACTCGACCCCCGTAGGTCCGACGCTCCCTCATGAGGTTAGGTCACCCGCCCGAGGTCGGTAACTGTCAATAGGTGCAGGTCGCAGGGGCGAGTGTCGACGGAAGCGCTTTCGTCGACGTGGCTTAGTTTTCGTGCCCTTTGTCGAAGCGAGGCGTTCGAGACCCTTGATTCCCAGGAAACAAAATGGTCATGGCGGCTAGACTTTCTGTTCACCGGACCCAAGCCCGCGATCTAACCACAGTCAGGAACACTCCGCCCGAAACTCTGAAATGGCTCGGCAGCCACTCGTGGGAACCATTTTTTCATCTTTGCGCTGATCCGATTGTGAGTGCAACGGCGATTCTTGCCAACTCGACGCCACCTAGTGTCGGTTTTCCGACAATCATATATCACATCGCCGGAGCATTCGCGATTCGAGGAGAATGAGACTCGGATCGAGCGGGGTATGGAGTCTGTGCGATGCGCGCACAATATTCGGTTCGCGGCTTCTTCGGACGAAGAAGCTGTCTGAATGAGGTGTATGATGTCCGCCCAAAGCTGCTCTCGTTGCAGGTCATGCCAATCAGCCAACCAGACCACGTTCAGTGGTGAGATTGCGCTTCACTTCCCTGGACTCGAAGGACTGGACAAACCCATAGTCTGGGTTTTTCCAAAGCTTCTGGTCTGTTTGAATTGTGGCTTCACGGAATTTGCAATTCCCGAAGCCGAGTTACGACGGCTAGTGGAAAGCGATGCGGCGGCGGCGTAACTTGCCGTGCGGGACAATGGCTGTTTTATTTTGCGTCACGGGACATTCATGCTTATTCGGTTTCACCAGAATTGTCCGTCTGAATTCCACTACTGACAAAATTCTCCCCGCCAAGAACTTTTTGCACAGCGGTGAGGAGTTCGCGAGCGGCATTAGTTTTCAGGACATAACCTTGCTCTCCAGCGCTCAAAGCTGCTCGTGTCACGTCTCTATCGCTGTTGGTGGTCAAAAAGATAATCTTTGCATGGGGATCGACTTGGAGAATGCGCTTCCATTTAGGCTGGGAAGGCCGATGTCCAGCACAACTAAATCTGGTTGCAATACGGCTTTTTGAACGGCGTCCAATCCGTCCCCTACTTGTGCGATAACACGGAACTCCGACCGCGCTTGGAACATGGAGCAAATTTGCAGTCGCCACGGCTCGAAATCGTCCACCACCAGAACGCGGATCAACCATCCCCCTGATGCAGCCCGGAAGTCCCCGAAAGGTTGCTAAGTCGAAAACATAAAATGATCGCATAACGGGATCGTTCCCTCGTTGCGCGAATGCAAGGGTTTTCTTGATTAGGAGGAGTGACAAGGATTTTAATTGCTAAAGACTTGGGTGGGTATGGCCCGAACGGGCTACCAGAGGGGCTTTGCCTAATAACTCATGAAAGCGCGGCATTTATTGGGCAGGGAACGGAGTTTTTGGGCAGCCCGCCATTCGGCCAAAAAGGCGCAAAAACCCCGCGTCCCTTCACCGGGGGCATTATCCACAGATGGGCTGTTGCTGTGAACGATTACCGGTATATCATCCCGTCTTGCCAATACGGAACTTGTTTAAGGGTCATGCGCAGAAACTCACGGATATCACTTTCGCCGAAGTCCAAAGCCGTACGAAGTAATGAGCGGATCAAGCTATTATTCGCAAAATGATTTCCGCCTCCACTTCGGGTTGGGCGGCGCCATCAAAGCAGATCGTGTCGAACTCACCTGGCCATCCGGATTGAAGGAAAGCTTCCAGAATCTGCCCGCCACCTCCTCTTCGTCCTACAAGAAGGGAAGGGAATACTCGACACCAGGAAATTCGGATAGAACCAAAAGCACGTGAGAAGACCCCGACATGCGCGCCGCTGGAGTACGGCATCTGGTCTCGTCTTTGTCTTAATTGAGTGCTTGATGGGCGCTACACCCGTGCCAGACGTGCGGTTCACTGATATTACCCAGACCGCAAAAATCGATTTCAAGCATGAAAACGCCGCCACCTTGAACAAGTATCTGGTAGAGACTATGGGAGGTGGCGTGGCTCTACTCGACTACGACAACGACGGACGGCTAGACATCTTCTTCACCAACGGTGCCAAGATCGACGACCCCATGCCGGATGACAAACTGCCCGACAAGTCCGACCGCAAGTTCTGGAACCGGCTTTATCATCAAAATTCCGATGGCACGTTTACCGATGTCACGGAAAAGGCGGGTCTCACTGGAATGCCACAGAACCACTACGATATGGGCATAGCGGTAGGCGATTACGATAACGACGGCTTTGAAGATATTTATGTAACGGGTTACGGCGGCAACACGCTCTATCACAACAACGGAAACGGCACGTTCACGGATGTCACCAAAAGCGCCGGAGTCGCGGGCGGTGGATGGAGCGCCAGCGCCGGATTTTTTGACTATGACAACGACGGCAAGCTTGATCTCTTCGTCACCCGTTATGTGAATTGGACTTTCAAGACCAACCGCTATTGTGGAGAAAAACAACCCGGCTATCGTGCCTACTGCCATCCCGACAACTACGAGGGCGTCACAAACATCCTGTATCACAACAATGGTGACGGCACGTTCACCGATGTTTCCGAAAAAGCCGGGATTGCCAATCCCAAGGGCAAGGGGTTGGGTGTCTCATTCGCTGACTACGATGGCGATGGCTTCACCGATATTTTTGTCGCCAACGATTCAGTGCAGTGTTTTCTCTACCACAACAACGGCAATGGGACCTTTACGGAGACCGGCCTGCTGGCGGGCGTGGGCTACAACGAGGATGGCAAGACCTTCGCCGGAATGGGCACCGATTTCAGCGACTACGACAATGACGGCCGCCCGGACATCGTGGTTACCGATCTGTCCAACGAACGCTACATGCTGTTTCGCAACAACGGTGACGGCATCTTCCGGGATGTAACCAACCAATCCGGCCTGGGCAGCGAAACTCTTTCCTTTGCGGGTTGGAGCACTCGTTTTTTTGATTATGATAACGACGGCTGGAAGGACCTCTTTGTCGCCCAGTCTCACGTGATGGACACCATTGAGAAGACCTCGCCCAACCTGCGCTACCTGCAACCACCGCTTTTGCTGCGAAATGAAGGCGGACACTTCGTCCGGGTCACCCCTGGAGAGGTGTTTCAAATACCCTGGGCCGGCCGCGGCGCAGCTTTCGGCGACATTGATAATGACGGTGACATTGATCTCGTGGTCAGCAATGCCGGCCAGAAAGCATACATGCTGCGCAACGACGGCGGCAATCGTGGAAACTGGATCAGGATCGAGACCGTCGGAAAGAAATCGAATCGTGATGGAATCGGAAGCCGCGTGAAGGTGGTTGGCGCGTCCGGTTTGACTCAGTATTTCACCATCAACACGGCGGTCGGTTATCTTTCGGCCAGTGACAAGCGCCTGCTGGCAGGCTTGGGAGCAGATACCTCGACAAGGCTGATCGAGATTCAATGGCCATCCGGAATTGTTCAGAAGTTCGAGAACGTTAAAGCCGGCCAGACGTTGAAAGCGATCGAACCGGTCCGATGATTCGACCAAGAACAATCACGCGCCGCAAAATGATCACCATCTTGGGCTGCGGAGTCGGAGGTGGCATGATCGGCGCGTCCGCTTTCGGCCAGGGAATCTCCTCACGAAACGTAAAGGCCCAGCCTCGGGGAAAGCCTTCCGGGAGGGCCTTTCCTGGCGCGCCTTACCGATGTCGCAAAATAGGCGGGCCTCACGTGGGCGGTTATTTACCGTGGCATCGATAGCCAGAGCTACATCATCGAGGTGGTCGGGTGCGGTGTGGCGTTCATGATCATGACAATGATGGCTGGATGGACCTTTTGGTTCTAACTGGCACTCGCCTGGACACCGCCCCACCCGGCCCGTCCAATCGCCTGTACAAAAACAATCGCGACGGAACCTTTGCCGACGTCACCTCGAAGGCGGGGCTATAGCCTTTGACGAGCACTTCGCCGATTGCAAGGTTCTGCGAGTAAACGGCTTTCCCACGCTGCACCGTCTATCGGAGTAGACATCGCTGGCAGCTATTATTCCAAAGCGGATGCCATCAAGGATTCCGCATTCGCCCTTCCGAATTCGCCTTCGACCATCTCAACGACAATCAGTGCCTATTGGCACTGATTAGGGCAAACGAGAGTAGCCTGTAAGGGAGAAGTTGAAAACGACGAAAGCGGCGAATCGTCTCTAGTTGCTCTTGCTGGCCGTGTTCGTGAGGACGAGCACGAGTATGCGTCCGTCGGAATGAAACTCGCCTCCCGTAGCCGTCTTGGCCGTGGTGAGCGGATCGGCTGGCGTAACATGATCACGCTGAGCGACCAACCCGGTTTCTGAAAGTGTGCCATTCACATACTCGCGTTCGCCGTCGATTGCTGGATCGATCTTGTGAGTCAAGCCATTGTTGCGCTGATCGCGCTCGAATCCGATGTCGTGGGTGGCCGCTACGCACCACAGCGGCCGGCCGTCGACCTCATATGGCGATTTCCAAACTCGCAAATGGTTCCGTGACATTGCAACTTTCACAGGCTCGGCGTGGGCAAATCCGTAGTCCTGCGGGCGACCAAAAAGAAATAGCGTGCTCATCGGCATCGTCAGATAGTCTTTTTTCTCAAGCGAGTCAACGATCGCGTTCAGAGCGGTAGTTTCTACTTTAGCGTCGACCTTGACCCATTCGGCTGCGGTAAACACTTGGACCATCTGGTCCTGTGTTCCCACGATCAAGACATTCACCATGTCGCCCGGCTTTCCAGCGGGATCGGAAATGCGGCGCGGGATTTTGCTCAGCAAATCAGGGGTGATGCCGGGCACACGGATTTCAACCGGCCCCCCGGCGTTCGTGGCACCACTCACGCCCTCGTCCAATACTTCGATTTTCGCGTGAAAGCTGCCCTGTGCCGTCGAGGCCTCGCTCATGCTCTGATTGATACCTAGGAAAAGCCTTCCCGCTACTGGAACAGCATATTCCTTGCTAGCGCCGACCAAGAACGCCCCCCCATAAGCGCTAGAACCGATGCGACCAATCAGGGCGCCATGACCGGCATCTCGGACGGCATATTGATGAATCAGGTCCGCAAATCCTCGCGGTAGTCCATCCGGGCCAAACGTTCCCAAGGTTCGAGATCTTCCGGTGTAGGATTGGTCGGGTGGATATGTGATCTGTCCTGTAGCGGTAAAACGCAGCTTTGCCCCACCACGTAAGTCGACGTTCGTGTCTACCCATTGTGTTGTCCCGCGCACGTCGATTTCGTAAGTCTTGATGCTGGTTGCATTTGCTGGGGACGTTTGTGACTGGGCTACTTTAAACATCACAGCCCCGGTACCTAGTGTTAGTACCGCTAAGGCCAACGCAGACACGGACACAGTATTGTTCTTTGGACTTTTCATGGCTGATCCGAACGATTGATTTCTTGACTCACTCTCATCCCTTTTCAAGATGCGACCGAAAGCGTGGACTGACAATGTCGGTCCCAGCTGGAAGGCGTCGGGTGCGGATGGCCTTAACAAAGACCGCGAAGTCGCTCTCCGTCTGATCGGCGTAATCGATAGCAAATTTCGCCATCGCCTGGTCGAACATATCGTTTTTCCCGAGGTAACCTGCGATCTGTGTTGCATCTCCGGTCCGGGCATGTGCCCGGGCCAGAGCCTGTCCACACAGCTTGATGTACTCGATCCAGTCCTCCCTCGGCATACCCTCTAGATCCATCGTCATCTTCATGTCGCGTAGCTGCCGAAAATAATAGTCGTGTCCTTCATCGTCACGCGTCCACCCCAAAAAAATGTCGCTCGCCGCTTGCAGCATCCGCTGCCCGGTGACGACTCGTTCGCCGTGGTTGGCATATCGACTCTTACCTGCATACGGCTCGAGAACGGAAGGGAGCGCTTCCTTGAACTGCAGGAACAGTGGGTCGTGCTGACTCGCCATGAGCAAAATGATTGCGCAACGGGTCCCGATGCTGCCGACTCCTACGACCTTTCGGGCAATATCGACGATCTGATAGCGATCGAGAATGACGCGCCGCTCTTCCGGCAACGTCAGCCGATAACGGTGAAACATTTCTCTCACTCGTTTTCCGAGCTTTATCATCTGGCGAGGGTGATAGACAAGCGGGGGACTATCAATGATGCGCGGTCGGCCCTTGACGACCTCCGTTATCCTGGGGAATACATGTTCCGCCGTCTGTGATCTTGCTTTGTTCTCAGCCCGCTCCCAATACTTCTTTGCTGTTGTGGTTTCCGCTTCCTCAATGAGGATTTCGGCGTTGAGTTGCGAGTACCAGACTTCGAGCGCGCGCATTGTCGCGTATTTGCCCATATGCTCGCGATAGCTTTCGACTGCTACGAGCACAGCCTCCGAGCAATGCCGTTCTCTTGCCGCCATCTGCCGTCCCGCGAGCACGATACTGGTAGCCAGCCGTTTTACATCCCATTCCCACGGTGCGTGCAGTGTTTCGTCAAAGTCGTTGATGTCGAAGACAAGCTGGCGTTCCGGCGAACCGAAACCGCCAAAATTGCTGACGTGGCAATCGCCGCACGCCTGAACGCATATTCCGGTTTCCGGCGTCCTTGCGAGATCCGCCGCCATCAAGGCCCCCGCGCCGCGAAAGAATGCGAACGGTGAATGCTGCATCCGGCCGTATCGGATGGGTAACAGCTCTGGCAATCTTCCGCGATCCGCATTCTTTAGTAATCCAATTGGGTCGGGACGATTGGCTGGGCAGACCCACTTGGCGTGGGAAGCTCGCGGCACGCTTTTACGCAGTGCTTTTCCTGCGGCCAGTCTTTCATTGATTGTCGGGCCGAGAAGCTTCGAGTCCTGTCGAGCAACCCTTTCGACCTTGGTACGTGCCTTCACTTTATTAAAAGTCGCCTTCATTCGTGACAACGCGTTGCATTGTTGCATTATAGCTGTGATAAAAACGTGATAGTTCCACGTTCAGAACGGGTGCGTCGACATCACAATTCAGTTCTGATAAGCGGTTGGAGAAAAGGCCCAAATGCCGTTGTCTAACTTCGAGAGCACTCGCGGGTCGCAGTATCCAGGCGCCGGTATCGGAAATAACAACGACACATCGGTCAGCCCATCGCCGTAGGACATTGTGTGTACTGTTATGGAGCGCTAATTGATCGTTAATTCAGCGCTTTCTTCCATGGTATAGAAATTATCTACTCAAGTTTAAGAGCTATGCGCGCCTTTGTGCCAGGTTCAATATTCCCTATTGGGATCGGACGTAGGATTTAGAGCAAAGCCGTGGATGAACCCCACGCGCCGTGAACCTGCGATTCAGCCCGCTCGCATCTGTGTCAGCAGCTTTCGACTCTCGGTCAGTAGGTCTCTGACACGGTTTTGTTCCGCGCGCGCCTCGGCAGAATAACGTCCATGTTTCCAGCGTGCACGGCGCGACCGCGCCAGCCGTTTGGCGGTGCGCGGACCGGTGCTCGAGCCGCCGCGCATGCGGCATCTCCCATTTGCCATTGCCGGCGCCTGGCAGACAGTGCTTCGGCGGGTCTTAGCGCCGCAGCGTGGAGCGCTGTTCGAATTTCCTGGCGAGTTGCCATTTTTCAGCCATGCCCCACGACTGATTTGCGTTTCGTTAATTAGCTTTTTCATTCTCCCTCTTTACCGGAGTTAAATTCTGCCGATCATTTAGAACCGTAGAACTTGAATGATTTACGGACCCGATGATGGCCCGATCTCGATCATGCCCGTGCACCTCCTCGACAGTCATTTGTGCGCCCGTCTCAATGAAGGTCTCGACGCGTTCCTCTTGTGCAACTATGCCAGTCCACCTGAGCAATCTGAATAATATTTTCGGGCCACCGCTGTCGAACCCTTAAAAGCGTTTGTGATATTTCCCATCGACTGCAAAGCCTCCATTCTCGTCCCGAGTCGCACTCGCTGACCAACGCTTATTAAATTGGTATTCCCCTTGTATGATCTCTCGCTGCGTGGAGGTGACATCCGTTGCGAAAGTGAACAAGAAGCTACTGGTGATCCGCTTCTGCATAGCAACGCGGGCGCCAGGGTTAGCGTCGTTGCCGCCCAACGTCGGATCGATGGACAGACTGGAGAGCCCGGCAAGCTTTTGAATTCCGCCGCTAACCTGACTCGCGGCCCCCTGGGCTAAGAGTGAACTCGCCCCAAAATTGGAAGGTGCGGCTGCGGCTTGCTGGGTAGTCTGTCCTCGGGCAATTAGATTGATAATATCGGCGGTCGGCAGGGGCGGGTCAGAGATGTAGTTGGTCTGCATCTTGTCAAGCGGGCCCAGGAAGGTCAAGCTCAAGTTGTACTGGTTTATGGTGGTCGTCAGCAGAACGTTGAGCACAGGTTCCGTGCGGTTGGGATTCGAGAACTCAATGATCCCGCGCTCAATTTGATAGCGCTTATTCATGAGAAATATGTCGCCACCCGTGAACTCCGTCCGCCCAACAATTACCGGATCAGCAGCAGTACCAATCACCCGTAGGTTGGCTTGTCCCTGCAGGCTGACCGCACTACTGGTGAGGTTCAGATCTCGAGCAGTCTGCACGGCGATGTTTAGTTTGAGGTTTTGAGCCATACCCTCGCTGGGTGTGGATTCAGGACCGGACTGAACCTGGCCGGCCAAACTTGCCAGGTCGAAATTATGAGTGAAGCTCAAACTGTCAATAAGCACGCGGCCATTCAGAGTAGACGCTTCCTTGGTGCCGACCAGATTCAGGTCGCTTTGCAGCACCGTCCGTATCGCGTCCTGGTAGCGAATGCGAACACTCTTGGCTTGAAGAGCAACGTTCATTCGGAGTTGCGGGCGGTATCCGATCATTCCTCGCGCCGAAATCTGTCCACCTCCAGCCTCTCCCGTGAGCTGAGTGATGTTTACCTGGTCATGGCTAATGTCAAGGGTTCCGTTTAGATTCTGAAGCCCCAGCGGCGCGTCAGGAGCGACGACGGACACGTTTTGTATACGAAGCTGGCCTTGGAGCTCTGGATGAGCAGTCGCTCCGGTCCCCCGGACATCGAGGAGAAGTTTCCCCGAACTCTGAACATCGGGCTGGAAGAACCGGAGCAGTTGCATGTCAACCGTACCCACCGCGGAGAGCGTTACCGGCGCACTGTCTTGGAGCGGAAGCTGACCTTCGAGCCGCAGAGTAGTGTCATTGCCGGCGATTTCGGTCGGATCGAGCGCGACGATCGAATTTGCGTAACGTATGTGAATGGGGCGCGTATTGCCAATTTGCAACCCCTGATAATCCGCCTTGAGAGTCGGGATAACCACTTCTGCCTTCATCCGAGTTTCGTCGTTCAACGGACCCTCCGCAGAAGCATGCACTTCTAAAATGCCACTCGGTCCATCGCTTTTAGCGGGCACGTACAGAGCAAGCAAGCCCTCAATGGGCATTCGTTTGGTGTCGAGTGTTACACGCGTGTAATAGCCCTCGGTCAGATCCATGATTCCACTGGCGTGGACGAATGTCTGGGCCACCTCTGAATCAAGAGCGACCTGCGCTTTGTGGTTTGCTACGTTGAGGTCAGCCTTGATACCTGAAATGCTCGCCTGCCGTACCTGAAGCTGTGGGATCTGCACGTTAGCCGTCAGCTGCGGGTCGTCCAGGGTTCCACGACCGCTGGCAGTCAGAGCTAGGACGCCTACCACCCCAAGGTTTCTCTCCTGCACGGGTTGAAGCTGCGCAAGTTTGATACCAGGAGCGTTGAGCTGAACCTCGTAGCCCTTGTTTTTCGGGTGGAACAGGAGGTTCGCTTTGACAGAGCCTGCGGGTGTGCTCACGTCAAGCGAGGTATTTACTTCGTTGCCATTTCCTTGAAACTGAAGCGAAAATTGCTGCAAGGGCTGACCATAGGCCTTGGCCTGCGCCAGCCGCACCGATCCGCTGCCCATAGGGTTCAGTTGAGATCCATGCATTGAGACATCGACCGACAGATTGCCGGAAACCGGATAATCGAGCTTCGCGACCTGGAGCAAATCATTGATGGCAAGTCCACGCGAATTCAGCTGTACACTGATCGGGTTCGAAGGCAGGTAACGCCAGTTCGAAAGACTGGAACTGAATGCGAAATTGACATATCCCTCGCGGGCATTCACCAGAGATCCGTTCTGGATCGACACTCCGGACCTGCTGGCCTGTAGTCCCAGCTGTAAGCTTCGCCACTGTGTGTCCTCCACCTGCAGATTTCGGCCGCTTATCTGTCCCCGGATGTGCGGATCGTTCATGCTGCCTTCGAGGACCACTTGCAAATCGGCGGCGCCGGCAAGATTCCTGGATATTGGAGACGGGATTTTTGCTGATGTCTGCGCGGCAGTATTTTGGAATGTAGCTGCCAGAGAATCCAGTTCTCTGAGGTCCGCAGCGCGCGCTTGTACCGTCACATTGAGTTTCTTGCCGGCGGAGCCATTAATGTCCAGACGAGTCTGTGGGGTGCGGACAAATGTGTTGGTCGAAGTCGCAAGACTTGAACGGCCGTCATAGCTCAGATGAATCGCGCCATCAAGAGGAATGCGAGCTGACCCGGCGGCCACGCTGGCCAGACTGGCCTTGAGTCCTATATCAGAATGAGCTTTAACGTTCTGCACAGTGCCGGCCCAGGCTGCATCGGCGGTTCCGTCTATACGTCCTTCAATCGGAATCTGGTTGAGGTTCGCGGTTCGCAGTGCTGCCTTTGCCGCAGCCAGTGAGATCGCCTGCAAGGATGCATGTACCTTCGATACTGGGCTGGTGTCCAGGTGCTGCATGGTTGCGGTAGCCTTCAGACGGCCGCCTAACAGGTCTGCCCCAAGTCCGTGGGCGTCTAGGTTCCCGTTGGCCAGCTTGAACTCTCCTTGGAGATTGTGAATAACGGTACGCAGATCGGGCGAGTTGATCGCCAATTCGCGACTGTTCAGGCGTCCCAGCAGAACTACTGTCCTCAGTGCAGGCACGTTGGTTTGATACTGATAACGCAGGGAGCCTGCCAAGGTTACTTCTCCAGTCGGAGTAGAGGGATTGTTGAGAACAGGACGGAAGTCTTGCGGGTGAATCGTGATCTTGTAAGCTCCCTCCGCTGTGGGACTCGAGTAGTTCTGTACCCTGCCCTCCAACTGTATGGTGGAGGAGGCAACGGTCAAGAGCATCGGTTTTAGCACAAATTCCGAAGGAGTGACGTTGAAGCTCGCCTTCAGATCGTGCGGAAGCGGCTTCATGTCTTCGTACTGGAGACGTCCGTCTCGATAGGAGAAGGTGCCATCGTAGCCTTTGCTCGCGAACTCGGATTTGAGTTCCAATTGCATATCATGCAACTCAGCATCCAGGGGTGTCTTGACGTCGTTGTAATAGATCTCGCCGTTGCTGAGGAGAACATGCTGGATGCCGAGATCAATTAGGCTGGTCGAACCGCTACTACTCGACTTCGGGGCAGTAGGCAGGTTGGTAGTGCCATCCTTGGCGACTAGAAAATTCACTACCGGGTGGCGGAGAATGATCTCATTCAGGTCGACCTTCTTGCGCAGCAGTGAAACAATCTTTAGGCGAACCATGAGTTGGTCTGCCTGGATCAGCGGCGGTCGAGACTTCGGCTCGCTACCGCGGATGGTGATTCCGTGAGCGTCGGCAGTCAGGCTCGACAGGTGGAGTGCAAAATTCTGGATTTGCACCTGTGCCCCCGTAGCCTGACTGGCTTGTTGCTGGAGTTTGGCGAGTACGTAAACATGGAACCTCTGAGTGCGAAACACGACGTAGCCTGCGATCATGAGGACAACGACAAAAGCTACAAAACTTATTGCGATCCAGCCGAGTTTTGTTTTCCATGCCATAGCAGCACCCAATGAACAATCTCGAACTTCAAAAAGCCTGCCCCAGAGTGATGTAGAACTGGGTAGCTTTTACTCCCGTTACAGGGTTCAAGTTTCGCCCGATATCCATGCGAACAGGTCCCACGGGAGTGTTGTATCTCAAGCCGACACCGACCGTGTTCGTGTAATCCCGAATGAAGTGGCTAACACCAACGGGACCGTAGACATTTCCGCCGTCGTAGAAAACTGCCGCCCCGAACCCCTCTTTGATTCCTAGGGGAAAACGGAGTTCAGAATTGAACACGAACAACTGATCGCCACCGACAGGAACCTGTAAGTTCACGCACGTGGAGGGAACGGCGGGATTACTGCAAGCGGGCACCGTGCGCTGAGGGCCCGCTCCATTGATGGGGAAACCGCGGAGGGTGGTCTCGCCTCCAGAGAAGAAGCGCTCGCTCGTCGGAACGTCATCGCTTGCGAAAGAATGGGCAAGCCCCAACGTGATCCGGTTTGCCCAGACCGTCCTGCCGAATGGTTTGTAATACGAGCTTTGACCCAGAAAGCGAGCGAAATTGGCGTTGGACCCAAGGGCCCTCGGCGTGATGCCTAAATCCAGCGTCTGATAAAAACCACGACTGGCATCCAGAGGCTTGTCCCGAGTATCACGAATCCAAGTGCCCGAGAGAGTTGAAAGCCTCAATCGCTGGTCCTGCGGTAATACCAACCCGGGGATCAGAAGATTAGAAAGGATCGTTCGACGGAAGCGATATCGCACCTGAATTCTGCGTGTCCTATCCTTATTAAGCGGCTTCTCCAATTGCCACGAGCCTTCTGCCAGGCGAGCCGCAAATGTCGGATTCTCAGTGGTACGCTCGATTGACGAGCTGAAAAGCGAACTCCAGCTTGAACCCCTGAAATACGGTTGGGAATAGGTTGCGACGGCACGCTGGTCGAGGCGTGACAGCAGGGCGGAAATGGACACCGATTCAGCGAGGCCGCGAAGGTTGTAGCGACTAAAACCGATGGAGCCGCGAGGACTGACGAACGTCTTCTCGGCTGCAGTGAAATTCGGCGCTCCACTGGTAATGGGCGGCTGTCCTGGAAGTGCAATTGTGCCGGCGGGAACATTGCCACCACGCCTGGCGACTTCGAGACCGAAGCCATAGGTGACTTCGTTCTGCCCAGCTTCATGCACTTTGACCAATACATCCTCGTTACCCTGATCTATGATCGGCCGGCGTGGCTCGACGCTGGCCCAATCGAACACTCCGAGCTCGTGTAACTTGCTTTCCCCGGTTAGCAGGCGTCCTTGGCTCAGTGGTGTTTCGGGAGCGATGTTCGCGGTCTTGTTAATCAGGGATGGCCGCGTTTTCTTATTGCCAACCAGGAGCACCTCATTCACTTTCACTTGTTGTTTTTCGCTGACCGTGTAGGTCACATCTACTTTGTGTGGATCATTCGGTAGCCGGGTGACTTTGGAATCGAATTCTGCGTTTAAGAAACCACGATTCATATAGGCGGCCATAATGTGGCTGCGGTCATCGGCTAAACCCTTCGGCGAAAATGGCCGGCCTGGGCGGAGCCGAAATCCGCTCTTAGGTGTGATCTCTAAACCTGAGATCCGCGTATTCCCCTGGAGCGCGAGGCTCTCGACGACAGTTTGCGGACCTTCTGTGATTCGAAAGGTGATGTAAATCTTTGGCTCACGATCAACTACGTCAGGGTTGACTTTGACCTCTTCGTAGCCACGGTCCTTGTAATAAGCCGTGAGGCTCTGCACGCTTTGGCGGAGCAGTTTGTCGCTAAACTTTCCTCGAGAGAGCAAGAACCGGTGTGGCTTAACCATGACCTGGCGAATAAGGTCGGCGCCTTCGGCATGCTCGTTGCCGCGAAAACCCACCGTTTCGACCTTGTGGCGCGAGCCTCTGTCCACGTCGTAGACCAGATCGACATTGGGAGATTGATTTTGGAAATTCGTGGTTACCTTCGCGTCAAAGTAGCCTTTGCTTTGAAAGAAATCGATTAGGTTTCGCCGGCCTTCTTCCATCAGATCCGGATCAACCGTACCCTCGGAAAATATGGGGATTATTTTTTTCATCTGCTTCCCTCGCAGGAAGGGAAGCCAGGAGAGTTTCGCACCAGTAACCCGTACCTTGACGATGGGGCCCGACTGGGCATCAATAATAATGTCGGCACGATTGGTGTCCGGGTGAAAATGAGGCTGATCGGCGTGCACCTTGCTGGCGAGATGGTGCCGATTGGCTAGATCACGCTTCATCAGCGCGATGGCCGAGCCGATGCGTTTCGGGGTATATCGCTTGCCCTTTTTGAGAGAAGCACCCGTGGCCGCAGCGCGGAGTGAACGGGTGACATGCAGCAAGCGGTCCGCTTCGCTGGGCTCCGGCCCGTGGACTTCTACACGTCCGATCTTCGCCCGTTTCCCTAAGGTCACGTGAAAAACCACGTCAGCGAGTAGGTGGGTTTCGTCGATCTGCGATTCGGTCTGAACCTGGGCTTGGAAGTAGCCCTCGGAGATAAGGAATTGCAGGAGAGCCCGAGTGGCTTTGGCAACGATGTCCTCCTGGTAGGCCGTCTGGTTCGAAATATCGATAACTTGCAAGAGCCTTGTGTAGGAAAAGCTCTTCGTGGCTCCCGGAAACTGGAAGACCCCGAAGTAGAGTGTCGGCTCCAGTGTGAAAGTCACGCGCAGACCGCCTGGATCTGGCTTGACGTTCACCTCTATGTTGCTGAACCGACCCGTCTCTTTCAGTGCGGAGATTGTGCCTTCGACTTTGAGGCTGGAGTACGCTTCTTCAGGTTTCTGTTGCACCAGTGGACGCAGGGAGTCGACTGAGATTTTCGGATTGGCGACTAGGTCTACTGCCGCGACCCTCTGACCATCATAGGAAACCTTGCCGCTTTGCTGGCATTCGAGGTGTAAAGACCCCGCCAAAGCAACGAAAATGGATAAAGCCCACCAGCGCATAACGGTCGCCTACGCAGTGGCCCGAACCCGGTCTACTCTCAGGGGCCATATTTATTGAAAACCGGCCTTTACGATGCCTCGGTTTTTCAGAAAGATGCCCACTAGTTCCAGGGCACCATATGTTTATGATGTTTATGATGAGGTCCAACCTCGTCAGGCCACGAACCGGCAAGCGGCTGAAACAAAAACCGCAGACTCAGCAAGTAATCCACTTTTTCCAGGAAGTTGGTTACGGGCTCCGATTTGGAAATGAAAGCATCGACTGCGTCGAGCGCACTCGGTGGCAGCAACTCATCAGCAGACAGAAGCGCGATGGGAACATCAGGCTTGCAAGCCCTCATATGGATCGCGGCCACGCCGCCATCTATTTGGGGCACGCGGTAGTCAAGAAGCACTAGGTCAACTGTATGTGACACAAAAGCTTGCACGGCCTCCTTTCCATTTGCTGCGGTCAAAACCCGATATCCGTTCTTTTCAAGCAGCATTTTCCGACCTTGAAGCACGGTCGATGTGTCATCGGCATAGAGGATCACTGGCTTGTCGGTCATGGTTGCCCTCCGATCCTCGGCCCGAGCTTACGTTTCAAGGAGTGACGTTCTTTTCAGCTGCTGATTCTTGCTCTTGTGATCTGGGTTCCGATTCTTCTCGACCAGGGTGGCCGGCCTGTTTAGGTAGTGGAATTTTCCCCGGTTTTAGGACGCCATTCGGCTCACAATCCGAAATCGCATTAATGTATTGTAAGGTGCCTTTTTACCGTGGAAGCTTGAGAAGCTCAATCCAGTGAATGGTGTATTTCTCACGCTTGTAGGGCTAAGCCTTCTACAAGGGTCACAACGTTTTGCTGATAACAAAAGAGTTGTAGTCGACTTTATCATTTGCCCTGAGAACTCCGTCAGAGATCGAGTTTGGTCAGGACGGATCTCCGCCAAAAGCCCAAGAGGTGGGTCATCCTAGAGTCTCTGATTGCTTGTGCAGAGAGACGCAAACTCTGTGTTCCGACATTCGGCATCTCAATGTTCCCTACAGGCACCCAAAATGGCTATGTCGGGAGGCAGAAAACGGACGCGACGCAATCGAGAAGGCTCAGCAATTGCGACCCGATTTGATCGTCCTAGACATGTCGATGCCTGTGATGAATGGCCTCGACGCGGCCCGTATGTTGAAACGCTTGATGCCGAAGGTACCGTTGATCATGTACAGCGGTTTCGGTGACAGATATGTGGAGCAGCAAGCCCTCTTTGCTCGGAATTTCCTCGGCAATTTCAAAATCCGAACCGGTAACCGCTGTGGTCGGCGCAGCCCGTAGCCTGCTCACTCAGACGGCCGCACAGTGGTTTTGTTCCTAGATAATAAATCTCAAGCTGCGAAATCAATTCTTGTGATGGAAGGCGGTTCATGCTTT
>Ga0070711_100000796_pt1 | contig 16501 bp, 22 predicted proteins | sample LARL53metaG_FD_65452 | JGI IMG/M metagenome (GOLD analysis project Ga0070711, IMG submission 65452) | Corn, switchgrass and miscanthus rhizosphere microbial communities from Kellogg Biological Station, Michigan, USA - LAR L5-3 metaG | ecosystem: Host-associated > Plants > Roots > Rhizosphere ... | reverse complement strand
TTTAATAAAGATTACTCGATCGTATTGGGCTGTTAAATTACAAAATGATACATGGCTCTGTGAAGCAAGAATGAAATATGATAAAGGATCATTTAGATATTTTGATTGGTCAAATGATTTAGTTGCAACTTCAGATGTTTTAAAAATCAAAGAGCTCTCGTTATTTTGTCCTCCTAATAAATATTCACCTTTAGGAAATACTGCTCGATTAATTATAGAAGAACCAGGAACTGCATTTCAATTCAAAGTTAGTCATGTTGATTCAAATATCGCTCGTACATATAAAACATTGCAAGGACATATTATAGGAAAAGTAACAAATAAATTAACAGGTGACTGCGATTGTTTTATCTGGGACCCCATTCAAAATGGGTTAATTACACCAGAATCAAAAATGTTTGACCAAGAAAATAATCTTGTCTATGCAGGAAAAACTTCTGTATATGACTTTCATTCTTGGCGGCCTGGTAGCATTGCTCATTTAGGAAAATTAGAATTAAATACTTTAGGAGTACAATTATGACAAGCACAAGAACAGTAAAATCAGATACACTTACAAATGTAACAACATATTCTACAGGAATGCTTTCTGTAGGAGATTGCTACGAATTAACGCTTGATATTAATATTACTTCTTTAACCGCAACACTTGTTGAAATGACAATTTCTCGTAGCGATGCATTTACAAATGTTTTTCCTTTATTAACACAAGAATTATCAGCAGGACAGACTTCTTTAGATATAGGCCCAGTCTACGGATACAATCTTCCTAGAGCATTTGGCGACGGAGTCGAAATTGATATCACGGTAAGTGGACCAACACCTAGTTTAAGTGGAACATTTTCTCTTAAAGGAAAAGGTGCATGACAACAAATACAATTACACTGCATAATCAAACATATCACAATGTAACTGATCAAACAATTAACATTGATGTAAGCAGCGTTGATGAAATAGTGTTTAGTCTTTCTTGCAATAAAGATACTGTAGGACTCTGGTTATTTAATCGTCTTGATGCTTTTAATGTTCCTGTATTATTTCAAGAAGGTTCTTTAACAAACTCTGATCAATCAATGAGTATTGGCCCCAGTTCATCATATGATTTAACAAACACATTAGGAAGTCTTATTCAAATTGTTCTTAGTGGTGGCGACGGAACTGCAACAATTACTGTGTGCGTCACAGGAAAGGCATATACATAATGGGGCTGCGTACAACAGTTTTAATTAATGATATATTTACAAGAACACCTCTTTATACAAGTGGTGTTATAGATGTAAGTGCATACTCTGAATTAACAATTGATATGGCAGTAACATTGTGTTCTACACAGGGCCTTATTGCATTTTACAGAATAAACCCAAACAATGTTGCTGAATTAATGAAAGAAATTCCTTTTTATCAAAATGGCAAATACTCATTTGATAGCTATCATTTTGATTTAAATGATGGTTCCAACCCTTATATTGTTTCATCATTTGGGAACTCTATTCAAATAACAATTTCAGCAAATCGTGAATGCAGCGGTGTTATTTCAATGAAAGGCAAAGGGCTGCTGTAATTTATGACTAGCATGACATTCTACAATACAAATACGTCTTCAAGTACACTTGCAACAACAGCAAAAACGTTGTTAGAAAATCCTACAACAGCGTCAAATGCAACAAACTTGAATACGAATTTAACATCCGGAACAACCGGATGGGTAGAAATGTGGTCGTTTGGAGATGCTAGTGCACAATCAGGAGCAGGATCTGAACCTAGTCCTACAGGGCATGGATGGATTGATGATAGTACGACATTTGAAGGTAATCACTTTGCTTCAGGAACCTGGACCTGGAAAGTTGAAATGGAAACAACAACTTCAGGAACATTTACCTGTGATATTCATTGTCGAGCATATCAACGATCTTCAGGAGGCACATATACATTAATAGTTGAAGGTGTTGCGACAAGCCAAACAATAGTTACAGCATCATATACAACATTTACAGTCACAGCATCAGGAGCTTCTGCTTCAAATACTTTTGCGACAGGCGATAAATTCTATACTGATCTTATATTAAATATTACAACAAATGGCACAACAGGAAATGTTCGAGTTCATATGGCAGGCAGTTCTACTGTAGGGTATGTTAACGGTGCAGCAACTGTTGCAATTACGACTCCTGGATATTTAGCAAGTACTCAAATTGATAAAGATGTTGCTTTTAGAGGTCGTATTATGCAATTAGTAGATAAGGATGTTGCATTTAGAGGCAGAATTCAAGCACTTGTTGATAAAGATATTAAATTTAGAGGCAATGTTGGTTTTCAAGCATTAAAAGATATAAGATTCAGAGGAATTGTTGCAGCTCAAGTTCAAAAATACATCGCATTTAGAGGACGAGTTAGTCAGCAAGTTACAAAAGATATTGTATTTAGGGCAAAACCGGCAAATACAGTTGATAAAAATATTGCTTTTAGAGGAAAGATATCAGGTCCTCGTATTTTATCAGGAGGTTTTACTGTATTTGCAAATGGGACAGGAACTGCTACATTTGATAAAATACGTTGGACACAAGTTCCTGATCCTTCTTTAAATTTATCTGCAGTTATTCCTCGCTTAGGTGCAACTTCTGTTGTGACAAACGCAATTGTTGCAAATAATACATTTGCTGCAACAGCTACTTCAACAGATGGTGTTAATTGGACAAGCACAAATGCAGTAACGCCTATATTAGAAGCAAGAACACAATCTGCTGCTGTTTCTAGTACAACTGTTTCTTGGACGCATGTTATAGGAAATAATAGCAATAGAATATTAATCGTAGGCGTAGAAATACAAGGAACAACAGCTGTATCGACAGTTACTTTTAATAGTGTATCAATGACAAGAATAGGTTTTGCAAGCACAACAAGTGCTAGAGTAGAACTTTGGTATTTATTAGCTCCTAGTATAGGATCTTTTTCAGTAACTGTTACTACAGCTTCTTCTGTAGCTTTTGCTGCAGGTTCTATATCTTATTACAATACATTGCAAAGTGCTCCTACAGCTGTTAATACTGCAACAGGAAATAGTGGAACTGCTACTGTTGCAATTTCAGGAGCTACAACAAATCAATTAGTTTTAGGAATGACAGCAACTGACGGTTCTGCAACATTAACAGCAACATCTGCACAAATTGTTCGTTGGTATAATACTATTTATTCTAATGGGTACCAAACTGATTACCCTGTTGCTACTCCAGGAACGCAAAATGTTAATTGGTCGCTTTCTTCTGTTGCAAATTGGTCAACTATAGGGTGTTTAATTACAGCAAATGCTTCAACAACTTCTAATTTACCGAATTTAACAAGTCAGCCTATTCCTACGATTGATGTTTTTGCTGTATCAACATTAACGAATTACACACAAACAAATCAAACAGGAGGGAGCCCAGCTACTTGGGCATATGATACAGCAAATAGCAGAATTTTAGGCACTTCAGGCGTCAATGCGCTTTATTTATATACAACAGTTTCTTCTGCAGATATTGATATTTTTGCTGATTTTGATACTTCAGATGCAGGAGGAATTGCTTTTGATTTTGTTGATGCAAATAATTTTTATTATCTTCAAATTAATGATACGAAATCTAGTACAGGAACAACAAATACAGGAAAACTTGTCAAAGTTAGTTCAGGTTCTGCAAGTACTTTAGGAACATTTTCATTAACATACACAGTAGGAAATAATCCAGGATCACATTATCAAGTTTATTTTACTCGCAGCACTTTTAGAAGATTTCGCTGCACTATGCTTGCAGGAATTATTACTGTATATATGGACGGCGTTCAATTATTTCAATATACTGATAATAGTTCTTTAGGATCAGGATTATGTGGGTTATATCAAAATGGAGGCACAACAGGTCTTAGATGTTATCAACTTTGGATTGTTCCACAAGGTCAATACGTATCAGGGACGCCAATTTATGATTTTGTAACAAGTACATATGTTTATACAAAAGAATCACTTTCAACACTTGACCCTACTGTTACTCCTCAAATTGAAAATGTAGAAACTTCTGCATTTAGCCCAGAGATTGCAAACGGTGCAGTTATTCCTAATGTCACATATAATAATACATTTACGAATAAAGCATTTGATGATTTAGCAAGTGCTTCCGGCTCTTATACATGGTACATTAACGAAAATAAACATTTTATTTTTGGAGATCTAGGAATGCTGCCAGCTCCTTGGATCTTACAATCAGCCCCATATGGGATTGTTCAAACAGTTGATTTAGAAATGGGTTCTGATCAAGTAAATAGCAGTAATAGTTCTAAAAATGGAAACCTAGAATTAGATCAAGGAAATCAATTATATAGAAATCGCCAAACAATTTTAGGAGCATTAACTGTAACAGCATTGCAAACTGAATTTAATGTAGGAGACGGCAATACTCGAACATTCCCTGTAGGTTACGGAATTAATCAATTAGTTGCAGTTATTCTAAATGGAGTTGCTCAAACAATAGGATTAAAAGGTCAATCAGGCTTTCAATTTTATTGGGGCTATGATGATCCTCATGTTATTCAAGATGCAGGGCAGCCTGTTTTACAAGCAACTGATTTATTAGAAGTTCAATATACAGGTCTTATTCCTGCGACTGTTACAATTGATGATACGACAGAACAAGCAAGAGTAGCCGCTATAGAAGGAGGATCAGGAATTGTTGAAGATGTAGAAGATCACTCACAAGATTCACCTCAATTAACAACTGATCAAGCAATTGATTTAGCACAATCACTTTTAAATCGCTATGCTATTCAGGGCAGACAATTGATTTTTGATACAACGAGAAATGGTTTGACGTTAGGACAAACGCTTACAATATTTTTCCCTGAGCATGACATTTGGAATGGGCAATTTATTGTTACTGAAATAGAAACAAAATTGATGAAAGACGTTAATGATAGTCAAATTTGGTGGTATAAAGTTACTTGTAGTGAGTTTCCTCGTCAAGCTTCTTGGTACAAACTTTTAGCATCAGGATTAGGATTATTCACATCATAAAAGGAGAAATAAGATGGCAATTTTAAGGCAAATTGTTAATGGTGCAATTACATATATGATTGAGTCAACAGATGCAAAAATTTCTTTTCAAGCGTCAGCTGCTGAAGCACTTGATTTATTAAATTTATTCGAAGGTTCTAAATCTCAAATTTTAGAAGATACAACGCCTGTAGTTGTTAATCAAGGACCTGATACAACATTTCACGGATTAATAGAGTTCAATCAAGATAATAGTGCAAAAAATGCGAACAATCAAAGTATTATAGGAACGACTTTGATGTATCAATGGTCAGAGCTTAACCCTGCAGAAGGTTCATATGATTGGTCTAAAATTGAATCAGATTTAGCAAACTGGGTTGGGAAAAAAGTTATTTTAAGAGTTTCAGCATCAGGTTGGAAAAAATGGACTACACCTCAAAATACTTCATGGACTCCTAAATGGGTTTACGATAAAGGTGCTAAATCAGTGACGACTGATGATGGATCAATTAAACCTGTTTATTGGGATACAACATTTTTACGTGCTTATAATGAATTTATCTTAGCATATGGACAAAAATATAATTTAGATGAAAGAATTTTAGCTGTAGAAATGGGTATAGGTGATGGCGGAGAGACAAAACCTGATACAAGTAAATTTTCTGATCGCTTAAAGAAATGGAAAGCAGTAGGTTACACTGATCAAAATTGGTTTAGTGCAATTAAAGAAATTGTTCAAATGTATAAAGCAGCATTTACAACAACACCAATCATTTTAATGCCTGATGCTAGCTTTTTAGGGTCAACATTGCATGAAAGTGATGTTTTAAATTATGCTGTATCAGAAGGCTGTTGGCTGCAAGAAAATGGATTAGTTCCTGGAGAAAGTTTAAACCCTGAATTTCAGAAAACAACATTTATTATGGAACAGCGAAATGCTTCTACAGACGCAACAACACTTGATCAAGAATTAAGTACAGCATTAAAATTAAAAGCTGCATATGTTCTTGTTTTTACAAGCGTTCTTGAAGATGAGAAACAAGCATCAATTCTTCAAAAATATGCATCAGAAGCAAAGTAGAAAGTAATGAGTCAATGTATGCCAGACGAAGCAAATCGGAACATTTTAAGAAAGGAGGGTGAAGTGCAAAACATGCCTCAAGATCAAAATCTCGTCCTTTATCGACTTGAAGAATTAGAACGAAGATTACATCAAAGTGTTAGCGATTCTGTACAAGTTAAAGAATATCTTGTACAAATTACGTCTATTAAAGACTCAGTTAATCGAGTTGAAACTGAAGTTGTTAAACATTCACAAGTGCTTAATGATTTTCAATTACAGATGCAGCAACGAGATTCTGACCAAAAACAAGCACTGGCAGATTTTCAAATCAAAGTATTTTACGGACTTTGTTTCATTATTGCGTCTGTAATTATTGGTGTTGGTGTGTGGTACTTTACCCACGGACATTAATGCAAGATACACAGAAAGTGTTTTTTATGTCAAAATTTTTTACATTGCTTGTCATTTCTGGGTTTATTGCACTATCTCTTCTTGCTGTTTTTGAGTTTTTTCCTTTATTCGCAAATTATACAGCATATAATTATCAAGTTGCACTTCAACTTGCTCGTGAACAAGCTATTGAAACAGCAACAATTGAATTAAGTACACAGCCAAATCAGCACAGTAATGCACTTTCAAATCTTGAAGTGGCACTGCCACTTTTTGAACAAGAACAAAATATTTTACTTCAAATTAAAAATACAGACGATACAGTTCTTGTTCAAGAAAGCCTACCAAATTATAAAGCGATTGATACTGCTGCAAAAATCATTCTTGCAAACCCAGCGCATATTGATTCAACGCAAGTAACAATTATTTTGCAAAAAGGACAAGGGTACAGAACAGCAATTAATGAATTGGGCAATCTTATTGTACTGCACTCTGAAGAAGCGATATTAATGCAATTAATTTTAAAGATAGGACTTATTCTTGCATTATTTGGCATTCTTATTGGTAAATATCTTATTTATCGAGAAAGGATGTCTTCAGTGAAGCAATCGGAAGAAAGTTAACTGTCGACACCCATTCAATTGTACTGTATTTTTTAAAAAAAGAACACCAAGCACACAAGCATGTTATAATAGAAAAAGAGGTTTCTTCTCTAGGGATGTTGAAAGAACAAAAATAGCTCAGAATATTATCTGAGCTATTTTTGTGTGATTGTTACTTTTGTTGAATCATAAGTTTGGCCTCTAACATATTTAGAAACTTCACTTTGAAGTACTTTTTTATCATTTGAAGTTGCTGCAAAATGTTGAATAATCTTTTGACCTGAAAATACTTTAATCTCTCTTGTTGTGCTCAATTCTAAAACACCTCCTGTGTGCCTCAATATTTTAGCTATTATAACATATGTCTTTATTTTTTGAGGCACACCTTGAGTGAATATATTAGCTTAGAATGTGTTTTGGAAGTCATCAGTATTATCATCTAATAGAAATTTTTCAGGAATTGACCACTTATGATTAAAATTTTGTCGCTCGACTCTTTTTTCTATAACTGATTCATGTATCATTGTTTCAAAATCAATATCTAAAGTTAATCTATGAACCATATCTGATAAAGAATCATAAACCCAATCAGAAGCATAGCCTTGATCATCTATCATTTCTCTTATTTCTTCTACAAGATAATATAAGTCTTGTATATGTTGCTTTGTAGATTCTAACATATTATTCTTCTAAAAATTCTGGGTCGTTAATAACAATACTTTGCGGATCAATAGAAGAAACCCAATTTTCTTTATTTCTTTTTCTAGAATTTAATTCTTTTTCAATAAAAGCACTAACATCTAATCGAAATTTTTCTGTTGTGTATATCGTTCTTTCTTGTGGATGTATTGCTATTTTTGGCTGCTCTAGATTATAAAAAGATGCATTTCTTTTTAATTTGTCAGTAGGCGTATGTATTATATTAAATGTTATAATATATTTTCTTAATGATCTATCAATTTTTTTTAATTCTTTGCGAGCAATTGTTCTTAAACAGGTTTCTGAATGTTGATTTTTATTTGTTGTTGTATTATAATCGCAATCTTCAAAAACGCATTCTTGACCGTAAGTATCTCCATCTGAATCAGTAACATCTGTTTCGTAACCTTGTGCCAACCATTTTAAACATTTTATTGTTTCTCTATTCATAGATTATTTCCAATCTTTAAACATTTTATAAATGAATAAGTATCCTATGATATAAAACAGCACTCTTATAATTGTGATTATAAACATTAGTGCTATTGCACCTAAAAAAATGTAAAACATTGCAAGCGCAGGATTATTCACCGACCACATTATTATCATTTTAATTACATTAATCATGAGTTTCTCCAGGATACAAAGGTGAAGCATATGTAATTGTTGCTTGATCTTTTACTGCATCAATATAATTATCGACTTGTTCTTGTGTTAGAGGATAGCGAACAATGAAAGGATCTAATAACATAGAAACAAGAATATATTCAAATGTTTGATTTTCTATAGGTGTATCTTTAAATTCGCCTGGAATATATTCTCTTATTCTTTCATCTGCATTCATTAATTCTAAATCTGACATATCTTTTCTTAAGATATCTCCTACTTCATTCCAAAGTAAAACTGCATCTTGCTTATTAATAACAACACAAATCGGATCAGGCATAAAATTCATCTTATTTTCCTTTATATGCGTCAATTACTATTTTGAGAATTAAACCTACAAATGCCCCTAGTGTTGCAATTATTGCAACAACTAAAACTAATCCTATAAAGTAAAAAGGCAAATTATTTAAAAAAACTTGTGGATTGCAAAACACTGATTTCTCCTTTTATTTTAATATTATTATAAATATTATATAATATTTTAGTAGAAAAGTACATCAAAATAAAAAATGCATTGAAACCTAAAAATAGGTTTCAATGCATTTTACTTTATTTATTTATGCTTCTTCTGCTAAATCAGATCGTTTCTCTGCAATCATATTTCTAATTTGTTGAGTTGCAGGGAGTGATATGTAATTTCCCCAACCATCTAAAGCTGCATCTAATTGTTCTTTTGTTGTAATAACCTTAGTTCCACAAAGGTTTTTTACTAACCAGAGAACTTGTGGTGCTACAGCTCTAATATCGTCATCTGTCATACCATACTTTTTTCCTTGTTCAGGAGTCATTGGAAGAACACAGAGAACTTCGTCTCCTTCTACAACGATAGGTTTACCTGAAGTTTCATCTGCTTCTAAAGAAACATGTGGTAAACAATAAAAGTATAAACCGTGTTTTATCAATTCTTTTCTTAGAGGTATAACAAATTCTTCATTAAATTCTCTAGCAGCAGCTTGCTGCGCTGCTTTAATAAAACGAGGATCAACATCACGTGCTTGAATACGTCCGTTTGATTTTCTTACAAGATCATTAACATTATTGACTGACCAATCTAGCTTACCAAAGTGATAAGCTAAATTTAAGAATGTAGGAGGTAATAGTTGTTCGTTTTTACCTTTAATATAAACACGAGAACCATTATCTTCTATTTGAATATCATCATGAGCGTGCAGTGTTGAGAGTAAAACTACAATGCCAGATCCAAAAAGAGGTCTACATGATGACATATTAAACAAATCAATTCCAAAAAGATGTTGCAATACTTTATCATATGTATTCCACTCTCTTTTCTTTCTCCCTGGAAGGCCTGTCATAATTAGTAACTCCTCTCAAATGTTTCATCTGTTTTATTTACAATAGCATGAAGCTTATTTTGAATACGTTGTTCAGTTTGACTTGTCGCAGCAATTTGGGCACTTAATGCTAGTATTTCAGGCTGTGTGAGCCATTCAAAACCTTGAGAATAACCTGAAGTTAACATCATGAGACCTAATTGCTGTGTCGAAGCAAGTAACTCTGTAAGACGAGCAACTGTAGATTGAAAACTTGTTTGAGCTTTTAATTGACGTGATTCATCTTTTTGAATGTAATACAATTCTAGATTTTTACGATTTTCGTCAAACTCTTCTTCTAATTGATCAAGCTTTCTTTGAAACTTTTCTTCTTGCTCTCTTTGAATTCTTGCTGTTATTCTCTCTATTTCAATTTCTTGTTTTCGATTAAAATCTTCAAAAAGAATTCTTTGCTTTCGAAGTTGTTCACTTGCTTGAATAAGTTCTTCTTCTTTTTCATCAATTTTATCAGGTCGCTTTGTAATTTCTCGAGCAAGCTTTTCATTAAGTGCAGCAATAGAAGACATTTGCAATTTTAATGCTGCTAATTGTTCTTCATATTCCTTTTTTTGTTCTTCTTTGAGACCTGCAATATGCATTTGTTGCTGCAGTGCTATTTGATCATTTGCTTTTTGTAATTCTTCTTGAACTGCAGCTTGAACTCTCCTATTCATTGATTTTTGCAACAAAGCATTTCTTCTTCTTAGAATATATACTTTTAAAGCATTAAAATCTTTAATATCGCCTGAAATGAGTTTTTCAACAGCAAGTTTTACCTCTCCATAAGAATATTGACTAACATCAGAGCTTGTAACACGATGATGTTTAACTTCTGTCCTTATAGGTAAAAGTGCTTGAAGAATGCTGTAGTTCCAGAAATCTTTTCTATTATTAATATTGATATCATCTTGTATCATTTTAATAATATCAGGAGAAAAATGACCTACTCCTATAAGATCTTGAACTCTTTGAATGCCATGACCAGTTTTTGAAAACTGTCTTTGAAGATCTTTTGTAGAAACTCCATCATCATATAATTGTGCAAGGCCAACACATTCACTAATGAGATCGAAATTTCTTACGGCATTATCGATATGAAGAAACAGTCTTGCTGTTTTATCATCAACAAGGCCTCTGCTTAAAACATCAATTTCTTCAAAATTTGCAATGATTGCAGCTTTAACTCTGCCTTCACCTGCAATTGTTTGATATATTCCTCCTGGTAAGCGTCTTACAGTTGGAGGATTGAAGATCCCGTGCTCTCTAATGCTTTCGACTAATTTCTCAAATTCTAATCCTTCGTGTACATTCGTATTTTCAGGATTAAATTGAATTAATCTAGGATCTACTCTTACTAATTGGGCTTCTTCTAAAATGGACATTCATCCTCCTCTCTCATACTTTTTAAATGCGATTTCCACAACGGACTATCCTTTCTTGTATATGGTTGAAAATGTGCAATAGGAGCTGTTACAGTTGTTGATATAAAAATCGAACCTTCTAAACAGAGCTCCTCTTTTATTGTGAACATCTTATTATATTCGTTATAATCTTCAAAAAATCCTAAATGCAAAACATGACCTGCTCCTACTTCAAAAATCCAATCTTTCCATTCTTCTTTTGAAGGATTTGATAATTCTTTGTTGCATACAGAACACTTTGATTGCATCTTAAAAGACACGATAGAAACAAGTTTTGTCCTATAAGGATAAAGATCATATTTTACATAATCATGATCTTCGCAAAGAATAATATCGTTTTCTTCATAAAAGACTGTAGGTTTTTCTATTTTTGAAAGAAAAGAACCAACAGGATCATGTATTTTCAACTTTTCTTCTCCTTTCTTTTATTTATTTAATTATATTATATCATATTTGCACAAAAAAGTAAATATTTTTGTGCAAATTTGTTGAAACAATATTACTGGCACAATGCAAGAATAGCATATTCTACAATAATGCAAATTCTTTTCCAAGAATCTTCAATATAATTATTCCAAGATGTTTGCAAACAATGAGCAAATGCTTTTAAAAAGCAATATATTGCTTTATCTAATTCTTTTTCATCTATTCTACATAATTTATAGCCTGAAACTATTGATTGTAAAGTTTTTACGTTAGAACTAGTTTGTTCAGCAACTTGGATAAGAAATTTCACAAATGTGAAAAACTCACTTTCTAATTGAGACATTGTAACATGATGATCTAGAATATATTTTTTTAACTCTGAAAATTCTTGTATCATAAGTGTATAAAATTGTTGAACAAACATTGTTCTAAAAGGTTGAATTAATTCAAAGCTTACTTGAAGAGCATCGATATGAATAATATCTTGAGGATTTTTTCTTAATTGAATATAATTTTGAATTCTTAATAAACAAAGACGATTTCGAACAAATTCTCTTTCTACTTTTAGCAAGAAAGCAATGTCAGTACAAGAGTTGCTTCCTGTTGATAAAAAATAGATATGTCTATCTATTCTTGAAAGTTTTTTCCAATCTTCTTTTTTTTGAATAGAATAAAAATCATCATTTCCGTGCATAAGCTGGATGTCTGTCATTGTTTTACCCCTCTTGCTTCAATGAAAGAAAATTTTATCATAATCTTATTGCAAAGTACATCTTTCTTGATAGTTTAGCAGATGTACTTTTTCACACAATTATGATATAATAGCTAGTAATCCCAAGAAAAAAGGCTTAAATTGGTAGCAAATCACACAATTATTCGAGATACGGTGCTCGAATTAGTTCATTCACAATCTGCACAAGCAACAGCAGAATATATTAACAAAGCAATTTCGATGCATCGTCAATTATACACAACATTTCATCCTACTGTAGGGCACAGCCTTGAACAGAAAGAAAAATTTGTGTATATTTTTTATGCTGAACCAAACACTCAAGTACCTCGAGAACTTCTTCTCACAGGATTTCAATGCATTGAAAAAAGCCTCGACAAAAGTAAAAAAGTGCGATTGAGTGTTGCACAAGACAGCAAATTTGTTCAAGATTTGCTCATCCTCCTTTACACAAACATTGCAGAAGCAATTCAAGTGTAATTGTATTCAGTAGGGCAATACATAAAGGAGTCGTTCCATGCCAAGAAGACTACCTCGTATCCTTGTGATTGATGATCATAAGTTTACGCTAGATGCAGTCACAGACATTCTCATGGATGAAGAATGTTATGATGTGTATTCGTATCTTTTTCTACCTCGCTTAGAATTTATAAGAATTCTAAACCCTGATGTCATTTTGTTAGACGTTATTCTTCAACACTCAGATGGTAGGCATATTTGCCAAATTTTGAGGAACGATCCTTGTTTCTCACAAACACAGATTGTTTTGTTTTCTGCTTACTTAGATTCAGGATCTTCTGTTATTGAAGCAGGTGCAAACGCATTTTTAAGAAAACCGTTTGATATTGACGACTTGTTGTGTCTTATTTCAAAATGCGTTTCTGAAAGAATGCAGAAAAATTCGTCTGCATAAAAAACGCAGACGAATTTTTGATTAAGAAATCTTAGAAATTTTAGAAAGCTTAAGAATTCGATCTTGAACAAATGTGTATGTATCAAACCACTGTTCAATATAAACTTGTTCAATATATTCGTATTCTTCTTCTGAAAAATTTTTAATAAGAGATTTTAAAGTCGAAAGATATTGTGCCCCTTTCAATCGACTTTGTTCTGCTGCATCTTCATCAGAAAGCAAAACTCCTTGTCTTAACAAAAATTCATTCATTGAATCAGAAGTTGCTTTTAATATAGAAGACTGAAGAACAGATCCTCTAGAAACAAGAAAAGCATGCTGAGTCATTATTTCTGTTCCCCATTTTCTTTTAAAAATTGATCAATCAAAACAACTTCTGCAGTTAATACATCAATCTTTTGACCTGAATATTGAACTATTCCTAGAGCATTGAGATTCTGATATTCACGCGACTTTATTAATAAAATTGCTCTCTCTAATTCATCTTTGAGAAATTCACATGTTGCTAATAAATCTTTTGATTTTCTATTAAGTGATATTTCTAATTTTATCTGTTGTTTTTCTTGATACACTTTATCCATTGAGTTTCATTGTGTACAGATAGTTGTACGCCTTTCAAATTTTATTTATAAATATTATAACATAAAATAGTGCAAAAGTACAATATTTATCTTCGATTTACACACAAAAATAGGGAGAGTTTTTTCTCTCCCTATTCTTTCTAAAAAACTATCTTAATTGCAATAATGCTTTTTTTACTTCTGGGTGCAATAAGATAACATGATTATCTTTTTCATTTTTTCCCCATGTTGTAATCACGATTCTAAAGTATTTTGCATCTATAAGATGATCTCTATAAGCTTTTTGAATCATATCTACTGTAATTTTATTATTGTCCCATGTTCTGATTGCTTCTTCAAAAGGAACAAACGTAAAATTACCTATTGTTGCTTGTGGTTCTTTAACACTGTAACCAACTTCTCTTGCTTTGACCCTTTTAATATCCCATGATTTATCTTCTGTAACTATTGTTTTTTCTTGCAATTGAAGTTTTACTTGTTTTGGTTCTTCAATGCTTTGAACTTGCTGTTTTAAATTGTCTATATCTTGAAGAAAATTATTTACTTGCAATATTTTTTCTTCAATTAGTTTTTCTTGTGAAACAATTCGATCAGGCAAATGATAAAATTCTTGACGAAAATTTTCAATCAATTGTGTTTGCTCTTCTAATAGCTTTTGTGTTGTTGTTGATAAGCACAATTGAATTTTTTCATCAAGATCTGTTTGAAGTTTTTCAACAACTAAATCAGCAACTTGAAGCATTTTATTTTTTGTAAAGAAGATATTTTTAAAAATCGACTGTTTTTGAGCAATAAGTGCAATTCTTGATTTAATTTCAAATTGCTTTGTAAATGCTCTTTCTTGCGCTTCTAATAATCTGATTCTTATATCTTCTTGATCTTCGTATCTTGTTACAACATCTTTTGAAGAAAGTTCTGCGTCAACAGTATAAGCAAGGAAAACAATAAGCAAAGGAAAGATCACTCCTATATAGGGAGCAGCGTGACCCATCCATTCAGGAATTCTTACTGTATCTTTAGGCAAATCAAAATTTAACAAACTTGAATATGCATTTGCAAAAGCACTAATAATAACTGTAAACCAGACCCCAATCATATATCTACTTGCTTTTGTTTCATCAGAATGCATTAACGCTTTTTTTCTTGCATCCATGAATTGAACAGCACAGATATCTACAGTTAATACAACAAAGTATCCAAAGTAGAGATTTTTGATAAGAGAACCGAAGAATGTTCCTGATTCTGCCATTGATACTAAGATAAAACAAACAATAGCAAAATTAAACCATGCTGATTGTCTACTCTCTCTAAGTTTATCAATTTGTATTTTTAGGTATTCTTTAATTGCTTTTGAAAAATTAATAACTAAACTTATGACAAAAATTGTTGCAGGAATAGCTGCTAAAAACAAAATTGCATAAGGATAGTTTGCTGCTTCCCAAATTAAATTAGGATGCAGTGCTACATAAAAAGAAAATCCTGATAATAAAGAAGTTACAAGAACTGTTATTATTGCCCATTTAGAATTAAATGCAAGTTTAAAAAACTTTCTCTTTTGTGATAAAAAAACAGGGCTTGCTGTTTCTTCTTTTATTTTTTCTTCAATTACTGGTTCTTTAATAATTTCTTCTGTTTTGATATCTTCTTGAGTTTCACTTGACATTACACTAACCTTTTTAACTAATATATTCACTCGCCGTGTGCCTTAAAATTTTAGACATATATTTTTATGTCTTACTTTATTGCGGCACACGGGCGTCATACCCATAACTAAGAAAACATGTTGTAGATTTTACTTCAGATCTGATATTTTAGCTTTACCTAACGTTTGACGAATAAGATTTTTAGGAGAATTTTTTTCAACTTTTTGTTCAATCATTTCAGTTCTCTGTTTTATTTCTTCGATATCTTCTTTTGTTTCTACAAGAAGAGGAGATGTTTCTATTTCATCTCTTACAATTTGTCGAAAGAATTGAATAATCTGCTGAAACTGATCATTTGTAATTTGCTGATCTCCAACAAGAATAAGAGAAGAAGAATTATCAATGTGATCGTATCTTCCTGTTTTTCTTATTGAAGGAAGAACTTCGGTAGTAACCCATTTTTTAAATTCTTTCGCTTCTTTTTTACGACTTGAAAGCACTAAAGAATAGAGTCCAGCTTCATTTACGAATAAAACCTTTTGCTCACCCTTAATGGTATTAACTGGAATAATACCTTTCTCATAGTTTTCAAGTCTAGACACTGCAGCACTCACATTAGTGAGATCTAAACCTTTACACACGTCGGCTGCGACGAACCACAAAGAATCATCAATTATTTTCCAACGGAGCGGTTTTCCATCTGCTTGAAAAATGTTCTCGAGTTTCGTAATTTCACTGTCTTCAGACATTGATTCAACCTCCTATTTTGCTGAATCTATCATTTTCAAAATTATATCGAATAAGTGTTATATCAAACTTTTTGGTATAACTAGAGCAAAGTTCTTCGTACTTCTTAAATTCTTCTCCCACTATGTATAACTTTGCTTTCTTATTGATAAAATCACGGTATGAAAGGATTTGAGCAACTCCGTCTCTTACGCTTCCAAAATTCAATCTTCTTTTTATTTCAAAAATCGAATTATTCGTAACAACATCAGCAACTCCTACTTTACATC
>Ga0070711_100000792_pt1 | contig 16525 bp, 16 predicted proteins | sample LARL53metaG_FD_65452 | JGI IMG/M metagenome (GOLD analysis project Ga0070711, IMG submission 65452) | Corn, switchgrass and miscanthus rhizosphere microbial communities from Kellogg Biological Station, Michigan, USA - LAR L5-3 metaG | ecosystem: Host-associated > Plants > Roots > Rhizosphere ... | reverse complement strand
CGCGAGGGCGGACATCGCGGCACTTCCGGTCCAGCTGGACCGGATCGACCGCTGGATCGAGGAGGGGCTGATCGGCGCGGGCGAGCGACCGAACGCGGCAGACCTGCAGATCGGCAGCACGATCCGCCTGTTGCTGAGCATCGGCGACATGCGCCCCCTGATCGAGGGCCGCCCGGCGGCACAGCTGGCGAAGTGGTTCCCGCCGATGGTGGGGAACATCGAGGCGGGCGTGCTGCCGGCCGAGTGGTTTCCAGCGGCCGTCACCGCCTAGGACGACTGCTGCGTATCGCCCCGATCCAGGCTCGCCCGATAAGGTCCCGCGCCATGACGCCGGCGCTGACAGCAGCGGAAATCCGAGATGTAAACACGCGGTATCACGATGTGGCCGCGAACCACTATGACGCCAAGTGGGGGATCGACTTCGGCGATCTCGGCTCCGAACAGGTGCTGAGGAAGGTACGTAAGGCACTTGGCGACGGGGCGCCCGCGCACTACCCGCGGGCGCTGGAGATCGGCGCGGGAACGGGGTATTTCACGCTGAACATGTTGCGCGCCGGGCTGATCGATGAGGCGACGTGCAGCGACATCTCGCCGGGAATGCTGGCCACGCTGAAAGCCAACGCCAGAGGACTGGGCCTGAAAGTGAAGACCAAGGCGGCGGACGCCGAGGAGCTGCCGTTCGCGGATGCAAGCTACGACCTGGTGTTCGGCCACGCCGTGCTGCACCACATCCCGAATCTGGAGCGGGCGTTCGCAGAGTTCGCGCGCGTGCTGGCGCCGGGGGGGACGATCGTGTTCGCCGGGGAGCCCTCACGCTACGGCGACAAGCTCGCGGGCGTGCCCAAGCGCGCGGCGGGCGCGCTCGCGCCGCTGTGGCGCCGGGCGATCGGAGCGCGGCCCGCCCCGCCCGCGGAGGGCGGCGCGCCGGACGCGGCGCTGGAGGGGTTCGTGGACGTGCACGCGTTCGCCCCCGCCGAGCTGTCCCGGGCGGCGCGGAGCGCTGGGTTCGAGGACGTGCGCGTGAGCGGCGAGGAGCTGCTGGCGAACTGGTTCGGCTGGACCAACCGCACGCTCGAGGCCACCGCCGACCCCCGCGACGTTCCCTGGGGATGGCGCCAGTACGCCTATCGCGGGTATCTGCTGCTGCAGGGCCTCGACCGCAGCCTGCTCGAGTCAAGGCTGCCATCGGCGATTTTTTACAACCTGATGATCACGGCGCGCACGCCGGAGGGCTGAGCGCCCCTCGACCTCCTGTCCTTTGGGTGTGAGCGTCCAGGCGTAGGGGTTCTCCTTTGGGTTGGCCTTGCCCGTTGTTGTGGATCAGGCCGAGGCGTTCCCGACGACCAAGGACCAAACCCGATCTATCGTGCCCAACACCCCACCCTGAATGCCATGACCAGAACAACATAACGCCAAACCAGGATTGTTAAGAGCGAACCGCACACGCGCACCCAATACACATGCACGGCAACGTGACGGCGCTTTGCAGAGCGGATTGACGCAGTGGGTGAAGCGTGCCTGGACTGGCCGGCCAGCCAAAGGAGCCGACGGAGCACGCTCTTCCGGCCGTGCAGATTTTCGACCATATGGAAGTTGATCGGCAGATGGCAATAGACTGGCGCCCATGCTCGATCGACGCGAGGAGGGGTTTCCGCTGTTCCCACTGGGGATTGTGGCGCTGCCCAGCGAGACGGTGCCGCTGCACATCTTCGAGGACCGCTACAAGCGCATGATCGATGAGTGCCTCGAGCACGACCGCGAGCTCGGCATCGTGTGGCTGTCCGAGGAGGAGCTCAAGCCGATCGGATGTGCGTGCGAGATCGATCGCGTGCTCGGGCGCGAGGACGACGGCAGCATGGACATCCTCGTCCGCGGGACCCGTCCGTTCCGCCTGGTGGAGCGTCAGGACGACCTGCCCTATCCCGCCGGGATCGTCGAGCCGCTGCAGGACGCCGACGAGGAGGCCGACGCCGAAGCGGGGCAGACCGCCCGCGAGCTGTACGCCGAGCTGGTCGAGCAGGCGACCGACAAGCTGCTGACCGAAGACGAGCTGGCCGAGCTCGACGCCTACGCGATGGCGAGCACAGTCGAGTTCGGCACCGACGCCAAGCAGGAGCTGCTCGAGCTGCGCTCGGAGAACGCACGGATGCGCCTGCTCGCGGTGCTGTTCCGCGCCGCGATCAAGCGGCTGGAGCTGGTTGACCGCGCGCAGGCGCGAGCCCGCTCCAACGGCAAGGTCCGCTTCGGTTGAGCCCCGGCTGTCCGGGAAGTCGACGGGGGCGCGCGAATCAGGCGCCCAGCTGGGGCAGCTTGCAGTTCTGCTGCGCCACCTGCAGCACGAACAACGCCAGATTCCGAAACACCTGGGGCTGACTCGCGGAGTTGTCGGCGAAGCGCACGCTGCCGTCTTCGTCACGCAGGTGATAGCTCAACACCGACCCCGGCCGCGCGGGCAGCGAGAGGTGCTCGCTCGCGGGCGTCTTCAGATCTTCCTGGATCGCCCGCGCCTGCACGATCTGGGGGTCGCTCAATTTCAGCTCGGGGCCCTCGTTGCAGTGCAAGCCTCCCTGTTCATTGACAAGCAACGTCAGCCGCGCGCCGCGAACGCTGCCGGAGCGTTCGACGATGAACAGGTCGGGCGGCCTGATTCCCCCACAGCCCGCGACCAGCGCCGCGCTCGCCAGCGCGAGGGCCGCCAGGCAAGCGGCGCGCGTGTCACGTCCACGACAACGAGCCGCGCCGCACGCCGTGCGGCCGAGCCCGCCGCTCACGCGCTCACCGCCACGCCGCCACGGCGGGGATCGCCCGCGCCCGTGAGCCGCCCGCCGGCGCTGTGCACCGCCTGAACCCCGCCGAAGAACAGGTTCAGCGAGTGGAACCGCACGACCTCCCGCTCGGGGGCGAGCGCACGCGGCGCGGTCATGTCGATGCCCGGCTCGTGGTAGACGATCCCGTCCTCGAAGTGAGCCCGCGGCGCACAGACCGCTTCGCGCACACCCAGGCCATGGTCGACCACGCCGACGATCGTCTGCAGGATCGCCGAGCGGATGCGGTTGGAGCCGGCGCTGCCGAGCACCAGCTCGACCTCGCCGCCGATCGGCGATCGATGGGATCGCCGATCGGCCAGCAGCACGATCGAAGGCGCCATCATGCTTGGCATCCGCCGTCCCGCCGGGTGGCGGTGAAACCCCAGGGGATTGAGATCCTCCTCACCCATCACGTTGTTCACGTGGATTCCCGTGCCCGGCACGACCACCCCCGAGCCCTCCCCGTTCGTGCACGTCACGCTGCACGCGCGCCCGTCCGAGTCGAGCACCGAGATGTGCGTCGTCGACCCCAGCTTCGCCGTGAGGAACCGCTCCAGGAAGCCCTCCTGCGCGAGCCCCTCCACGAACTCGGGGGTGCGCTCGGCCTGGGCCGATTCCATCGCGGTGAGCACCTCCTCGAGCGGCGGCGGCTGCGGGCCGCGGTCCAGCAGCGCCAGCGAGTAGGCCAGCAGCGTGCCCCCCGCCGAGGGTGGCGGGTTGGTGAGCACGGTGCGGTTACCGCGATAGCCCACCCGCAGCGGCTCACGCTCGATCGCGCGGTAGGACGCAAGCGCCGCCCGGTCCAGCGAGCCCCCACGTGCCCACAGCCACTCGCACACGGCGGCGGCGATGTCGCCGCGGTAAAACGGCTCCGCCCCGTCGGCGCCGAGGCGCTCAAGCGCGTCGCCCAGCTCGGGGTTGCGCAGCAGCTCGCCCTCGCGCAGCACCTGTCCGTACGGCGCCCATAGCGCAGCGCACTCGGGCGTGGAGGTCAGCAGGTCGGCGAGAATCTCCGCGACGTACGCCTGCCCCGCGTTCAGCGTCACCCCCTCGCGCGCGAGTCGGGCGGCCGGGGCCGCCAGCCGCTCGAGCGAGATCGTCCCCCAGCGCTCCACCGCCGCGCACACGCCCGCAGGCGTCCCATACACCCCGCATGACGCCGGGCCGATGTGAAACACCTGCACGGCGTCCCCAAACGACACGTCCACCGCCTCCAGCTCCGCCGCGCCCTCGTCCTGCCGGCGCGCGGGGGCCTGCACGAAGAAGTCCAGCAACACCGGCGCCTGGCCGCCGCCCGCGACGAGCATGTACCCGCCCGCACCAAGCCCGGTCAGCAACGGCTCGGCGGCGAACGACGTCAGCATCGCCCCGACCGCCGCATCGACGGCATTGCCCCCGGCACGCAGCACCTCCGCGCCGGCCTCGGCCGTCAACGGATGCCCCGCCGCTATGACCCCGTGCTCAGCCGTTGCGCTCATGTCAGAGCGATACCACAGGACGAAGCACTACGCCTCTGACGGTGCGTCAGTCGAGCCAGACCAGGACGCAGTGAGCGAAGTGTGCTCGGCACACGAGCGATCGAGGACGCAGTATGGCGAAGCGCTGACGCACCGTCAGCGGGGCATGAACTCGGGTACGTCCAACTCGTCTACCGCCAGGCTGGCTCGGCGCTGTGCATGCGCTGGGCGGGGAGGCCCGCTCGTGCGGCGCACGCGCGGCTCGCCCGCGGGCTCGCGCAGCCCGCCCGCGTCGCGGGCGATCTGGCGCTTGGCGTCGTCATAGCCCGTGGCGACAACCGTCACCCATACCTGGTCGTCGAGCTTCTCGTCGAGCATCGCACCGAAGATGATGTTCGCGTCGGGATGCGCCGCCTCGGAGACGGCCTTGGCGGCCTCGTTGACCTCCCACAGCGACAGGTCGCGTCCGCCGGTGATCGACAGCAGGATCGAGCGCGCGCCATCCATCGAGGTTTCCAAGAGCGGCGAGGCGACCGCCTGCATCGCGGCGTCGATCGCGCGCTGCTCACCGCCGGCGCCCATGCCGATGCCGAGCAGCGCGTTGCCGGCGTCCGACATGATCGTGCGCACGTCGGCGAAGTCGAGGTTGATCAGGCCGGGCAGCGTGACTAGGTCGGAGATGCCCTGCACGCCCTGGCGCAGCACGTCGTCGGCGACGCGGAACGCCTCGACCATCGCGGTCTGCTTGTCGAGCACCGTCAGCAGCCGGTTATTCGGCACCACGATCAGCGTGTCGACCTCCTCGGCCAGCGCGTCGATTCCCTGCGCGGCCTGCTCGCCGCGGCGCGAGCCCTCGAAGCCGAACGGCTTGGTCACGATCGCCACTGTCAGCGCGCCGACTTCGCGCGCGATCCGCGCCACGATCGGCGCCGCCCCGGTGCCCGTGCCGCCGCCCGCGCCCGCGGTGATGAAGATCATGTCCGAGCCCTTCAGCAGCGCCTTGACACGGTCGTAGTCCTCCATCGCGGCCTGCCGCCCGACGCTCGCGTCCGAGCCCGAGCCCAGCCCGCGCGTGATCTCCGCGCCGATGTGCAGCGTGACGTCCGCGGTGGACTCCTGCAGGGACTGCTGATCGGTGTTGACCGCGAGGAACTCGACGCCCTCGACCTCGGCCTCGACCATCCGGTTGACCGCGTTCACGCCCGCCCCGCCGACGCCGACGACCCTGATCCGCGGCTGCCCGGCAGGGCCATTCATGGACGTCGAGGCAGGGTGCTCACGCGCGTAGTCGTCCATCACGGGCTTCGCCGCGGTGCGCGCGGCATCCTCGGCGGCAGCAGGCTCGCGGTCCGAGAGGCTCGCGGGAATCTCTGAGGAGAACGCGTGCTTCAACCGGTCCTTCGGGCTCGGCACGCTCGCGCCAGACGAGCTCTCGCCGGCAGACTGCTCCGCGGCGGCCTTGCCCAGGGCGGGATGGGGCAACGCCCCGCGCTCCTCCCTCCTCGCCGAGGTCTGCGACCGTGACGCGCCGGCGTCGGGGGCGTCGGCGTCCGCCGACTCCTCCGCTTCGGTCTTGCGGAACAGAGCCGCGAGCGGTCCTTCGCGCATCGACGCACGCTTGTGGTTCGTCATGGGATGAACCGCTTACGGCTTGCCATGTGCCAGGACCTCCTGCGCCAGTTGCCGGTAGGACTGCGCGGCCACGCCATCGGGCTCATACTTGAGCACCGACATGCCCTTCACGGGCGCCTCCGCGAAGCGAACAGTCTTGCGGATGCGCGAGGCGAACACGCGGTCGCCGAAGTTCTCTTCGAGGATCTCGATCGCCTCCTTGGCATGAATCGTGCGCGAGTCGACCAACGTCGGCAGGATACCCTCGATGTCGACGTCGGGGTTGAGATTCTCGCGGATCATCGCGAGCGTGTTCTGCAATTGGATGAGGCCACGCATCGACAGATACTCGCACTGCACGGGGACGATCACCTTGTCGGCGGCCGTGAGCGCGTTGATCGTCAACAATCCCAGGCTCGGCGGGGTGTCAATGCAGATGAAGTCATAGTCCTCTGAGATCGGTTCGAACGCCTTCTGCAACGAGCGCTCGCGCCCGATCATCGTCGACATCGCGATCTCCGCGCCGGCCAGATCGATCGACGCGCAGGCGACGTCGATCTCGCGCTTGCGAATCACCTCGCGGATCGAGACCTTGTGCACGAGCACGTCATACATCGACCGCTCGATCGTGTCCGGGTCGATCCCCTGGGACATCGTCAGGTTGCCCTGCGGGTCCATATCGACGCACAGCACCCGATGGCCCTCCTCCGCGAACGCGGCGGCGAGGTTGAGCGTGGTGGTGGTCTTGGCGACGCCGCCCTTCTGGTTGGCGAACGCAATGACCTTGGCATGGCCTTGCACGGGAGGCTCCTCGTTAGCTGGACTAGCCGCTGTCCGCTCGGTATTCGCATGCGAGCCGGCGATTCCTGCATGGAGACCCTCGGTTGAAGAGACATGTCCGGCGGCCGCGTGCAGGCACGAATGGGGTTATGGGTGGGAGACCCGGAAGCCAGCTGGTTCAGCCAACGCAGTCGGCGCCGGTCACCGCAGCCGCCGGCGTCACGGGAGAGCGACAGCCCAGGCAGCGGTCGGGCGCAAGGGAGTTGGCTTGAGACGGTATCGTGTCCTCGATGGCAGCTTCTATCGAGCTCACGATCGCGTTTGAGGGACCGGACGAGGATGGCTGGCTCGTCGCGCGCGTCCTAGAGGTTCCCGGCGCGCTCAGTCAGGGCCGCACACGCGAGCAGGCCATGGAGAACGTGTTGGATGCACTGCGCACCGTGCTGACGCCTGACGAGGAGCTTGCCGGACGCACACCGCCCAAGGCGGATCTGGAGCACATGCGCTTCGTCGCAGCCGCGTGAAGCGCCGAGAGCTCGAGCGCCACCTGCGTGCGCACGGATGTCGGGGGATCGAAGCACACCAAGTGGCGCGGGCCGCACGGTGAGGTTTCAGCCATGCCGCGTCACAAGGAGATCGGACCGGGCCTGACACGAGCTGTCTGCCGGCAGCTCGGGATTCCCACACCACCGAACGTGCGCTGAACAGCGGAGGACCGCCGCCCCGTCTCACCGGGGTCGGTACACGCCATTCCAGGAGCTGACGATCGAATATGACGAAGATGACAAAGGGCTCCGCGAGACAGCTATCCGAGCGCCTTAGGGGCAAGCGTGTCGTCGTCTGCGTCGGCGCGGGCGGCGCGGGTAAGACGACGGTGTCCGCCGCGCTGGCGCTCGGGCTGGCACTGCGCGGCGGCAAGGTCGCGGTCGTAACGATCGACCCGGCCAACCGCCTGGCCACCGCGCTGGGGCTGGACGAGCTCTCGGGCGAGCCGCGCCGGATCGACCCGCAGCTGCTGCGCGGGCGGGGCGCCCGGGCGAAGGGCGAGCTGTGGGCGATGATGCTCGACGCGAAGCGCACATTCGATGAGATCGTCACGCGGCTGGAGCCCGACGAGGAGAAACTCGCGGCGATCCTGAGCAACCCCGTCTACCGCGAGCTGTCCACGGCCGTGGCCGGCTCGCACGAGCTGAGCGCGATCGCCAAGCTGTACGAGCTGCACTCCGAGCACGAGTTCGACACGATCGTGCTCGACACGCCGCCATCGCGCAACGCGCTGGACTTCCTGAACGCGCCCACCCGTCTACTCGGATTTCTGGAAGGGCGCGCACTGCAGGTGTTCCTCGCGCCGAGCGGGTTGACCGCGCGGCTGTTCGGGCGCGGGACGGGAATCGTGTTCGGGATATTCGCGCGCGTCACAGGCATCGACATGCTCGGCGAGCTGTCGCGGTTCTTCGGCTCGCTCACAGGCGTGATCGACGGCTTCGGCGAGCAGACACGAGACGTAGCCGAGCTGCTGCGCGCGCCGGGGACGGCATTCCTGATCGTCACCTCGCCCGAGCCCGAGCCCGCGCGCGAGGCATCCTTTCTCGCGGACCGTCTGCGCGAGGCCGGAATGGCTCGGGGCGGGCTGATCGTCAACCGCGTCCACCGCGAGGGCCTGCACGGCCAGACGCGCGAGCAGGTGGCCACGCTGCTCGAGCCCGAGCTGGGCAAGCGGCTGGCCGCGCGCGTCGCCGCGAACCTGGCCGACTTCGACGTGCTCGCACGCCGCGATGCCGCCACCGTGAAGCGGCTGTCAGGTGAGCTGGACGACCACGCGCCGGTGCTCGTGCCTCATCTAGACGAGGACATCCAAGATCTCGCGGGACTCGCCCGCATCGCCGGCTATCTCCTCGACTGACTCCTCGGCCGGCGCCGTCAGCAGCTCGTCGGCGAGCGTTGCCAGGTCATGGGTCAGATGGCCGCAGATGACGTCCCGCAGCAGCGCTCGCAAGTGGTCGGCGACGTCTCGCGCAAGCGCCTGGTCGCTCGCCCGCCTGGCGATCGCGCCTCCGATCACGGCGCGCTCCAGCGCCAGCGCCCGGGTCATCCGCTCGGTCAGCTCAGCGCGATCCTCAGGGGTCGCGCACAGCGCGGCGACCCGCCCCGCCAGTCGCCCGCTCGCGGGCCCCTCCGGCTCCAGCAGCGCGCGCAGCGCGAGCAGGTGATCGGTCAGCGCCTCATACGCGTTCTCGCGCTCGCAGCCCAGCTCGAACCGCCGCAGCGCCCACGCCAGCTCGTTGCGGTGGGGAGCGCGCCGCGAGACGAGGTTGCAGAACGCGCGCAGCTCGTCCTCCTGCTCGGCCGTCACGACCAGCATCCCGTGCGGCCGCCCGCCCGTTCCCAGCGCGATCGTGCTCCACGCGTCTTCCCCGCCGGCGCGCGCCCACGCGAGCGGGCCGAGCGTGACGCGTCCGTCGCCGAACAGACGCAGCGCGCGCAACAGATCCCGCAGCACCTCGCGCCCGTCCGCGGCCTCATCCTCGCACGTGAGCGCCACCAGCAGGTGGCCGGGATCGGGGCCGGGCTCACCGCCGTCGATGCCCGCCAGCGCAGCCTCCGGCGCCCAGCGCAGCGCGTCCGGCGTGGCGATCGTCAGTCCCCGCGTCAGCTTCACCTCCGGCGAGGCGGTCGTCAGCCCGTGCAGCGTCGCCACCAGCGTGACCGTGTCGGGCGTGCTCGTCAGCTCGGCGCGCTCCATGCGGGCCAGCGCCGCGGCCAGGCGCTCGGGGTGCTGATCGATGTGCGAGCGGTCGAAGTCGGTCTGCTCGGCGAACACGTCTTCCAGGAACAACCTCAACGCCGTCGTCGCGCGTGCGTGCGTCCCCGCGTGCGCGCCGCGTTCACGACTCCTGAAGCGAGCATCTCCACCGACGGACCCCTCGCCGCCCCGACCGGCGAGATAGCGATCGAGCCCATCGAACTCCATCAGCGCGCCCGCGGCCGCGGCGTGCTCGGGTAGTCGCGCGAGGTGGGACTCGCGCTGGGCGATGAACCGACCCGTCAGCGGCCGGCAGCTGTAGAACGGGGTCTGCGTCCCCGCGCGCCGCGCGCCCAGCTCCAGCTCCACCTCGGCCCCAGATGCGACATCGGCGTGCAGGATGCCCGCTGCCGCCTGCACATACTCGCTGAGCGCATCCTGCAGTCCGCTCGACAACTCGCTTGCACGCATGGTCCGCAGACTTCGCCCTCCCGTTGGGCGCTCCTGCTCCGCGCACCCTGCGTTGCAGGCCTACCCCACTGCAGCGGCGACGCCCGCGAGGAGCTCCTCGGCCTGTCCCGCGCGCTCCGCGCACTCCGCCCCGAGCCACTGTTCACCGTAAGAGCGCATATCGTCGATGATCGGCAGCAGCGCCCTGCCCTTCTCCGTCAGCGCATACTCCACGCGCGGAGGCACCTCGGGAAAAGTGCACCGCTCGACGATCCCCTCCTCCTCCAGCGCTCGCAGCCGCAGCGACAGCGTGCGGGGGCTGATTCCCGCCAGTGAGCGCTCCAGCTCACAGAACCGCGAACGGCCCTCGGACAGATCTCTGACGAGCAGCAGCGTCCACTTCCCGCATACCACCTCTGCGGTCCTGCACACCGGACATGTCTCGTCTACAGCCATATCCTTTACTTTACCAAGTGAAGTTTTGCTCCCCGCCTGTCGGTGGGGATGAGCCCGCTTTTGAAAGCGTCGTCTCACCGCACACGCGCCCCTGCGACGGACACGGCTCGCGGCCCTGCGCCGCGCGCGGACTCGCCCCCCTAAAAGCCCGCCTATGCGACCGTCAGCGTGGGTTTCGACGGCGGCTCGGGCGGCGACTCGCGGCGCGCCTCGGCGGCCGCCACGTCCTCCATCGTCGTGCCCGTTTTCCCGTCCGCCTGCATCAACAGCTTGAAGTCGGCCGGGCTCGACGCGACCTTCATCGCGTCGTCGAAGCTCACCAGCCCCGCCTTCACGTGCCCGAACAGGGCCTGATCGAAGGTCTGCATGCCGTAGTACGCGCCAGAGGAGATCACCTCGATCAGCTTGCCCGTCTGCGAGGAGTCGACGATCATGTCGCGCACGCGGCCGGTCATGCGCAGAATCTCGCACGCCGCCACGCGCCCGCCCTGCGCGCCCGGCACGAGCCGCTGGCTGATCACGCCCTTGATCGTACCCGCGATCATGCTCCGCGCCTGGCCGTGCTGGTGGGGCGGAAAGAAGTCGAGCATCCGGTTGATCGACTCGGCCGCGTCGACCGTGTGGATCGTGGACAGCACGAGGTGGCCCGTCTCGGCCGCCGACAGCGCCGCCTGAACCGTCTCCTCGTCGCGCATCTCGCCGACCAGGATCACATCCGGATCCTGGCGCAAGACGCGCCGGAGCGCCCGCTTGAACGAGGCCGTGTCCATGCCGACCTCGCGCTGGTTGATCACCGAGCTCTTGTCTTCGTGCACGAACTCGATCGGGTCCTCGATCGTCACGATGTGCTTGTGCATCGTCGAGTTCATATGGTCGATCATCGCCGCGAGCGTCGTCGACTTGCCCGAGCCCGTGGTCCCGGTCAGCAGCACGATCCCGCGCTCCTCCTCGGCCAGCTCCCTGATCACCGGCGGCAGCGCAAGCTCCTCGATCGTTGAGATCTTGTGCGGGATCGCCCTGCACGCCATCGAGATCACGCCGCGCTGCTGGAACGCGTTCAACCTGTACCTGGCGACCTCCGGAATTTCGAACGAGAAGTCGACCTCGTGCTCCTCGGCGAACTCATGCAGCTTGGCCTCATCGCTCAGCAGCGTCTCGAGCGCGTGCTCGGTATCGGCCGCGTCCAGCACCTGCCCGTCCGGCTCGACCGCGAGGTGTCCGTGCACGCGGAACAGCGGCTTGCTGCCCACCTTCAGGTGCAGGTCCGAGCCCTCTTTGGCGACGAGCTCGCGCAGGGCCGCTTCGACGTCGAGCATGTCCTCCCAATCGGCATATGCGCCGGGAGGCTTGAGCGCGGGGCGGCCCGGCGGACGGGTCAGGCCACGTCGCGGAGCTTCTGCGCCTCCGCCAGCGACTGCAGCTTCTTCAGCGACTGGTTCTCGATCTGCCTGATCCGCTCGCGGGTCACGTTGAACGTGCGCCCCACCTCGTCCAGCGTGCGCGGGTGCTCGCCGCCGAGGCCGTAGCGCAGCTCGAGCACACGCCGTTCGCGGTAGCTCAGGTTCTCCAGCGCCTCCCTGAGCGCCTCCTTGGTGAGAATCTCCGCGGCGCGCTCGTACGGGGACTCGGCGCGCTCGTCGGCGATGAACTGACCGAACTCCGACTCCTCCTCGTCGCCGACCGGCTTCTCCAGCGATACCGGAGCCTGCGCGGAGCGCTTGATCGAGTCGACCTCCTCCGGGTCGATGCCCGTCACCTCGGCGATCTCATCGGCAGTCGGCTCCCGCCCCAGCTCGGTCACGAGCTTGCGCTCGGCCCGACCGATCTTGTTCAGCTTCTCGACCACATGCACGGGGATGCGGATCGTCCGTGCCTTGTCCGCCAGCGCGCGCGCGATCGCCTGTCTGATCCACCAGGTCGCGTACGTGGAGAACTTGAACCCCTTGCGGTAATCGAACTTCTCCGCTGCCCGCACCAGCCCGAGCGTGCCCTCCTGGATCAGATCGAGGAACGGCAGTCCCTGGTTGCGGTAGTTCTTGGCGATCGACACCACCAGCCGGAGATTCGACTCGACCATCTTCTGCTTGGCGTCGAGGTCGCCGCGCTCGATCCGCTTGGCCAGGTCGACCTCCTCTTGGGCGGTGAGCAGACGGACCTTGCCGATGTCCTTCAGGAACAGCTGCAGCGAGTCGGTCGTCATGTCCGGCTTCAGGTCCAGCGTCGCTTTCGCTTTGCTGCGTCGTCCGCGCTTGTCGGGCGCGCGCTCGACCGCCAGCGCCGCCGCCGTCGCCGGATCGATGTCCTCGACGAGCTCGATCTCCGATTTCTCCAGGAACCCGTGCAGCTCCTCGACGTCGGACTCGTCCAGGTCGAGCTCGGAGGTCGCCGTCGATATCTCCGCGAACGTCAGCACTCCCACCTGCTGACCCTTGGCCAGCAGGCCCTTCACCTCATCGAGCTCCTGCAATTCGACTACCGACATTCCTGGTTACGCTCGTTTCGTTTCTTTGTGATCGATTCCGTCCGGGGGCTACCCCAGGGGTGCTGCTGGATTCCGGCTGAGGACGAACGCTCCATCGGACAACTACGGCCGTGGCCCGCCCGACGTTACAAGCATGACTCAACTTCTCCGGCGCCTATGCTAACGCGCATGAGCGATCCTCCCAACAGCACTTCTCGCGCGCGACCCTCCACCGAGGGGTCCACCGCTGCTCCCAGCGTCCTCGCCAGCCTGCCCCGCACCCGCCCCCAACGGGCCAGCGCCAGGCGCGGCGCGGCGCGCACGGCGAGCGCTCGCAAGCCTTCTGAGAACAGCCGCAAGCCTTCCGCCCACAGCCGCACAGCTGCGGCCAACAGCCGCAAGCCTTCGGGCAAAGCCTCGACCAAGCAGCCGCGGGCGAAGCCGACGGTCGAGTCCGTGCCGATGCAGGGCTACGAGGCCGAGGACTCATTGAGCAGGCCAGTCCAGCCCCCGGGCGGCGCCGAGCTGGTGACCTCGGTCGCCGAGCTCGCGGGCGAGCTGGCCAAAGCCGGCGTCTCAACCGGCGCGCGCCTGCTCAAGGACTTCCTCTCGCGCGTGCCGCCCGGCTGAGTTTGTATACTCGCGCCACGCCGAGCTTCCACGACTCAGGTCATGGAGGGCGGGGGACCCAAATGCGGATCGTTCAGGTCCGCTGGGGCGAATCGGCCCGTCGAGGCCGTAGCGCCGTCGTCACGCTAGACCGCGCGAGCCCGTCAGCTCACCCCGTAGGCGCCGACGATGACCATGCATTTCCGCCGCCCTACAACGACGTCCTCGCTCGCGCTGCTCGCCTGCACGGCCTGCGCCGCATTCTGCGTTGCCCCCACCGCCAGCGCGTTCGCCGACACGAGCGCCGCGGGCGGCGCGACCGCTCCGTCCGGCTCCCAACCCACGAAGACGCGGGTCCACAAGACCGGCATCGCCACCTGGTTCGGCCCCGGCTTCTACGGCCAGCAGACCGCCTGCGGACAGACGCTCACCCCCGCTGTCGTCGGCGTGGCCAACCGCACGCTGCCTTGTGGCACGCTCGTGCGAGTCTCTTATCGGGGCCACACCCTGACCGTGCCCGTGCTCGACCGCGGCCCCTACGCCCACGGTGCCGACTGGGACCTGACCGCCGGCGCCGCACAAGCGCTCGACATCGCCGAAACAGTCCGCATCGGCACGCGCGTCGTCGGCAGCGCACCCAACACACCCACACTCGGCTCGCCGCCGGTGTCTCCCGCCGAAGCCGCAACCGGCGGCGCCCAAGCCGGCTGATCGCCTACGGCGCGAGCGGCCGGCCGGAGGCCCGCGCGGCGTACAGCCCGATATCGGCGTGCGCGGCCAGCGCCGCCGCCTGAGTGCCGTCCGCAGGGCATACCGCAACACCCGCCGCGACCTCCAGCGGCGCCCCACGATGACTTGGCGCGTTACGCACCGCATCCGCCAGGCGCTCTGCCAGCAGCCTGGCGCCCCGCGCATCGGTCTCGGATGCCAGCAGCCAGTAGCGCCCAGGGCTCTCGCGCGCAAGCGAGTCGGCGGGACCCAGCTCGCCGGCGAGCGCGCCCTCGACCAGCCCCGTCAGCCGGGACATCTCGCCGGGCAGCTCCGAGTGACGCAAGCGCTCGACGTCAACGAGCTCCACCAGCAGCACCGCAAACCCCAAGCCGTCGCGCTCGTAACGCTCCAGCCTGCGCCCGATCGCCCCGACCCAAGCGTCCGGACCACCTGCGTCAAGCACCCGCTCGCGGTGCGACAACGACGATGACTCCCTGACGCGCCTGTCTCTGATCTCGATCTCGGGCGCTCCCCCCGGCGCCAGCTCGTCGACCAGCACAGCCGTCGCCAGCGGCTCCTGCGCCGCGTGCGCCTCACCGGCCTGACTACTACTACTATGCGGCTCCTCGTACTCGGCGCGCCCCACGCGAGACCCAGGCTCCACTTGAGCGACGCGCGGGTCCGGCTCCACAGGCGCGATGCGCGGCTCCGACTCCACCGGCGCGACGGGGGATACTGGCGCCGCCGGCCGATCGAAGGCTCCACGCCTGGGGGCCGGCTGGGGCTCCGGCGAAGATGGTCGCGCATCCCCGCGCGCCAGCAGAGCCACGGTCGCGGATACATCGGCCAGCCGCTCGGACAGCTCGGTAACGCGCCGATCATCTCGATCGATCTCCGGCCGGCGGTCGGCCAGCTCCTCGTGCAACGCCTCCCACAGCGCCTCGCTCAGCGTATGAGCCGCGCGGGCCGCGTGCTCCAGACGCTCGGCGGGACCCGAGGTAGAGAAATCGTCGGTCACAGACGTTGCATATCAGCTGGCGAGGACAGCGTGGAACCTTTAGTGAGGCCTTTGATCTCGTCAAAGAGCGGCCCGGATCTCGTCCGAGCGGACCGCGTCCGAGGGTAGCCTGCATGTTGTGAAGCTCGCCACGATCTCCAATCTCGAAGACCGCACCTCCGAAGATGACCACACGGGCGCAATGCGCTCGATCCAGGCCGCCGACCTGAGCCTGCCGGAGGCAGCGCTGCGAGAGCTCTGGTCACCCATGTACCTGGAGCGCCTGGCCCGCACCTACTGGCGTTTCCTGACCCGCGTGACACTGGGCCTCGTGCGAGTCCGCTACTCCGACACCGAGCGCGCGGTCGTGCTCCTCGGACGGCCGCTGAGACTGCTCACGTTCGCGGCGCCCGAGTACGAGCTGGAGCCGGGCCACGGGATCGTGCGCTGGCGCATCGCCCGCGGTCTGCTGGTCGCGCGTCGCGGTCACGGCGGCGCGGGACACCTGCAGATCGACGTGCGCCGGCTCCCCGACGAGTATCCGGGACGCGCACGGCTGCACATCGCAGTCGAGGTCGCGGGCTTCCATCCCGCGATCGCGTCCGGATTCGGCCGGCGCATCTACAACGCGACCCAGTCGCGCATCCACGTGCTCGTCACGCACGGGTTCCTGCGCTCGCTCGCGCGCCTGGACCTGGCCGAGTCGCGGGTGGGGCGATTCGCGCGCTGAGTATCCCGGCGCCGTGGCGCCGGGAGCTCCATCCACGTATGGGCGCGCATCACAAGGCGTTCCCGCAGGCCGGCCGCGACCCGGGCGGACGATCAGCCCCGCAGGGCCGCCAGCTTTGCGCGGTCGTGCGTGGCCCTGATCCGCCGAATCGTGCCCGAGCGCGTGCGCATCACCAGCGATTCCGTCGTCGCGCCGCCGGCGCTGGGATAGCGCACGCCCTGCAGGACGTCGCCGTCGGTGATGCCTGTCGCCGAGAAGAACACATCCTCGCCGGCAACGAGATCGTCGCGGGTGAGCACGCGCTGCAGATCATACCCGGCGTCGAGCGCGGCCTGGCGCTCGGCGTCGTCGCGCGGCCACAGCCGTCCCAGCAACTGCCCGCCCAGGCACTTGACGGCCGCGGCCGAGATCACGCCCTCGGGCGTGCCGCCGACGCCCCACAGCAGATCCACGGTCGAGCGCTCGGTGACCGCCAGCAGCGCGGCGGACACATCCCCGTGGGCAATCAAGCGCACGCGCGCGCCCGCCGCGCGGATCTCCTCGATCCCCGCCTCGTGGCGCGAGCGGTCGAGCACCACAACCATCACATCGCCGATCGCTGAGCCCTTGCGCTCGGCGACGAGCTTGACGGTCTCCCCCAGCGGGCGGTCGAGGTCGAGCAGGTCGGCGATCTCCGGAGAGCCGGCCATCTTCTCCATGTACACGCACGGGCC
>Ga0070711_100000777_pt1 | contig 16656 bp, 13 predicted proteins | sample LARL53metaG_FD_65452 | JGI IMG/M metagenome (GOLD analysis project Ga0070711, IMG submission 65452) | Corn, switchgrass and miscanthus rhizosphere microbial communities from Kellogg Biological Station, Michigan, USA - LAR L5-3 metaG | ecosystem: Host-associated > Plants > Roots > Rhizosphere ... | reverse complement strand
AGCGGGTCGGTTTGTAGTTTAGACTGTGACGGATTGATGTCACACCGCATGGACTTCCGACGGCTTACCCAAGAAGACGCCGAAGCATTCTGGCAGCTGCGCTCCGAGGCCTTGGAATTTGAACCGCAGGCGTTTACCGAGTCGATGGCCCAACATCTGGCCATGCCGATCACAGAAGTCCGAGGTCGATTAGGTTCGGGAAGTTCCGATGACAATTTTGTCTTGGGCGCATTCGATGGCGAACAGCTAGTAGGGATGGCGGGATTTTTCCGCCGGCAAGGCGAGAAGATCTGCCATCGCGGCGAGATTTGGGGACTATACATCGGGAAACAATATCGCGGAAGGAGGTTCGGCCAATCGCTGCTGGCAGAACTGATAATCCAGTTGCGATCGGTGGCAGGATTAGAACAGGTTGCTCTAGGGGTAAGCGCGGGAAATACGGCGGCTAAGCGGCTGTATGAATCGCTGGGATTTGAAACTTACGGCCGCGAAGCGCGCGCGCTGAAGATTGGCGAGCATTACTTGGATGAGGAATTGATGGTGCTGTATTTGCGGAATGCAACTCAATGAGTAACTAAATTGATCGAAGTTCAGTTCCCCGGTACTGGTAACGGAGGCGCGCCACCTGCGACTTCATCGCGATTGAAAATTGAGTTGGCACCCATGTGTGCCGGCCTGGCGGCCAGCATCTGCTCTTTACGGTAAACCAGATTGCTGGCGTTAAACGTCGCAATTTCGAATCCGTGGCCGTGGGTGATAGCGTCGGTCGGGCAGGCTTCAACACAGTAACCGCAGAAAATACAGCGGTTGTAATCGATGTTATAGACCTTGGCGTAACGTTCGGCACCGCTCACGCGGTTTTCGGCAGTATTCTCGGCGGCTTCGATGTAAATACAATTCGACGGGCACGCCGCCGCACAGAGAAAGCACGCCACGCACTTCTCCAGGCCATTTTCGTCGCGCTGGAGCACATGGACACCCCGATAGCGCTCCTGAAACTTAGCGCCGCGAAGGGGTCCCGGGCCGTCAGGGTAGTTCTCCACGATGGTAGGCTGAAAAATCTCCCGGAAAGTAATGGCCATGCCCTTGGCGATGGCGGCGATATTTTTTATCACTGGCATGCTTGATCAGTATACCGAAAGCGCTGGATCGGCGCAGAGCCCGAAGTCGGCGAGGCTTTGACTCCGCCAGGGCTTTTTGGGGCATCTTCTTCTTCTCTAGGTCAATCTCTGGAGATCGCAAGCAACCGCGCCGTCCGATTGTATTGCACAGCGGTCCACGTATATCCTTGGGCTCCTGCGAAACGTAACGATTGCGCAGGCTCTCTGCATGCCAACCTCGTTTAATTTTGAAGGAGAAATCTCAATGCCTGATCAATTTGAGCAACTAAAGCAGAAATATCAACCAGTCCTGGCCAAGATTCAGGAAGAAGGCGCAGAACTGCAGAATGTAAATATGGATGGCAACCAGCTCTATTTGAAAGCCACCGCCGTCTCGGAAGCCAGCAAGAACCGTATCTGGGATGCCATCAAAGCGGTTGACCCGAATTTTGCCGATCTGAAACATGACATTGAAGTACGTCAGGGCGAGCAAAGCTACACCGTACAACCTGGCGACAACCTGTCAAAAATCAGCAAGCATTTCTATGGCGACGCCAATAAATATCCTGCCATCGCCAAAGCCAACAAGCTGGCTGACCCCGACAAGATCAAAGTCGGTCAGAAGCTGGTCATTCCCGCAGCCGCTTAGGATTCGGGCGTGGGGCGGACACTATTATTCGCCGCGTTTGAGGTTGGGTTCAGTCTTAGCCATCTTTGGGGACAACGTCTTCAACCCCAGATCAACCCCAACTGCGGCGGGCGAGGGCGCCCGTCCCACATTATTTGAATATGAATAACCTTCCGACCGATCTTGAGATATACTTCCCGCCGCGTTGACCGGTGAGTCATCTAAGCATTCTGGAGGACGACAGTATGCACCTGATATGGACGCTGATTATCGGTTTGGTGATCGGGGCCGTGGCGAAGTTTCTCATGCCGGGTAAGGACCCCGGCGGCATCATTATCACCATGTTGATCGGAATTGCCGGATCGTTCATTGCCACATACATTGGCCGGGCAATGGGCTGGTATCAGGAAGGGCAAGGCGCGGGTTTCATCATGTCGGTGCTCGGTGCGATCTTGTTGCTCGGCATTTATCACCTGATCCGGCGCAAGACAGCTTAAATTACCGACAGAGAGAAATATCCATGCGATGGTCACCAGGCGGAAGCAGCGATGACGTTGAGGATCGCCGCGACGAGAGTGGCGGCGGTGGCGGGTTTCAGGTGGGAGGGATTCATCTTGGACTGGGCGGCGTGGTCGTTCTGTTCATCCTTAGCCTGATTTTCAAACGCGATTTCCTGTCGCTGCTAAGCACGGGTTCGGTTGGAACGACGGGCACGACCATCAGCCAACCTGATGCGGCGCGCGACCAACAGGAAAAGCCTCTGGTCCAGTTCGTCACTTTTGTTTTGAACGATGTGCAGAATACATGGAGCCAGATTCTTCCGGCGCAAGGCGTGCCGTACCGGCATGCCAAGCTGGTCCTGTTTCGTGATGCGATCGATTCCGGTTGTGGAGAGGCCCAATCTGCCACCGGGCCCTTTTACTGTCCCGAGGATGAGAAGGTTTATATCGACTTGGGCTTTTACGATGAACTGAAGCAGCGCTTCGGAGCGCCCGGAGAGTTCGCGGAGGCTTATGTACTGGCGCACGAAATTGGCCATCATGTGCAGAAGTTACTGGGCATCGAGGGCAAGGTACGGGCGGCGCGCCAGCGGAATCCGCAATCCGCAAATCAACTTTCCGTGGGACTCGAACTGCAGGCAGACTGTTTTGCCGGAGTTTGGGGTCATTCCACACAGCAGCGCAACATTCTGGATCTAGGTGATGTCGATGAGGGATTAAAGGCCGCAGCTGCGGTGGGTGATGATCGTCTCCAACGCATGACAAGAGGCACGGTGAATCCCGAGACTTTTACCCATGGAAGTTCCGCCCAGCGCGTGCAGTGGTTTCAACGCGGCTTCCAGGATGGAACGATCACTTCCTGTAATACCTTCCAATAAATAGCAATTGGTGATGCAGGCGAGCGCCCCGCTCGTACAGGTTCATTGTGGCCGCCGACAACCATGGGGACAGCCCGCCCTCGGCTGTCCGGTGCAACGCCGCTCCGCTATTCTGAGCCCAACTTAAAGACTCTCGAACTGCGCTCGACCCGACAGACGACGGCGGCTGCCGCCACGTGGTCCGTAACGATCCGACGAAGCCCGAGCGGGACGCGCCCACCTATGAAAAATTATTGCTTGAAGTTACTGATGAGAATTACGTCGGCGGTTACGTTGCCTCTGGTCATGACGACTTGTCTTCCGTCGCGGAACCAGCCGAAGGCAGCGATCTGGTCAGAGGTGAAGTTCGTGATCTGGCGGGGTGGGCCGCCAGGCAGGGGTTGCTCCCAGATGTTCGAGGCACCGTTTTTGAGCAGTCCGTATTGAACAGCTTTTCCGGAAGGCGACCAGGCCAGGCCGCGCGTCCCTAGCGGGACTTGGGTTATGACGTGCATTGGACCGCCTGTGACCGGAACCGTTGCGATTTTAGGTGTGGGGACCGGACGGCCTTCCTGGTAGCTGAAGGCAAGCTGGGTGCTGTCGGGCGAGACTTGAAGTGAATTGCCGCCCTCCGGAACTTTCACGACCGCGACCGACTCCCCACCCTCGACCGGCATGCGATAGATCGTGTCCTTGGTGGTGTAGAAGATCCACTTGCCGTCGGGTGAACACTGGGATATCCCGGCCTCGGCGTCTGCATTGATGACCTTCTTGGTGTTCGAACCATCGGCGTCAGCGCGCCAGATTTCTAACTTGCCATTGCGGTATACGTCATATAGTACGTAGCGGTCGCCACAGGACGAGATGGAATTCGTGTTATTGGCGTCCGGGACGAGGACCGCTGGCTGGCTGCCATCCGCATTCATCAGCCAGATATCCCCATTGGCGCTGGTGGCCAGAATTTTGCCGGAGGGGCCGGGAGCGACGTGAGTGTAGGCCGGCTCGCCCGAGGTCAGTGCGCGGGCTTGCGATGAATCCGCTGCCCGCGCAGTCCAGATGTTGGAGATACGGGTGCGCTGAATGGCGGCCATGGTTTTGCCATCACGCGTGACATCGAGCGCGGCAGTGTAGTCGGAGAGATCGTTCGTAAACCGATGCAGCTCGCCCTTGGGATAGTCGATGCTTTGCAGTTGCCCCCGGCCCAGCGTCGTTTCCGCTACTGCGGCTATCAGGGAGTTGCCGTCCGGCATCCAAATGGTGCGTCCGATGCCTCTACCGCCGCCGTTGAATAATGTGCGCACGCGGCCGTCCGCAACGTTGATGGCATTCAATAACCAGGTGGCGTCGTTGCCGACGCCCAGCGTCGGCGTTACGAGGGCGTTGCCGTCCGGGGACCAGGTTGCGCCGAATATGAATCCCGCATAAGCCGGCAGCGAGGCCACCAGTCGCTGTCCAGTGCCATCCGCCTGCGCGATCCAGACTTCAATCACGCTACGGTCGGGAACTCCGCGCTCGAAGACCAATTGTTTGCCGTCAGGCGAGAAGTCGACGGTGCAATCGATGTCGCGAATGAGTTGTCGCGGCGGGCCTCCGAGCACTGGCATCTGGTAGAGATAGCGGAAGTTCTCCGTACTTTTATCTGAACGAACGAACTAGATGTAATTGCCGTCGGGAGAGAACCTAACTCCCGGGATTTCGACGACATCGGGAGCGAGGACCTGAACGTCGCTCTTGGTGGCGACGTTGCGCACCCAAAGGCTTTGCTTCTCGCCGTCCCGCATGGCATAGACGATGTAGCGGCCGTCGGGCGAAATCGCAACCTGGTTGGCTTTGCCGTTTTCCGTCAGCTTGGTGATCTGCATGTTTTGCAGGTCGAAGGCGCGGGGACGATTTAAGAGCTTGTAGCCGCCAAACGCAACGACCGCCAGCACTACGGTGGCAATGCCAGCAACCAACCTGTTGGAAACGCCGGGTTTTGCAGGATCGATTGGGCCAAAAGACTGCGCAGATCCGGCACTCGACGCCTGACTAGAAACTTGATTGGAATTCTGACTCGAGACTTGCGCTGCGGCCTGCGAAGATGCCGAGGATGGTAACCGGTCGGGATCGGTCGCCGGCACGGTTGCGACGGATCCACCGCTAGCACGAACCCGTCCCGAGCCGCTGTCACGTTGCAGGCGTTTTAAGTCAGCCCTTATCTCGGCTGCGCTTTGATAGCGGAGGTCGCGGTCCTTTTCCAGAGCTTTGTCAATAATTTCTTCCAGCTTGCGCGGCAGTTCGGCATTGATGCGTGCCGGAGGAGTAGGTTCGCGGTTCAGGATGGCATCGAAGATGACCGCAGAAGTGTCGCCGCGAAATGGAACCAGGCCGGTGCCCATCTCATAAAGAACCGCTCCGAAGGAGAACAGATCGGTACGTGTGTCGAGTTCCTTCCCTTTGGCCTGTTCCGGCGACATGTAGGCTACGGTTCCGATGGCAGTGCCTGGACTAGTCAGATATTCCAGGCTCACGCCGGCGGTGGCTTCGTTGACCGCCGCCTCAGCTGGTCTGTTCGACGGCGAAGTAATTTTTGCCAGGCCAAAATCAAGAATTTTGGCACGGCCACGCTTGGTTACAAAAATATTGGCAGGCTTAATATCGCGGTGGACAATGCCTTCGGCGTGCGCCGCATCGAGTGCGTCGGCAACCTCAATCGCCAAGCCCAACAGCACTTCAGTCTCGAGTGGCCTGCCGGCGATACGATGCTTCAGCGTCATGCCATCCAGAAACTCCATGGCGATGAAAGGCTGGCCGCTTTCTTGGCCGATTTCGTAAATGGTACAGATGTTGGGATGGTTCAATGCGGAAGCTGACTGCGCTTCGCGCTGAAAGCGGGCGAGAGATTGAGGGTCACGGGCGACTTCGTCGGGCAGAAACTTCAGGGCCACGAAGCGGTGCAGGTTCAGATCCTCGGCCTTGTACACCACTCCCATTCCCCCACCACCGAGCTTTTCCACCACACGGTAGTGCGAGATAGTTTGTCCGATCATGTTTGGGTGATCATCGTCCGGAGGCTTTTTCGGCCCGCCAGTTCCGGCAACCAGGAATTGGAATATCCCAGGAATGCAGTCCTCGCAGGCGCGATGATCTTAGGAGGTAACGCCTTTCAAGTCAATCCCCTGCCAGCTTCCACCACGGCGGCGTTTCCGTGGAACGAGCGATCGTTGCTGGGTTACGGATCGTCCCTCGCTGTTGCGATCGCTCGATGTCCTTCCAGCCGAAGTTTCGTCTAAGGTTGTGTTTCTTGCAGACTTGTTCGGGGGCGGTGATAAAGGGCCTTATGGCTTTGAAATCAAATTACGGAGAGATGCGATGAACAAGCTTTTCGGCACGTTATTGCTGTTCGCAACGCTATGGGTCGGGTCAGGCTGGGCACAAACCGGGACTGGCAAAACGCCGGAAACTCTGGCGCAGGCAGCTCTGGCCTCATGGAACGAGATCGGGCGGAAGATCATCACCATGGCGGAAGATTTTCCCGAAGATAAATATGACTTCAAGCCCACACCCGCCCAGCGCAGCTTCGCCGAGCAATTGCTGCACGTGGCCGGCTCGAACGAGTACTTCACCGAGGTGGCAGCAGGCAAGAAGCCAACCGACGATGAATCACGCGATCACTACAAGACGAAAGCCGCGGTGGTTGCTTATCTGAAAAAGTCAGTTGCCGCTGGCGCCGAAATGATCCAGTCGAAGGGCGACACCGGATTGAGCAAACCCGTGGAGACCGCCGAGTCGCACGACGTGGTTCCGTTGGCTGATCTGGCGTATGGACTGATCGAACATTCGGGCGAACACTATGGCCAGTTAGTGGTTTACTACCGCGTGGCGGGGATGGTTCCTCCAGAGTCGCGAGCTAAGAAATAGTTGTCAAGGCCTCCAGATCTGGGAAAGCCCAAAAGGATCATTCCGGGTCTTTTCGTGATTCTGAAAGCTGTCCCTCAACACGATTCTACTGGCGAAGTTTGGGTGAAGCCGTCTGCCTCGTTTCGGCGACATGCACCGATTCGGGAATGGAGAGGGGAACGGCTTTGTGATTTTCCGTCACAGTCTCATGCACAGCGTGATAGGCGAAGTATGCCGAGCTTCGCTCGGCGGGCCGGTGGGACACCTGCCCCTACGCGAGCGCGATGGCTAAATGCCTAATTCATTCGCGAGTGCTTTCCATTTTGCATCTACTAACGCTTTGGTTTTTTCGTCCATCAGGATTTCGTCGGGCCAGGGACGCGCAAAGCCTTCGCTGGGCCACTTACGCGTGGCATCGATGCCCATCTTCGAACCGTAGTTAGGCAGGCGCGAGGCGTGATCGAGGGAGTCGACCGGGCCCAGGGTAAACTGGATGTCGCGCTCGGGATCGATGTGGTTCAGCACTTTCAGCGTCACTTCGCCGATGTCCTGCACGTTCACGTCCTCATCGACTACGACGATGCATTTCGTAAACATCGCCTGACCCAGCGACCAGATGGCGTTCATCACCTTGCGCGCCTGTCCAGGATAAGACTTCCTGATCGAGACCAGCATCAGGTTGTGAAACACACCTTCGACCGGAAGGTTGATGTCAACCAATTCCGGAATAGTGAGCTTCATCAACGGCAGAAAAATGCGCTCGACCGCTTTGCCCATCCACGCGTCTTCCATAGGAGGCTTGCCCACGATGGTTGTGGCATAAATCGGGTTCTTGCGATGAGTGATACAGGAGACATGAAAGACGGGATAAAGATCCTCGAGCGAATAGAAGCCGGTGTGGTCACCGAAAGGGCCTTCGCTACGAAGTTCGTCGAGATGAACGTGTCCTTCAAGAACAATTTCTGAGGTGGCAGGGACTTCCAGGTCGACGGTTTCACACTTCACCAATTCAACCGGCTTCTGACGAAGAAAGCCGGCGATGAGATATTCCTCAACATCAGGGGGCGCCGGGACGATTGCTGAAAACGCAATCGCCGGATCAGTACCGATAGCGACTGCAACTTCCATCTTGCCGCGCGGGCGGTCGCCTTCGATGAGGACCGATCCTCCCGAGGAACGCGCCATAATGTCGACGGCGATCGCTTTCTTACCTTTCCCAAAATCGGGAAAAGGTGAGGTAGCCTGATTGTTTTGCGCGGCGTTTCTCAACGCTTCGCGATAGTGCTCTGCTCCGATTTTCTGGCGCTGCCAGTGCATTCCCGTGGTGCGTTCATCGTAGACCTGCATGCGGTACATGCCGACATTGCGTTTGCCGCTTTTGGCATCGCGGGTGACGACACACGGCAGGGTGATGAAGCGGCCCGCGTCTTTGGGCCAGCACTGGAGAATGGGGAAATCCAGCAGAGAGAAATTGTCGTGCTTAATGACTTCCTTGCACGGCCCAGTCGAAACCGTCTTAGGAAAAAACTTACCCATCTCCGCGAGCATGGGAAGCATTTTTACTTTATCGAGGAATCCTTGCGGGGATTTCACGTCCATAAATGCGCGAATACGGTCGGCGACTTCGTCGAGCGAATCTACGTCCAAGGCCAACTTCATGCGGCTGTCCGACCCGAACTGGTTGATCAAGATCTGGGATCCCGGATGTCCTTTGATGTTCTGGAAAAGAAGAGCGGGACCGCCGGGCGAACCAGCTGCGGGCGACTGTCCCCACGCATTCTTGCTGATGCGATCGGTAATCTCCGTGATCTCGAGGATAGGATCTACATCGGTGCGGATTGTCTTCAATTCGCCGGCGCGTTCCAGTGCAGCGATCCAAGCGCGTAGGTCGTCGTAGGCCAAGAAATTCCCCCGTTGTCGAGAACTTTGGATTATACGGCAGGGGAATGCATGGGCTGCCTCCCGGCGGCAACAGAGGAGGAATGAATGCGTGAAGCGGCTGAGTTACAGAACCCATCCGAGAAACCGGCATTCGCCAGACTGGGGCACTCGCGCCACGGTACTGAGGGGAGGAAATCATTATTTGCCTTCGCCAATGATGTTTACGAATATATCCAGGGTAGGCTTGAATTGCGGTGGCAGACGGACTACCTGGCAACGCTGGAACTCCCTTTTTCGCTGAAGTCTCGGACGAGTCGAGAAGCGTGAACCGGATAACCTGTCACAAACGCATAGCCAAAGCTTTTGCTGGAACGTTTCAGCTTGCGTTTCGCCAACCGAGGATTGGAACCCAGTTGTCGGCGCATTTCGGGGGTATCGCGATTGATCTGAATCATGTGACGAGCCGCAAGGGTGGTCCCGGAGACATGGATGTTGGATTGGTAGAAATTTTCCGTGGGCAGGGGTTTGAGTGGGGAGGCAACTGGCGCGGTACACTCAGGGAGTGTATGCATTTCGAGCATTGCTCGCGATATTGAGTTCGCCAGTGAACGACGCCAACATTGGGCACATCAAGTCGCTGTTCCGGTAAAAGCTGATTGCGGTCCCAAAGCGGCCTCTCTTTGCCCTGGGCGCTTGGGTTAATATCGATTGGCTGCATCATTCCTGACTTGAGAGAACCATGGCCAAGAAATTTCGAGTGTTTGCAACCTGCGATATCGGCGTATCAATCGAGTTGTTACGCCAACGCGGCTACGAGGTCGACGTTTATGGAAAGCCAGAGGCCCCGGCGAAGAGTCTGATCATCGAGAAAGTTAGATCCGGCATTGATGGGCTGATTACCACGCTGCGCGATTCAATTGACGCCGAGGTGTTCGAAGTGGGAAAAGGGACGCTGAAGGTGGTCGCACAGATTGCCGTAGGTTTCGACAACATCAACCGCGCGGACGCCAACCGTTACAAAATTCCATTTACTCATACTGCGGACGTCTTAACGGAAGCTACGGCGGAGTTCGCATTTTTTATGATGGGTGCGTTGGCGCGAAAGATGTGGACGGCGGAGCATTTGACGCGCGACAACCAGTGGGGCTACTGGCATCCTTATTTGCCTTTTCTTGGCGACGAAGTGACCGGCAAGAGTGTCGCGATCATCGGGACAGGACGCATCGGCTTGGCCATGATCAAAAAGTGCGCCGGGTTCGATATGAACATTTTGTGTTACGACCCAGCTTATCAGAATCATGAGTACGTCCGGGCGATTCAGGAAACGATGGATTTGCGCCATGCGCGCGGCATTTCGAAAGAGAAAAACTGGATTAAATATGTGGCGTTCGACGATGCGCTGGCCCAGGCTGATTTCGTGAGCGTGCATGTGCCGCTGCTGCGCGAAGGCGAAAGCGCCACGCCGACTTTCCACTTCTTCAACGAGCGCACACTGCGACGGATGAAGCCGACGGCTTTTCTGGTGAATACCTCGCGCGGTCCGGTGGTGGACGAGGTGGCCCTGGTGAAGGCGCTAAAAGAGAATTGGATTGCGGGGGCGGCGTTGGATGTTTACGAAAAAGAGCCGCTGCCAAAGGAGTCGCCGCTGCGCGATCCAGCGATTGAGGACCGCTGCAGGCTGTATCCGCATGTAGCAAGCGCGGGGAGGATCACCCGGCTTTCTACCGATCCGGATAAGGGGATGGCGGGCCGGACGGTGCGGGGTCTGATTGATGTGCTGGAGAACAATTATGGCGGGGACTTGACCAAGATGCCTTATGTCGTGAATAAGGAGGCGTTTGGGGGGTGACTTTTTTGGGGGGCGCTCGCACCTAGCTTTATTCTTAAGCGGCACCTCCCCGGATGCATGGGCCCTTCAACTGCGTGAATCCTTCGCGTGTGGAACTTGATGGATTAGGCGCAGAACCGCTATTCGGAGATGGTGTGCTCTTCGCTTTGGGCGCGCAGGACACGATCGACCGAATAGGGGGCTCGACGGGTAGGTTCGTGGTAGTGACGCACCTGCATTTCTCCCAACAAGCCTACTGCCAGCATATTGAGTCCAGCCAGGATCAGCACCGCAGTGAAGATCATCAGGGGACCATGATTGGCCATGACTGGAGTCTGATGCAGGAATTTCTGAACAAGCAACCACAGCGTTACGCTCGATCCGCCCATGATGCTCAACATGCCAAACGTGCCGAAGAAGTGCAGCGGCCGGGATAGATAGCGGAGCAGAAAACGGATGGTAATCAGATCGAAGAACACGCGGAACGTGCGGGAGATGCCGTAGTGAGAGACTCCGCGTTCGCGGTTTACATTCTGGATTGGAACTTCGCAAATCGAAGCTCCGTGCCAAGAAGCCAAGGCCGGGATAAAGCGGTGCAGTTCGCCGTATAGTGGAACCTGGTCAAGAATCTCACGGCGGTAGGCCTTGAAAGTAGTGCCAAAATCGTGAATATCGACGCCGCTCAATTTGGCCATCAGCCAGTTGGCACAACGCGACGGGAAACGGCGGAGCCAAAAATTATCGATGCGGTTTTTCCGCCAGCCGCTAACAATGTCGTAACCTTCGGAGATTTTCTCAAGGAACACGGGGATGTCCGCGGGATCGTGCTGCAGGTCACCATCCATGGCAATGATGTATTCGCCGCGTGCGTGATCGAAGCCGGCCGCCAAAGCAGAAGTCTGGCCAAAGTTACGGCGGAGTTTTACGACGGTGACGCGGCTATCCACGGCAGCGATTTCGCGCAAAGTGTGGAAACTTCGGTCGGTGGAACCGTCGTCTACTAGAACGATTTCAAAGCTTTCGCCATTGGCTTCCATCACCACTTTAAGACGGTCGTAGAGGTCGGTGACGTTTTCCTGCTCGTTGTGCAGGGGAACCACAATCGAATACTTTGGCATTGAAGATTTAATTATACGATTAAAAGGGCCATTTTAGCGATTACTTACGACCATTTTCCGAGATTCTGATCCCGGATGATAACCGGCGAATCCGGCGGGCTTTGTCCGACCGGTCAGGTGAGACGTCCGGGGACTTCGCTCGGGACAGGCCGTCGCCGTTGCGGGCTGGTTGTTAGAGGGCGGGACCCTCCGGATACGCCGGAAGATCGGGAGGCCTGGGCGGCAGTTTCTTGGGATTGGACTGGATTTCTTGCATCACGAGATCGATAGCTTTTTCCAATTGCGGATCCCGGCCTTTTACTACCTGGTCGGGGCGGTTTTCGACGACCACATCCGGCTGCACGCCGTGGTTTTCGACCACCCACTTGCTATTCAGGTCATATCGGGCGGCCTCAGGGCGAGTGATGTAGCCGCCATCGATTAATGGCATTTGGCCACGAATGCCACGAACCCCGCCCCATGTGCGTTCGCCGATAAGAGGTCCAAGCTTGAAGTACTTAAAGTAATAGCTGAATATATCGCCGTCAGACGCTGCATAGTGGTTGGTAATGCAAGCCATCGCGCCGTTGAAGACCACTGGAGGCACGGTGCTGCTTTCCCAGTTGCGGCTTGAACCCATTCCAGCCAGTACGCGGCGCAGGCGGTCGAAAATCAACTGGTCGACGAACCCGCCGCCGTTGTAACGAACGTCAATGATCATCCCCTGTTTGCGAATCTGGGGGAAGTATTGCTTTACGAACTGGTTTAGCCCCGAGCCACCCATGTCCGGTAGGTAGACATAGCCGACGCGCCCGTTCGTCGCTGCGTCGACCTTCTTGCGATTACTCTCGACCCAGTTCAGTTCGCGCAGATTGAACTCGTCGGCCAGCGGCTTTACCTGCACTGTGTGCGAGCCTTCCTCTGAAGGTTTGGAGTTCACGGTAAGAGTGATGGTCTCGTTGGCGGTGTTGACGAAGAGTTCGTAGGGATTTTGGGGAGCTCGTAGCGACCGGCCATTCACGGCAAGAACGTAGTCGCCTTCATTCACCTTGACCCCGGGCTCGGTGAGAGGCGAGCGGACCTGCGGGTCCCAATTCTCGCCGGGGTAGATTTTCTTTAACCGGTATACGCCGGTGGCTTGGTCTGCCTCGAAATCAACTCCGAGCAGTCCAACGTTCACTGGATGCAGGTCAGGATAATCTCCGCCACCGACGTAGGTATGTGAATTGGAAAGCTCTCCAATCATCTCGCCTAGAATGTAAGTGAGGCCGTAGCGGTCGGCCACGTAAGGCAGCAACTGAGCATATTTGTCGCGGACCTTTTCCCAGTCCACGCCGTTCATCGATGCTTCGTAGAAAAAGTCGCGTTCCTGCCGCCATACTTCGTTGAAGATCTGCTTCCATTCTTCTGGAGGATTGATCTCGGCTTTCATTCCGATGAGATTCAGCGCGCCATCTCCGATTTTCTTCGGACCATCGGGTTTGGCATCGACGATGCCATAGTTGTGACCATCGCGGCCACCTTCGGCTTCGTACATGAGCTTCGATCCGTCGAAGGAAAGAGCAAAACGCTGGACGCCTTCCATGAAGACTTTGTCTTTGCGCTCTTTCAGATCGAAAACGTGAATCGAATTGGATTCGCCCGGGACGGGGCCGGACAAGCCCTGAATGGGCGTGGTGGCATAGTAGATGAAGCCCTTTGAAGCCAGGTAAGTAGGGATGACGGCGGGCTCGATAGGCAGAGCTACGATGCGTCGCTCGATGCCGTCGAGGTCGACGCGGAATTCCTTTGGCTTGTCCTTTTCTTTATCTTTATCTTTGTCTTCTTTATCTTTATCTTTGTCGCGATCCTTGTCGCTGTTTTTAGCGGCTGCCGGGGGTTTGGATTCTTTCTTTTTTTCCTTGCCTTTTTGCTCGGCGTTGCTCTTGTTGCCGGGCGGAGTGATGAGTTCGTCTTTTGGTTCTTCCGACTTGATCTGAGTTTCATCGCTCAACGGGAGGAACGGCGAAATTTCGTCCTTACGGAGGGTGACCAGGTAAATCCGGGTGGTTTTGGGATTGGAAAATTCGAAGTCAACATTCCCAAGGACTTCGTTGAAATCGCGGTCGGAAAGAAAGTAGAGATATTTGCCGTCGGGATCGAAGACGGGCGCGAAGCTGTTGGTCATGCTGGTGGTGAGGGGGGTGATCCTACTGTCGGCCAGCGAATAAAGATGGACCACCGAAAAAGAGTTCTCGGCGTTCTTGTCGTAGGCCAGCCATTTGCTGTCGGGCGCCCAGGAGTAATTGAGAATTTCGCCGTACCGGCCATGATCGATCTCGACCGGCTTTTTCTCGTTGATGTCGACGTACCAGAGGCGCGTGTCTTTGTCGGACCATGCAAGTTTTTTGCTGTCGGGTGACCAGACGGGGGCATATTTGAAGCCTTTGTAGCCGCTGGTGACCTGCTGTTCTTTGCCGAGTCCGTCCTGGGGCGAGATGAAGAGTTCGTCTTCGCCACTGCGGTCAGAAACGTAGACAATCCAGCGACCGTCGGGCGACCATGCCACTGACTTCTCGCGAATTCCTGAAGTGCGGGTCAGGTTACGGATGCTGCCTTCTTTTGCGGGGACGGTAAAAACATCTCCGCGCGCGCCGAATACGGCGCGCTTCCCTTCCGGCGAGAGGTCGAAGTCGGAAATATTCTTGCTGGCACTTACCCAGTGTTTGAGGCTCTGGTCACGATCGCCGGGAAGGTAGATCACTAACTTTTTGGCCTGCTTCGATTGGAGATCAAAGGTATAGAGATAGCCACCATTTTCGAACACGATGGAATCAGGTCCGAGGCTGGGCCACATGACATCGAAATCAGAGAAATGGGTAAGCTGTTCAACCTGCTTGCTGCTTAGTTCGTAACTGTAAAGATTAAGACGGTGATCAGCCCCACGATCGGAAGTGAAAAAAATCGTGCCCCCGTGCCACATGGGAAAAGTGTCGGTCCATTCGGTGTGTGGCACATCCTCCACCGTATTGTTTTTGAGATCGTAAATGGAAATGGACTGCGCCAAGCCTCCGGTGTACCGCTTCCAGGTACGAAAGTTGCGAAAGATCTGGTTGTAAGCGATTTTTGTTCCGTCGGGCGAGTAAGAAGTGAGACCGCCCTGGTCAACCGGCAGGGCCTCGGGCAGGCCGCCATCGATGTCGACGCTGAAAGGACGTTTGGTCCAACCGTTGGATGCATCGCGGCGGGACAGGAAGACGATGCGCTTGCTATCGGGAGTCCATGTCAGGACTTCGTTATGTATGCCCATGCGATCGCTTAGCGGCGCGGCCGCACCTTGAAAGTAGGTCAACTGGCGCGGCTGGCCGCCCTGGGCGGGCATCACATAGATATTGAAATTACCGTCGTATTGTCCGGTAAAGGCGATCCATTTGCCGTCGGGCGAAAACTTTGGAAAGAGTTCGCGACCCGGGTCGGATGTGATTCGCTGGGCGTCGCCGCCGGAACTGGACGCCAGCCAAAGGTCACCACCATAGACGAAGACAATTTTGTCTTTGTAGCTGTCGGGAAACCGCATCAGCCTTCCTTCTTGAATACTGTCCTGGCCGGATACCACGCAGGGGAGAGAGATCATCGACAGCAACAATAGGGATTTGAGATTAGGCATCAGCACTCCTCGCTTGATGAAGTTCCGCTGGTCGTTTCTAGAGGTGGGGTACAAATGGCTTCCATGAGAATGAACGTGGGATTGTACCAGCTTCAACAGATCGGAATCATGCACTGTCACCCGCTGTTTTGACGGGCACTCCGGCAAAAAGAAAGCAGAGTGCGGGGACAAACATTCTTGACCGATCGCCTATAATTCCGCTTCCTATCACGCCACGGAGGTAGCCACATTGTCCGAACAAACTAATAAACCTCGGGTAAGTACTTCATGGTCACGAAGGCGATTTTTGCAGGGGAGCATGGCCGGCGGAGTGGGGGCCATGATGTTGCCGGCGCTTGCTGGCGCGAGAGAGATGCCGGCGTATGCGCCGGGTACGCCCGAGCCCAAGGAATTCGAACTCAGCGAGCTAACGATCGCGGATTTGCAGGCTGGGTTAACGTCAGGAAGATTTACGGCCAAATCGCTTACTGAGAAGTATCTGGCTCGGATCGAAGAAGTGGATCGCTGCGGTGCGGTGGTTAACAGCGTGATCGAAGTTAATCCCAACGCCCTGGCGATTGCCGAAGGGCTTGATAAGGAGCGGAAGAGCAAAGGCGCACGCGGACCATTGCATGGGATTCCGATACTGATCAAAGACAACATTGATACTGCGGACCGCATGCAGACGACGGCCGGGTCGCTGGCTCTCATGGGATCACACGCGGCGCGAGATTCTTTCGTGGCGCAGAAGTTGCGAGAGGCTGGCGCGGTGATTCTAGGGAAGACAAATCTGAGCGAGTGGGCGAACATTCGATCCGGCCATTCGGTGAGCGGCTGGAGCGGCCGGGGCGGGCTTACCCGAAATCCTTATGCTCTGGATCGCAATCCTTGCGGTTCGAGTTCGGGATCCGGGGCGGCAGTGGCTGCGAGTTTCTGCGCGGTGGCAGTGGGCACGGAGACGGATGGCTCGGTGGTATGTCCATCGTCGGCGAACGGGCTGGTGGGAATCAAGCCAACTTTAGGATTGATCAGCCGTAGCGGAATTATTCCCATTGCGCACAGTCAGGATACGGCTGGACCGATGGCGCGCACGGTGCGCGACGCGGCGATTCTGCTCAACGCGTTGGCGGGAGTCGATCCCGCGGACAGCGCCACCGCCGCCAGCAGCGGAAAGATTGCGGTTGACTACACCGGTTTTCTCGATCCCAATGGATTGCGCGGTGCACGCATTGGCATCGCGCGCAAGTATTTCGGTTTTAGC
>Ga0070711_100000772_pt1 | contig 16670 bp, 16 predicted proteins | sample LARL53metaG_FD_65452 | JGI IMG/M metagenome (GOLD analysis project Ga0070711, IMG submission 65452) | Corn, switchgrass and miscanthus rhizosphere microbial communities from Kellogg Biological Station, Michigan, USA - LAR L5-3 metaG | ecosystem: Host-associated > Plants > Roots > Rhizosphere ... | reverse complement strand
CAGTCCCGCGCCCGGCTCGCGCGCGAGGGTGGTCATCGTCGCTTCGATTTCGGCCTGATCGTGCACAGGCGCCGGCTCCAATTCGATTGAGGCCACGGACACGGCCCCGTGCTCTCGCAGCCAATTCACGTAGAAAGGTGCCGTCACGGGATTGAACAAGAGCTTCACCCGGCTGATTCGAGGCGCTATCTCCTTCAGTAGCTCGAGCCATTTCCCGATGATCTCGAATTCGATGAGTGTGAAGCCCGTGATATTGCCCCCCGGACGAGCTAAGCTCGTGACTAAGCCCTGATTCACCGGATCATTGACGACGGCAAAGACGATCGGGATGGTGCTGGTGGCTCGCTTCAACTCGGCGACAACCGGGGAACTGTTGGCGACGATCAGATCCGGAGCCGACTTCACCAACTCCGTCACATAGGTCCGGATACGGTCGGCATCGCCGCTGGCAAACCGATAGTCGATGCGTACATTGCGCCCTTCGAACCAACCGAGCTCCTTGAGTCCAGTGCGAAAAGCCGCAAGGCGGGCCTCCGACTCCGGATCATGCTCGGTAGCCGCCCCCACCAAGACGCCGATCCGTTTTATGCGGTCGTTCTGCCGCGCCCGTGCCGCGAGCGGCCATGCCGCCGCCGCGCCTAGCAGCGTGATGAACTCGCGCCGTCCATTAACGAACACCGGGGGTTCTCTTCTGCACTCGGTTTAACGTGAATGCCGGACCCGCGACGTCACCAAATCAGGCATATGGCGGCGGCTGCGATCATCACCCACGCCGTGACGACGAAACCCTGCTCGATCCTGTCCATGATTACGCCCAACCCACGGGAAGAACCATGATCCCGTTTTAGAGTGACGTCCACAACATTCTAAAGTCAGGGATTGGAGGTTGACGACCAGGACTGCGGCACCGCAGCAAGTGGCCAGTTGATTCAGGTCAACCTAGCCATCCGAAGGGGCAGCGGACATTGGAGGTTTACACCGCCATGTCGACTCAGGGCCACGACCGGAAGTTCAAGACGGCCCGAAGCCATTCCACTTAGGCATTGATAATGACCTGTTGATGTGCCCGCACGATGTGAGGACCGGGTCCGAGCGTGATATCTCGCTTCAGGACGCCGTAGAAGCGTTCGGCAATTTCGGGGAGGCCGAAATCCTCTACTACATTAAAACCCTCGCCGCGCAGCAACTGATGCAGCTCGGCTGGCTCGAAAAAACTGAGCCAAGGCTCACCCCGTGCCGCCGCCCTTTCGGCCGTTGCCCTGATGCTGGCGCGGCGCTCAGCAGGATAATTTTGGAACGGCTCGGCATAGTCGAAAACGACTGCAGCCCGCGGTACCCCGGAAATGAACTTCAAGGTGGACGAGACTGCATCCTTTGTCAGATATGGCACAACGCCAAGCCATTGAAAAAACGCCGGCGCGTCCAGCCTGAAACCGACTCTCGCCAGACCTTCTGCTAGGCCTTCTCGCTCAAAATCTATGGGTGCGAAGATTAGCGACTTCGGTTCAGAGAGGCCTGCGGCTCTTATCCGATCACGCTTCCACACTTGAGTTGCGGGGTAATCGACCTCGAACACGCGAAGACCGTTATCAGCATATGGATTTCGCAATGAGAAGGTATCTAAGCCCGCACCCAGTACTACGACCTGAAGCACGCCACACGCCACGCAGTCTGCTATTGTATCCTCGGAAAGCCGGCTACGTGCGGCTATGAATAGACGCATTGGCCTTGCTGACTCGTCAGCTGCAATCTCGTTCAAGGCAGCGGAAGTCTCTTCGTCCAATATTCTTAGCGCAAACTGATCCTTGAAAATCGCCCCGCGTTCTAAGGCCTGGTGAATGGCACGATAAGCGGCCGCTCGCCGAGCCGTCTGACTTGATTGTCCAAGGCGCATGACGCCGGATACCGTTGTTCGAATAAATTCCTCAATCGCTGGCTTACTCTATCACCTCGTCGGCGCGGGCTAGTAGCGTGGGCGGGATTTCCAGGCCAAGCGCCTTCGCCGTCTTGAGATTGATGACCAGCTCGAACTTGGTCGGCTGAAGTACCGGAAGGCCACTGGCCTTGTCCCCTTTGAGAATCCGTCCGACGTAAAACCCGGTCTGACGATATCCATTTATAATGCTGGTCCCGTAACTCATCAGACCACCGGCATCGGTAAACTCACGGGAAAAAGCGATGGTCGGAATGGCGTGATGCGCCGACAGCCGCACCAGTTGATCGCGCTGGCTCATCAGAAATGGGTCGTCGCCAATGAGCAACGCCGACATTTTTTGCTCGGCGATTTTCGCGAACGCCTGCTCGAAATCGCTTTCGCGGCTGGCAGTAAAAATGCTGACCTGCGCTCCGATTGAACGCGCGCCAGCCTGCACATCCTTTTGGTCCGTGGAGGACGTTGGATTATTCGGATTGACGAGCATGGCGATGGCGGTGGCGTTGGGAACCAGGAGGCGCAGTAATTCCGGTCGCTTCGCCCCCATCTCTGTGAAGAACAGGTTGACACCCGTGATATTGCCGCCCGGCTTGTTGAAACTGGACACTAGACCGATCTTGACGGCGTCACCGCCAGCCGTGAACACGATGGGAATCGTCGTCGTCGCCGCCTTAGCCGCCAACGCGGAAACGTCTCCGCCAGTAGCGGCAATCACCGAAACCTGACGATTGACAAGTTCAGACGCCAGCGCGGGCAACCGATCATAGCGACCTTCCGCCCAACGATATTCGATAGCCACGTTCTTACCCTCGAAATATCCGACCTCGCCTAAGCCGCTTCGGAATGCATTGACGACCGCCGCCGCCTCGGCAGGCGAGCGGCTGCTGAGAAATCCGATGATCGGCATCGCCGATTGTTGCGCCCGCACCGCAAGCGGCCATCCTGCCGCTGCGACGCCAAGAAGCGTCATGAACTCGCGCCGACGCATCTGGGCCCCCCTAGTGCATGCCGCGTCAGACTAACATGCTGCAATCTAGGTGGTTGCGACATGATGTCCGCCTTGGGTCCAAAAACGGAAGTCCTGGCCCAGCTGCGGGCCCAGGCGGCCGAGATCGGCGAAAAATCCTCGCCAAAAGATGTCCTCGGTAATTTTGGCGGCCGGTATTGCCGGATGGAGGATTGCTAAGCGGCGCTTCGCCGGCTTCTGCGCCTGTGCCGGCAACGCCCTGGCGACAAGCAACACACCAATCGTGAACTCGCGCCGCCTCATCTGGGGGCCCCTAGTGCACGCCGCGCTAGACTAGCACGCTGCGATCCGGGGAATTGCGACATGATGTCCGAAACGGCCGTTACCTCAGCTTTGCCGCGCAGTTGACACCCGTTGTTCATGATCCAATATATCGATCCTGGCGCAAATAGCGCGCGACAAGGCGGAAGGTGATCATGAAACATTCTTCCCTTGGACTTGGGTTCGTCCTGATGATCGTCGTCTCGGTGCCCGCCGCGACCGAAACCGCGCCGGTACAGCAAAATGCTCCGGTACGAAGCCACCACGCGACACAACCAGCCAAAAAACGGCCCGTCCCGGCCGTGCAGAATAGCACGCAGGACACGGTGCATCGCCCGTTCACGCCGTATCCTCACACAGGAGACGGTGACAATGATGGACTGAGCCGTGATCCAGACGATTGCAATAAGGGCTGCATCGACGGAAACCCCGGCTGAACGGGCATTAGAAGAGGAAGCGCGTGCCAACAGTCGGGGCGATGTTTTGCGTGTGCTGGTATCCGCTTGCGACACCACCATGGACGTTCGATACCATCACACCGCCATAGACAGTGATACGCGGCACCGGCCGGTACTCGGCCAGGAAGGAATAGGAATACCGGCCGCCAGCACATTTGGAGCTACTGGTCGCCCTGCCGGAACCGGTGCAGACGGCGGGCGGAGCGAGGTAGTCATTTTGAGTTTCCCAATAGACACCGGAAGCGATGTCTACAGTCTTCGTCACCGAATAGCGGAAACCCGTCCAGACAGTGTTGAGCGTGCGCGGCACTGTATAGGCATTGGTGGTGACGAATCCGGGTGGGACGATGATCCCTTGCGCGATCGTCGGAACGCCAAACGGAAAGGACGTCTGGCTTGGATTAACGGACCGCGAATAGATGTAACCAAGGTAGAACTTGAATTTCTCCCATTGGTAGCGACCCAGCAACTCGACGCCACCAGTATTGAAGGCCGTCGCCTTGAGGATCGAATCGGGGTCAAAGCCGGCCGGTAGCGTCGCGCCCCCGAAGGTCTGAAACGTCAAGGCGTTCCGTGCGTAGTCAGCTATCGCGTCGAAGGAGAACTTACCAATATCTGCTCCGATCTGCGCCTGATATTGGTTGCCTGCGGCATTTCCCTGGTCATAGCCACCGATCTGCGCCTGCGCAGCGATCCGGAAATCCTCGTAAGTCAAACGATATGTCAGGGCGGTGTTGATGCGGGAGCTTGGACTATCACCGAAGGTTGTATAGAGAGAAGTGAAACCGATCTGGGAAAATGCGATCGACGCTACAGGATCATAGGCACCGAGCGCGGATTGAGAGAGCAAAGTGGTTCGGCCGAAGGTGAGCGTGCCGTAATCCTTATTGCTTACGCCGATGTAGCCCTGCCCGTTGTCCCACTGGCCAGCGCGGGCCGAATCGAAGTGGGTCGTCTGGTTGATGGGCGCGTATAGGTTGTTATCGGCCAGTGATTGGGGTCCATTGATCAGGCGCAAGGAGTAGGGATTGAAGCCGGCTTCCGCGACGCCGACGATCTCAAATCCGTTGCCGATCGGTTGCGCCAATCGGAGCCCGATGGTCGATGTGCTGATTCCATTGGGCGACCAAAGCCAATGCGTATTTCCGCTGCTCCTCTGAATGGCGTAATTGGGCTTGTCGGCATTTTGGCCAACCGGGGCGCCCCAGAGCTCGTAGCCGTAGCCGCCGTCCAGTGTCCCATAGAGCGTGATGGGTCCATAGCGCAACGGACAATCCTTAACCGAAGCGTTCATGTAGTCCCAAAAACTGCTGAAACAGGAGGGCGCAGTTGATGGCGGCGCATCAGGCGTCTTCGTAGGAAGATCAGCCGCATGAGCCGTTCCGGAAAGTCCCAGCGAGAAAATAAATATCCTCAAATTGCGCTTCGACATCGAAGCCCCTTAACTCTTCGATGATACGTTATGTCCATGTGAAAATACCGAGAACCTTGACGTCTACTGTGAGGTCAGGTCAAGCCTTCTACGATGGAGTGCGTTCAACAGACCACTTCTTGTGGCGACGCCGCCACACCCCCGAGCAGACAGAGTCTCTCTTTGCACGTCCACTTAATTTTGCCCCATAGCCCGAGGCTATAGGCGCACATTGTCACCCATTCCCCAATTCTCGATCGAAGGCAAACGCACTCGGCAGAACTATGAACTGGCGTAGGCAAGCTGGCTTGAGTAGACAGAGGTAAGGCTATCTGCCTGGCGTTGTAGTTGGAGATAATACCATGACCAACTTGCGTGTACTGATCGCAGCAGCGACCTTCGCTGCCGTAGCGGTCGTAGGTCCGTATGCTCGCGCCGAGGACAAGTCCATCGCGGTCGCCTCGACAACCTCGACGGAGGACTCCGGATTATTCGGATATCTGTTGCCAAAGTTCCAAGAGAAGACCGGCATCGCCGTGAAGGTCGTTGCGCAAGGCACGGGCCAAGCGCTCGACACCGCCCGACGTTGCGACGCCGACGTCGTGTTAGTGCACGCCAAGGCGGAAGAAGAAAAATTCGTGAACGAAGGTTACGGTGTGAAGCGATTTCCAGTGATGTACAACGACTTCATCCTGGTCGGGCCAAAGAGCGACCCGGCGCATGTCAACGGGATGAAGAACATTGCGGAGGCGCTCCGCAAGATCAAAGATGCCAACGCGCCATTCATCTCCCGCGGCGACCGCTCAGGCACGCATACCGCCGAGCTGAAGCTCTGGCAGGACGCGGGCATCGATATCGAGAAGGACCATGGCGACCGGTACAAATCGATCGGCCAGGGCATGGGCGCCGCGCTCAATATTGCGCAGGCGAGCAACGCCTACGTACTCTCCGACCGCGGCACCTGGCTCCATTTCGAGAACAAGGGCGACCTTGAGATCGTCGTGCAAGGGGACAAGCGCATGTTCAACCAGTACGGCGTGATCCTGGTGAACCCGCAGAAATGCCCCAATGTGCAGGCACAGCTTGGAGAGCAGTTCGTCGATTGGCTTGTCTCGCCCGATGGACAGAAGACGATCGCGGATTACAAAATCGATGGCGAAAGGCTTTTCTACCCGAACGCAAACGATCCGAACGGTTGAAGGCGTGGTAGAGCGCGCTCCTACGCGTGGAGGATTTCCAGGCAGGAGGGGATTGAAGAAGCGCCCGACGCTTGCTTGTGCTCTCACGTTGTGGATTTGCACAAGCGCCGCTCTGGCCGAAGATGGTTGTGGGAAATTCGCCTGGCCAGTCTCGCAAGAACGCGAAGCACTAATTGCACAGGGCCAGCCAACCCTAGCCTCCGGGGATTCCATCGAACCTGGCCCGGGCCAGGCGTTTAAGCTGCTCCTACGCCTGCCCGACGAGGTTGTGTTCGTGATGCCGCCTGAACGCAAGCCGCGCATCGAGAATTGGCGCGCGGGTTTTGTGCGCCTTCCAGCTCCGCCACAAGCGGGCATTTACCAAGTCACACTTTCCGATGAGGCTTGGGTCGATGTCGTACAGAACGGCGGCTACGCGCGATCTATCGGAAGCAGCGGCCGCAGCGACTGCCCCGGTTTGCGGAAGACAATTCGATTCGAGATTGCGTCAAGTCCGATCGCGCTGCAGATCAGCGGCGCTTCGGTCGAGGCCATATCGGTGGTGGTGGGCCAATCTCGCTAAGCTCACGGTGACCAGAGCGGCACTTTCATTGCCTTCAATGATCCGTCCCTTCGCGGGGTTGGTTGGCGCCCGCGCGAGCGCCCACAAAGCGATTGGCCTGCTTCCCGGGACTTCGAGGTGCTAGGAAGCGTAAGTGGCGCGCAAGGAGAGAGTCTGGTTTGGGTCGATGCTGTCGAAAAAGGGCTTGAGGAGCCGAGCGAACAGTGATTCCTGCTTAAGAGGCGGCTGGAGAGTCGGCGATGATGGGGCGGCAGGACCGAGATCGGGGGGCAGCTCTTTTATGAGTTTAGTCTCGACGAGATGATCCCGACTGACCACCTGTTGCGGCGGATCAATGTATTCGCGACCGCTGTTCTGGCCGATTTGCACCAACAGCTAAGGGCGTTTTACAGCGATAGCGGGAGGCCCTCGGTTGATCCCGAGCTGATGATCCGGATGCTCCTGGTAGGTTATTGCTATGGCATTCGTCACGAGCGCCGGCTGTGCCAGGAAGTAGCGCTGCACCTTGCTTACCGCTGGTTCTGCAAGCTCGATCTCGACGACAAGGTTCCGCACCATTCGACGTTGTCGGTGAACCGGCTGGGCCAGCGCTCTACCAGCATCTGCTCCTGACCGCGGAGCGGAAGTTCTGGCGCTGTGCTGAGACCGGCGAACCCCCTCACCTTTTTTGCATTGAACCACCGCGCGGCCAAGGGTCGAGGCGGGTCGGCTGGAATGGTCATTTCCACCCATTTGCCGCCGCCGGTGATGATGGACAGCACCGCCATCGGGGACGCGAACCCAGGTACGATCAGGCGCCTACGCCAGATCGTCCGCGCAAACCTAAAGTTAATTGAAACATCATGGCGGCACGAACCTCCTTCTCAAGGCCATTCGGTTGCGTTGGAAGTTCCAAGCAGAGGTCCCTGGTCCCTTTCGGGAACCTTGCGCCTCTCCGACTGCGTCAACATGAGCGAGATTGCCGTGTCATTTTTCGAACCCTTTTCGTTGTTACGTCCACCTACCTTTGAATGGAGGAAATGGCCTACATGGCGAGCGGAACGAGTGACGAATTTACCGATGCGGAGAACCAACAGCGAGCTGAGCAGTCGAAACAAGATTCTCACGTATCACGCGAAAAATCGGCAAAGCCAGCACGGCGCAAAGGGAATAAAAAAGCTACTAAGAGGACGCAGCAAGCCCCACACACTCCTGGCCCTACCGACAAGTCTGGCCCTACCGACAAGTCGAAGGTTAAGGTATCAGATCCGTCCGACAAAGTTATCCCTCCAGTTCCCCAAGCGACCAACGATGCTTCTGCACCAGCCATTGGTACGGCTAGGCCGGACTTCGCTGCTGATCCTGAGCCTATCCCTCAGGGTGGCGGGTTTTTGTGCACGTTTACACTGTCCCGCCCGGGGCTCGTCGGTCTTAATAAACTCGCGATCTATCTAAATAATCTTCAAGACTCAGGCTCCATCGGCGGTTGGCAAGCCAATGGATGGGAAGATGCGGCTACCAAAGTACGTGCTCTCATTAGGTTCATTAATCACGCCGATGCTATTATCGGCATCAAGGGCGTCCACTAAGCCGTGATGACCACCCATCCGGGCGGAAATAGAGCGGCCTGGATTGGCGCTACCATCTCAAAAGTCGCCTTTTCAGCACTCTGGTTCTCCGGATTTTGCCTCAATTCTCGCCGTTAGTTCCGGCCGAGAATTGTTTGGGTCGGGCGATAAAGCCCTTGCTTCAGCGCAGCCGTGCCACATTGCCCTCCGCAATGTGCTGCACGTCGCACAACGCGAACATCTTGTCCGCCACCCGCTGCACGGCCACCCGCAGCTGCTCAGTTGAAATTTGCACGTAGCCAGCGGTCACGTCGCCCCTTGTTGTGTGGTTGAGCAGGAGCTTTAGCGCAAGCCAACTCACCTCAGGCGTATCGGCGGCGACGGAGGCAAATGTGCGGCGCAGGTACTGCGTCAACAGCTCGTTGGCTTTCGATTCCCTTGCGTAAGAGATCAACGTCTGACCAGCTCAGCCCGGCCGCGCCGCCGTCTAGGTCCCCTCACCTAGCGCAACTTTGCCACGTTGGACCCTACGACAGGCTGAACGCTGCAGAGCGCGAGCATCTTGTCACACACCTGCTGTGCAGGCTCGCGCAGGTCCTCGACCTCAGGGGCCAGGTAGTGCTCGGCCGTAACGTCGGGAGGCAGTGCGTGATTGCACAACGCTTTTAGCCACACGATATTCACGCGAGCGGACGCCCCGACCTTGAGGAAACCTCGGCGCAGCGAGTGAGCGCTGACCGCGATGCCGGTCGTCTTCTTCACGTGTTGAAACGGGCGCTGCGTGTCGCTGATTGGTTTGCCGGCTCGGCGGCCGGGGAAGACGTACTCGGAGCTGTCGCCGAGGGCGCGGCGCGAAACCAGCAAGTCGTAGATGACATCGCTCATCGGTATCTCGATCATTTTCTTGGTTTTGGTGTTGGGCGCGGGCAGCGTGACAATGCGCTGAACGAGATCAATGTCGGTCCACTTCAGTTGTGCTGCCTCGGTCTTTCGAAAGCCCGTGAACATGAGGAGCAACAGGAAGTCGCGTGAAGTCCTGTTCTCGAGTGCGCACACTGCCTGATAGAACGCGGGCAGCTTTTCCGCGGGCACTCGGCTTGTCCGACGCTGCTTCGGAAACCACTGATCCTCGTCCTGCAGCCGAGCAATGGGGCACTCGGGCAGAGTGATGCGCTTGGCGGCCCATCGCCAGAGAACCCGGAGGGTTACCATCGTTGCATTTGCCGTCGCCTTCCCGTCATAACGCCCGCCCTGCGCGATATTGTTCGCAATCGTCTGATGCCGCTCCTCCACCATTTCGGGGCTGATGGACAACAGCGGCTGGTCCAGCCAGTCTGCGAGATAACGGTCAATCTGCCCGTAGGCGCGCTTGCTGCCCGCGCTCAGCTTCTTATTGGCGACGAAATATCTCTCCTTAGCCTCGCGCAACGTGTACATCGCCGCCTCGGGCTCAGCCTCGGCCTTTGCCTTCGGGTCTATGCCGCGCCGAATTTGGTCCAACAGATCCTCTGCCCGCTCGCGAGCAACTTCGAGCCTAAGTAGCCCGGAATTTGTCGGGCCGATGTTAACGCGTCTCGTTTGCTTCTTAGCGCCACGAACCCTTCTCGGTAGGTCGCGCTGCGCGATGTAGTCGATTGCTGTCGTCGTCCCCGAGACCTGAACACCGAAGCCCTTGGTGACTGTGTCGAGATAGATCACTTGTTTTCCAGTGGGATGTGGCGCGCGCAGCTTGTCCACGAAGGTTTGGCTTAATTTCACTATCGGCACTGTTTGCCCCCTGCGGCTGGGCGGCCCCAATAAGGCAATTTTGATTGCCGGGCCGCCATGTGGCGGTTTAGCCAGCACAGGTTAACAGCGCAGCCGGCCTAAAAAAAGCAATATGATCAACCACATACCTCAGGATGTTTTAGCACTAAAACACCCTATGGCGGCCCATGGTAAACTTAACCTTAACCGCGCAAAGCCGGCCGCAACGGCCGCTCCGGCATGGACGCTGCAGGGTCTGTCTTGCACAACAGAAACCGGGAATGCGTGTGCGCGAAAGTGGGACAGAGATGTCCCAAAGCGCCAGGCACCGGGGGCGAGGCCAGGCATGAAGCATCCGTCAAACCAGCAATTCTTCGCATATTGGGACGCGAAGCGAGCCGGTGCGCGGGCACCCGACCGCAGTGAGATCGAGCCCGAAGCGGTGCGCGAACTGCTTCCCGACATCTTCGTACTGTCCTGCGATGCCGCCGCCCGCTTTCCGTTTCGCGTCGCCGGCACGCGGCTCTGCGCCCTGCTCGGCCGCGATCTGAAGGATAGAAGCTTCTCGGAACTGTTCACCGGGGACGGCCGCCGGGAAATCGAGGACATCATCACGGTCGTGACCGAGGAAATGCTCGCCGCAGTTGCCGGCATCACCGCGGTTTCCGAAAACGGCACGCCGGCGCACCTGGAATTGCTGCTGCTGCCTTTCAGCCATCGGGCGCACGCCCCGCTCAGCCTGACCGGACTGCTCGCGCCGTTTGACAACGGCGGAGGCGGCCTGCGCGATTTCAAGCTGACCTCATGGCGCTATCTCGGCCACCCGCCGCCGGAACGCCTTGTCCCCCGCGCCTTGCGCAAGCTACGGGTCGCGCGCGGGCTCATGGTCTATGAGGGTTTGCGCTAAAGCGAAAGCGCGAAAACCCGCTATTCGATCACTTCATCAGCCCGCGCCGGCAGCATTGCCGGAATTTGTCGCGTACGCCTCCCTTGGCGCGAAGGCTTGCGGACGAAAGCCTTGGCCGGGCGCAAAGGAATAGGCGAGCACCCCTTCGGTGCTCGCCCGCCCGATACGCGCAGCGCGCCCAGTGGCCCGAATTGGACCAGCTCTCGTCTGGACAAACCTGATGCCGAAAGGCACCTTCTCCTCACCGGGGCCGCGCGGAGGGGTATTGCCGCGAGAAAAGGCTAGTATGGCGGTTCAGAAGTTCGCGAACGAGGCCGCCGCACATTGATGCGAACTTCGGAATCGGGACACTAGCGGGGGAGTTCAATTTTCCATACGGCATCGCGGGCGTTTATTGGAGGAAACCATGGCCAGACGTCTTTTGATCATCGCATGCGTGTTTTTCGGCTCGATCGCCGCCGCGCCCGCGCAGACGCCCTCGCCTGAGGCCATGGCCGCGGCGCGCAGTCTGGTGACGACGATGAAGCTCGGCGATCAATACAAGGCGCTGTTGCCGGCAATCCTGCTCGCCCTCAAGCCCACGCTGACCCAGGACAGGCCGGAGATCGAACGCGACTACGAGGCCATGCTGCCGGCGGTCGCCGACGCGTTTGCGCCCTATTACTCGTCGATGGTCGATGCCATCGCTGCCATCTACGCCAACAATTTTTCGGCCTCCGAGCTGCGCGACATCGAGGCGTTCTATCGTCAGCCGACCGGGCAAAAGCTGCTTGAAAAGTCGCCCATTATCGCACAGCAGGCAGCCGTGGTCGGACAGGATATCGGCCGCAAGGCCTCCGACGACCTGCGCGCGCGCCTGACCGACGCGCTACGCCAGAAGGGACACAAGCTCTGATGCGTTGAGGGAAATCACGCCTTTCCCTGCTCCAGCACCACCATCTTGCCTTCCTCGACCTCGGCCACATCGACGAACAGGTCCGGGACCTTCCTCGCCCGATCCAGGACCCATGCGAGTGCAACCATGATGAGGATGCCGCCCAGGCTGACCAGCAATTGCTCCCAGAATCCCCTGCTGTACTGCATCAGGATCCAGTGCGCGGCAAAGGACAGGAACACGCCGAAACAGAAGAGCGGAAGCGAATGCTGGCCGCAGAGGATCAGCGGGCGCAGCCATCTGGACTTGAGCGCCTTCCAATCGCGCGGCACATATCGCGACACGACGACCGCCACGGCGAGGAAGTGGGTGAACCGCAGCATGTCGAGATCGGTCTTGTCGATCGGATAGATCAACTTGATCATCCATTTCGGCACCATGGCGTCGAGGAACGCGACGTGCCAGCTCATCACGATCAGGAACCCGAACGCGATCCACACCAGCGCCATGATGAACGCCGCGCGAGACTGGATGATGGGCCAGATTTTGGCAGCGCCGCCGATACCGCACCATGCCGCGAAAAAGAACATCAATTGCCAGGCGAACGGATTGAAGTACCAGGTGGTCCCGGGCGGGTAGGAAGCGAAATTCCAGTCGAACATCCGCGCCAGGACATAGAGAATGACGGAGCCGAGAAGGGTGAGATTCGGGCGGCGCACCATCGCCCACAGAACCAGCGGTGCGGCGGCGACCAGGGTGATAAAAAGCGGCAGCACGTCGAGATTGACCGGCTTGTAGCGCAACGTGAGCGCTTGCCCGATCAGGACGTCCGGGTGCAAAAGGAAATTATGGACGTTGAATTCGTCCTCATACAACGGGTTGTCGAATTTCCTGACCGTGCGGGCGATCTGGGCCGTGAAGATCAAAAACAGCATAATGTGGGCGACATACATTTCCGCGGCGCGCTTCCACAGCCGTTTTAACGCCGCCAGGAAATGCCCGGTCTTGATGATCGGGCCGTAGATGTACCCCGCCAGATAGCCGGAAATGAAAACGAAGAACTCGGCGGCGTCGCTGAAGCCGTAGTTGCGCAAGGTGAGCCAGGCCACGACGTCGTGCGGAATGTGGTCGAGATAAATCATCCACAGTCCTGCCCCGCGGTACAGATCGAGCCGCAGGTCACGATCGATGGCACGCGAGAGAGACGCTTTGCCCTGATTGGCCATCATGCCCTACCATTTCGTCTTGGTGGTTCGCGACGCGCTAAAACAGGCAGTTCGGAAGGATCTGCCAAAGCACGCCGCCAGGGATCGGGGCGATCGCGCATCGGTCTGCCATAAGCGGGTCGGCAAAAATCATCCCTGCTCATTGATACCTAAGGAGAAACCGGCGTCAATGTCGGAATAGACCGCAGTCAACGGTCAAATGGCCGGGGGCAGTAACCGAAACCGAGGCGGGCTCGCGGGCTGGGCCGGCCACTTAGAGCTCAGGCCACGGCACGATCGTCGATTTCACCGTCTTCATGGCGATGGCGTCGGCCACCGCCTGGGCGACGCCTTCGGCGGAAAACGGATACAGCGTCTGCATTTCGAGCCAGGGATATTTGTTGCGCGTGCGATAGAGCATGTCGACGCCGAGGGGCAGATCATTGCCGGTGAATCCCCACGAACCGAGCACGTTGAGGTCCTTGGTGCAGATGCGGTGCCACGACGTATTGATCGAGCCGGCGTCAGTGAACTGACCCATCTCGACATAGGTGCCGCCGTCACGCAGCATTTCGATGCCCTCGGGGCCGGCGCTCGGATGACCCGAGCAGTCCATCACCAGATCGGCACCGAAACCGCCGACGATGTCGCGCACATGTTTGATACGTTGCTCTGGCGTCGCGAGTTCCTCAATGTTCACGGTGGCCTCCGCGCCGAACTTGCGCGCCAGCTTCAACCGCGGGGTCTCCGGCGCGCCGACGCAGATCACCCTGCCGGCGCCCATCTCGCGTGCGGCTGCGACCGCGAGTATCCCGATCGGGCCGGAGCCCTGGATGACGACCGTGTCTCCCCAGGTGAAGCCGCCGGCGCGGGTCGCGCGGTTGAAGGCGCGGATGCAGGAGGTCAAGGGCTCCGACAGGGCCCCCAGCCGCAGCGACATGTCATCGGGCAATTTGTAGATCTTGGTTCCCGGCAGCATGTCGAGATCGACATAGACATATTCGGCCCAGCCGCCCCACAGATGCGGTGCCTTGTCGAAGCCGAGATAACGGCCGTAATAGACCGGAGTCAGGCACTTGTTGGCGCTCTGCGGATAGTGAATGCAGTAGTAGCAACGGCCGCACGGCATCAGCGGCGGGATCATCACCTTCGATCCGACGGTAAGCGGCTTGCTCATGAAGTCTTCGCGAAATTCCGAGCCCACCTCGACCAGCACGCCGCCGATCTCATGGCCGAGCGTGAACGGCCACGGCAACGGTTTGGGCCAGTGGCCTTTCAGGATATGGAGATCGGTGCCGCAAACGCCGCACGCACCGACCTTGATCAGCGCCGCGTTGTTCGGAATTTTCGGCCACGGCACGGAACGAATGACAGGCTGAGCGCCGGGTCCGTCATAGGTGCAAACGCGGATCTGTTCCATGGCTCCTCGCTGGCTCTTCGGCGATGGTTGATCGACAGTGCGGGCTCAAGAAAGCCTATGTGAAGCGGCCGGCCGTGCCAATAATCGGTTTTGAGCCCATCCGATTGACAGCCGCGCCGCGACCATCCAGCCTGCGATTGCCATTTGAGTTGTGACGCATTTTCAGGTGATGCATTGCGAAACCGCTGGTTTGTCGTTGCCATCCTGGTCTCGGTTCGCCTCACCATGGCGTTTCAGTTCCAGAGCGTTGCGGCGGTCGCGCCCTTGTTGGGCGATGCGTTCGGCGTCTCTCTTGCCGACATTGGAATGCTGATCGGACTCTATTTTGCGCCCGGCGTGGCGCTCGCGCTGCCGGGCGGCGCGATCGGGCACAGGTTCGGCGACAAGCAGACCGTGGTTGCGGCGCTGCTCATGATGCTGATCGGCGGACTTGCGATGGCGCTGTCGTCTTCCTGGTCGGTGCAGATTGCGGGGAGGCTCGTCAGTGGCGCGGGCGGCGTCATGCTGAACGTACAGATGACGAAGATGGTCGCCGACTGGTTCGTCGGCCAGGAGATCGCCACCGCGATGGCGATCTTCGTCAATTCCTGGCCGGCGGGAATTGCGCTTTCGCTGCTGACGCTACCCCTGATCGGTACCACCTTCGGCATCGGTGCGGTCTATCTCGCGGTCGCCGCTTTCATCGCCCTGGCGCTGTTTCTTTTCGCGATCGCCTATCGCGTCCCCGCGCAGGTCTCGGTCCCCTCGGCGGCGGCTTCACCGCGGCTCGATCGAACCGCCTTGATCGCGGTGATTACGGCAGGCCTGATGTGGGGTCTGTTCAATGTCGGCTTTGCGATGATCTTCAGCTTCGGACCCTCGATGCTGGTCGAGCGCGGCTGGTCGATCTCGGCCGCAGGTTCGGTGATCAGCATCGTGGTGTGGCTTGCGGTGGTGTCGGTGCCGCTTGGCGGATTTGTCGCCGATCGCACCGCCCGCCCCGATTTCCTTCTCGTCACGGCCTGCATCGCCTTCGCCGTCGCGATGATCGCGCTGCCCCGCAGCGAGGCGGTGGTGCCGATCGTCACGGCGCTCGGCTTGATCGGCGGCCTGCCGGCCGGGCCGATCATGAGCCTGCCCGCGCGCGTGCTTAAATCCGGGACGCGCGCGATCGGCATGGGGATTTTCTACACCCTCTATTACGCGGCGATGATGTTGGGGCCGGTTGTGGCGGGAGCCCACGCCAAATGGACCGGCGCGGCGGCGTCTGCCTTCGATGTTGGTGCCGCCGTGCTTCTGGCCTGCCCGGTTCTGCTCTGGGGATTCAATCGCCTGCCTGTGGCGCGGCCGAAAATGGCCTGATTGCGCTTGGCAAAGATATTGCTAACGGCTCATTAACCCTGCCGGCCGTAGGGTGGAGGCGATTGTTGGGTAGTCGAAGATGGCTTTGGCGAACAAGAAATCGGCGCTTCCGTCCGCCGAAGAGCGAAGGCGCTTCCAGCGGGTGAAGGTCCACCTGCTTGGGCGCTATATGCTGCCCGACCGGCGCGAATTTCCTTGCCAGATCATCAATATGTCGCCGGGGGGATTGGCGTTGCTGGCGCCCGGCATCGGCAATGTCGGCGACCGCGTGATCGCCTATCTCGACCATATCGGCCGGGTCGAGGGCAGGATCACCCGCATCATCGACAATGGCTTTGCCATGACGGTGGGTGCGACCGCCCGCAAGCGCGACAAGCTCGCCGCCCAGCTGACCTGGCTTGCCAACCGCGACATCCTGAACCTGCCCGAAGATCGCCGCCACGATCGTATCATCCCGCGCAACCCGATCGCGCTGCTCACGCTCGAGGACGGCACCAAGATGACCTGCCGGATCATCGATATGTCGCGCTCGGGAGCGGCGATCGCAGCCGAGAACCGCCCGCCACTCAAATCGCTGGTCATGCTCGGCAAGGTTCAGTCGCGCGTGGTGCGAAACCTCGAGGAGGGTTTTGCGCTCGAATTCATGCACGAGCAGATGGCCGAGACGCTCGAAGAAAGCGTCACCGCGCGCTAATGGACGGATAGGGCGAGCGCTGGAAGAGGCCCTCGCCGGGCTGCGGCAGTTCGATCCCCCCATCCGCGCTCAGGCCGGTCGACGC
>Ga0070711_100000771_pt1 | contig 16684 bp, 13 predicted proteins | sample LARL53metaG_FD_65452 | JGI IMG/M metagenome (GOLD analysis project Ga0070711, IMG submission 65452) | Corn, switchgrass and miscanthus rhizosphere microbial communities from Kellogg Biological Station, Michigan, USA - LAR L5-3 metaG | ecosystem: Host-associated > Plants > Roots > Rhizosphere ... | reverse complement strand
ACGCATTGGTGATCTGAATGTTCAGGATCGCCATGAACGCACCGATCATGGCGGCGAACACGGCGATCCAGGTGGCGAGACTGGCGCGCTCGCTGCTCGCCGGCGAGGCCGCCGCTGGGCTCGGCGCGCTGCGTGGCGCAGGTGCCGAGGCTGAAATGGCGAGGCTGGTCATGACATCACCTCCGGGCAAGGGTGTAGGCGGGCTTGATCGTTGATCGCTGCGGAGTGGTCTGATGGGCTTCAGGCTGTGACCGCGTGGCGATCGTCGGGATCACGGACATGCCGGGGCGCAGCTCAATCGCGGTGTCGTCGAGTGCGATCTTCACCGGGATGCGCTGCACCACCTTCGTGAAATTGCCGGTGGCGTTGTCCGGCGGCAGCAGCGCGAATTCCTGGCCGGAGGCGGGCGCCAGGCTGTCGACATGGCCATGCACCACCTGGCCCGGGAACATGTCGACCTCGATATCGACCGCCTGGCCTTTCCCGACATGGGTGAGCTGCGTCTCCTTGAAATTCGCGACCACATAGGCGCCGCTCGCCGGCACCAGCGACATCAACTGGGTGCCCGCCTGCACGAACTGCCCGGTGCGCAGCGTGCGGTTGCCGACCACGCCATCGATCGGCGCCGTGATCGTGGTGTAGCCGACGTTGAGCTCCGCCTGCTGCTCGATTGCCGTCGCGCGGGCGACCGTGGCGGTGGCCTGCGCGATCTCGGCCTTGAGCAATTCGACCTGCTTGAGCGCGGAGGCGAGATTGGCGGTGTCGCGCTGGATCGCTGCCTCGGCGCCGGCATTCTTCGATTGCGCGGCCTGCGCGTTCTGCACGCTGCCGAAGCCGGTGGCGGCGAGATCGGTGTAACGCTTGTTCTCCTGCTGAGCAAAGGTCTGCGTCGCGGTATCGACGTCGATCGTCGCTTTCGCCGCCGCGATCACCGCCTGCTGCACGTCGAGCTGCGCCTGCTTGCTCGCAAGCGCAGCCTTCGCCGCGGCGACATCCGCCTTGGCCTGGTCGAGCGCGACCTTGAAGTCGCGGTCGTCGATCCGCGCCAGCACCCGGCCCGCCGTCACGCGCTCGTTGTCTCCGACCAGCACGTCCGTCAGATAGCCGGACACCCTTGGCGCGATCGTCGTGTTGTCGGCCTTCACATAGGCGTCGTCGGTGGACACGAGATAACGGCCGACCGTCCAGTAATCAAAACCGTACCAGCTCGCTCCGGCCAGCACCGCAACGGCGGCGCCGGCGAGCAGCAGCTTGCGAAACGTGTCCCTGGCGCTGCGGCCCTGCGCGGCCGGAACGGTGGTCACTTGCGTGTGATCGGGGAGCAGCTGCTGCACGGCTCCCGCCGGCACCTTGTCTGCAGCCTGGAAGGACGTGTTGTGGCGGCTCATGGTGGCCCTCCTGTTGGCCTATCCCGTTGCTCACGAATGGAAATCTGTTCCAAGGGGGCAGGGGGTTAATTAGGAAACTTGACGTTTTCCAAAATAGCCCGTATATTGAGACTGTCAATAGAATGACAGGCATCATTTAAAAGCATGGCTCGCACGATGGCTGGGCAGACAAGAGCGGCAGACGAGGTGGTGGCGGACGCGCCGCGTGGGCGCGGCCGGCCACAGGCGCGCTCCGACGATGAGACGCGCGCGATCATCTTTGACGCCGCGCGCGGGGAATTCGCTGCGACCGGGTATGCTGCGACGTCGATGGAGTCTGTTGCGAAGCGCGCCGGCGTTTCGACCAAGACGCTCTATCGTCTGATCCCCAACAAGGCGGCGCTGTTCGAAGCGATGGTGACGAACCGTATCGCCGGGTTCGTCTCGCGCGTCCAACTGCGCGCCTGCGAAGGCGGCAGCGACATCGCGGCGGCGCTTGCGGATGCGCTCACCGCCTGCGGCGAACTGATGCTCGATGGCGATGTGATCGCCCTGCAGCGGGTGATCCTGGCGGACACCGACAAGTTTCCGGAGGTCGCCGAAACCTTCTATCACAAGGCCATCACGCCGACGCAGAATGCGCTGGCCGGCTGGCTGCGCACGCAGCAGAAGCGGGGACTGATCCGCGTCGACGATGCCGACCTCACGGCCGGCATGCTGCTCGGCATGCTCGCCATGCAGCCGCTGCGCGCCGTCATGTTCGGCCACATCGCGCCGCCGAGCCGCGAGGACATCGCGGCCCGCGCGAAAAGCTGCGCAGCGCTGTTTTTGCAGGGCTGCGGCCACGGCAAGGAGGCAGGGCCCGGCGCATGAGATGAGGCCCGCGTCGCACCGCAGCGCCGGCGCACGCTGTCCCGGTATCAAGTGGCACGATTGGGTGTCATTTCAGCCGGGGCCCATCAAGCCATGATCGCTCAGATGTGAGTGAATGAAGCCGGGATGTTGGTGCGCCGATATTACCGCCGGGGGATTATGAGTGGCGCGCGATGCACCGCTATGCCATGACTATGTCATGAACGATCTCGGCAAGGCGTCCCAATACCGGTTGCGGGCTAACTGGGCCGCGCAGGGCAGCGACGGCCGAAAGCACCGTTCGCAGAAGAGCCAGGCCCTGATCGTCAACGCGTTGCTCGAACTGATCGCCCAGGGCAATCTGGAGCCGAGCGCCGACCAGATCGCCGAGCACGCGAAGGTGGGCCGGCGTTCGGTCTTCCGCCATTTCAAGGACATGGACACGCTGTATCGCGAGATGCACGAGAGCATCGCGGTCTCGCTCGGCGCGATCGTCGAGCAGCCGTTTCAGGCCGCGGACTGGCGCGGGCGGATCCTGGAGCTGGTCGACCGCCGGGCGCTCGGTTTCGAGAAGCTGAAACCGTTCCTGCGCGCCGGCCAGATCCACCGCCACCGCTCGACCTATCTGAAGACCGCGCATGCGCAGTTCGTGGCCATGCTCAGAGGCATCCTCCTCGGACTCCTGCCGAAGAGCGCCGCAGAGGACGTCGTGCTGGTCGAGACGCTCGACATGCTCCTGAGCTTTGAGACCTGGAGCCGGCTGCGCGACGTGCAGGGGCTGAGCGTGGCAAAGGCCAAGCGCGTCCTCAAGCACGCCATCGAGCCGCTGCTGTCGGATGATTTTGCCTGCCGCCGCGGCTGCGCCGAGGGCGGCTAGCGCCCCATCACTGTGGTCATGCCCGGCCATGACGAACCGACAGATGCGAAGCGCCGTCTATGCCACGCCTCACGGCTGTTTGCAGATCAGTAAACCTCCTTTACTTAAACCTCGGGAAAACCAACTTGTCCGCCCGGACATGGCCGGGTATGGATTCGGATGCAGGACACGAACCAGCAGCAGCGGCGTACCAACCAGCCGGACCGGCGTGTTCATCTCCGGTTCAGGCGGATGGTCGACCGCAGCCGGTCGAACGCGGTCCTGACCCGGCTGCGCGCACTGCTGCGCAGCAACGAGTTCTACCTGATCCCGCTCTCGCTCGTGCTCGGCATCATTGCCGGTGCCATCGTGACGCTGATGAGCGAGATCGCCCAGGTCATGCATGTCTTGATCTTCGGCATTCCGATCGACGTGCGGCTCAGCGCCAAGGACTATGTCAATCCAGTCATCGCTTTGGCGGCGCCCGCGACCGGCGGGCTTCTGCTCGGGGTGATGGAATGGCTGCGCCGGCGCTGGAAGCTGCCGAGCGCGGTCGACCCGGTCGAGGCCAATGCGCTGCGCGGCGGGCGGCTGTCGCTGCGCGACAGCGTCGTGGTCTCGACCCAGACCCTGGTCTCGAACGGCTGCGGGGCCTCGGTCGGCCTGGAGGCCGGCTATACCCAGATCGGCTCCGGTGCGGCGTCGCTGATCGGGCAGTTTCTGCATCTGCGCCGCAACGACCTCCGCCTGATCGTCGGCTGCGGTGCCGCGGCCGCGATCGCGGCCGCCTTCGGCGCACCGATCACCGGCGCGTTCTTCGCCTGCGAGCTGATCGTCGGCGTCTATGCGGTCGGCAGCGCGGCGCCGATCCTGGCCGCGTCACTGTCGGGGGCGCTGACCGCGCAATGGCTCGGCGGCGCGCCCTATTCGCTGGAGACGCCGCATGTCGGATCCGTCGGCATGGAGCAGTATCTGGCGCTGATCGCACTGGCGCTGATCGTGAGCGCGATCGGCATCGTGGTGATGCGCTCGTCGTCCTGGGTCGAGCGGCTGTTCACCTGGATGCCGGTCTGGATCAGGCCCGCGATCGGCGGCATCGTGGTCGGCGCCATGGCGATCGCGACGCCCCAGGTGCTGGCCGCGGGACACGGCGCCATGCTGCTCAACCTGCACCGCGAGATGGCCATCGGCATGATCGCGGTGATCATCGTCCTAAAACTGTTCGCCTGCCTGGTGTCGCTGGCCTCCGGGTTCCGCGGCGGCCTGTTCTTCGCCTCGCTGTTCATCGGCAGCATGCTCGGAAAGCTGTTTGCGGCGGTGCTGCTGCTGGTCGCGCCGTCGATCGCGGTCGATCCGCTGGTCAGCATGCTGACGGGCATGGCGACGCTCGGGGTCGCCATCGTCGGCGGCCCGCTGACCATGTCATTCCTGGTCCTGGAAATGACCCGCAGCGTCGACGTCTCGGCCGTCGTTCTCGCCGCCTGCATCGTTACCTCGATCTGCGTCCGCTTCATGTTCGGCCACTCGTTCTCGACCTGGCGGCTGCATCTGCGCGGCGAGACCATTCGCGGTGCCAACGATGTCGGCTGGCTGCGCAATCTGACCGTCGAACGGATGATGCGCAGCGACGTCGGAAAAGTTCCCTCGACGACGACAATCGCCGGTGCGCGGCGCGAATTCGTGCTGGGGTCGCGGCCGGCCATCGCGGTGGTCAACAATTCCGACGACTATCTCGGCCTGGTGCTGCTGCCCGAATTGTATCTGGGCGAGCTCGACTCGATCGCGGATGAAATCCAGGTGATCGAGCTCGCCCGCTACACCGACGTGGCGCTGCTGCCGGAAATGAACGTCAAGACCGCGATGCGGATGTTCGACGACGCGGAAGCCGAGGTGCTCGCGGTGCTGGAATCCGCCGAGAGCCGCAAGGTGGTCGGCTTCCTGACCGAATCCTTCGCCCGCCGCCGCTATGTCGAGGAGATCGACCAGGCAACCCGCGGTGTCCTCGGCGCGTTGTCATAAAAGCTGCCATAGAAATTGCCCCAAATTGATGCGAAGCGGCGCTTAGAAGCAGCGTCAGCAGACGGCATTGAACTGGAGCCGCGTCAGAGGTGCGCTCCCTCCCCTCGCAACCGGGGTTTACCCCGGTTGCGCATCAAAAATACGCAAGTCGGGCAGGCCCGACTTGCGGCGGGGGAGGGGGTAACCCACGGCCAACTGAGTCCGGGGAGGCCCACCCCATAGCCGAAGCTTTGCTTCGGCGTCTCTTAAGGACGGCCGCCGAAGGCGGCCTATGCCCTCCCCGCAAGGGGGAGGGGAGCTGGCAGCTACCCGAGCGGCAGCAAGCGAGGACGAACATGCGATATCACGCCATCGCGGCAATGGCCGTAGCAGAGCTCCTTCTTTCAGCGGCGAGCGCACAGACCGCCGATCCGCCGGTGCTGAAAGGCAAGGACGCGTTCGGCAGCTGGCGCGACGACAAGCCCGGCACGATCCGCCTGATCCGCCCCGAGGATCTGCCGCCGCCCGGCGCGACGCGCTCGGCCTCGAACGGCTCGCGCATCGTGCGGCGCCCGGCTGAGGCTGTGCCGCAGGTCCCGCCGGGCTTCAAGATCGAGCTGTTCGCGCAAGGTCTGAGCGGTCCGCGCACCATCCGCATCGCGCCGAACGGCGACATCTTCGTCGTCGAATCCGAGGAGGGCCGCATCCGCGTGTTTCGTGCGGGCGATGGCGCGGCCAAGCCGGCGGAGGCAACATATGTCAGCGATCTCAACTATCCCTTTGGCATTGCGTTCTATCCGTCGGGCGATGATCCGAAATGGTTTTATGTCGCCAACACCGACAGCGTGGTGCGCTTTCCCTATCATGCCGGGGACGTGAAGGCGTCGGGGCCTGCGGAAACCATCGTGCAAAACCTTCCCGAAGGCGGCCACGCCACCCGCGACATCGCCTTCACCAGGGACGGCAGCCGGATGCTGGTGTCGGTCGGCTCCGGTAGCAATGTCGGGGAGGGGACGGGCCGGCCGCCGGGCGGGCTCGAGACCTGGGCGAGCCAGCATGCGCTCGGTGCGACCTGGGGCTATGAGACCGATCGCGCCGGCGTGCTGTCCTTCGATCCCGAGGGCAAGCACAAGAGCGTGTTCGCGACGGGCATTCGCAACTGCGTCGCGCTGGTCGTGCAGCCGCAAAGCGGCGAGCCCTGGTGTGCAACCAACGAGCGCGACGGGCTCGGCGACGATCTCGTGCCGGACTACGTCACCCGCGTGCGCGAAGGCGCGTTCTATGGCTGGCCGTGGTACTATCTCGGCGCCCACGAGGATCCGCGCCAGATAGGCCAGCGGCCCGACCTGAAGGACAAGATCACGGTCCCTGACGTGCTGCTGCAGTCGCATTCGGCGCCGCTCGGGCTCACCTTCTACGAGGGCGGCAACTTTCCCGCGGAGTATCGCGGCGATGGTTTTGTCGCCGCGCACGGCTCGTGGAACAGAGCAAAGCGCACCGGCTACAAGGTCGTGCGCATCCGCATGAAGGATGGCGTGCCGACGGGCGAATATGAGGACTTCGTCACCGGCTTCGTGCTCGACGACCGCGACGTCTGGGGCCGGCCGGTCGGCGTTGCCGTCGCCCATGACGGCGCGCTCCTGATCTCCGACGATGCCAATGGCACGATCTGGCGCGTGACCCACGAGTGACTGCGTGCGTCAATCTGCTGAGGTGGTGCCACAAACACCGCGGTCATGCCCCGCGAAAGCGGGGCATCGAGTATGCCGCGGGTTCTCGGTGAAGCACGACTGTCTCTGGAATACCGGATCGCCCGGTCAAGCCGGCGATGACAGATGAATGGTTGCTTGACATCTTGGATCCGAAAGCTCGTCCGCCGTCATTCCGGACAAGCTCGGCGGTAGCGCGCCGGCGAGCGTAGATCCGGGACCCATAACCACTGGCTGTCGTGATGGCACATTGGCAGGCAGTGAGTGTCACAATGCAAGCCTGTGGTTATGGGTCCCCGCTCCAGTGCGCAATTGCGCACAAGGCGCGGACGACATCGAGTGCCCTGAAACGCCGCTCTCGTCATTGCGAGGCGCAAAGCGCCGAAGCAATCCAGAGTCGTTTGCGTGGCTCTGGATTGCTTCGCGGAGTTATCATCGGGCGGCGCTACGCGCCGACCCGTTGGCTCGCAATGACGGAAGCCGTCACCCCCTTCGCACGCTCGCGCCGCCATCGACTGGAAGCGTCACGCCGGTGATGAAGGAGGCTTCGTCGGAGGCGAGGAACAGCGCAGCGTTGGCGACGTCCCAGGCGGTGCCCATCTTCTTGCGCAGCGGCACCTTGCTGTCGCGCTCGGCGGCGACCTCGGCGCGGCTCTTGCCCCACTCGCGGGCGCGGGTCTCGACCGCCATCGGGGTATCCATCAATCCCGGCAGGATGACGTTGGCGCGGATGCCGAACTCGGCGTTCTGGTAGGCGAGCTGCTCGGTGAAGGCGATCATCGCGGACTTGGTCGCCTTGTAGGCGACATACGGGTAGGTCGTGATCGCCGCCATCGAGGAGATGTTGATGATGGCGCCGCTGTTCTGCCGGCGCATGATCGGGATGACATGTTTCGCAGCGAGGATGCAGCTCTTCAGGTTGATGGCGACGACGCGGTCGAACGCTTCCTCGGTGAGCGCAAGCAGGTCGGCATCGCCGCCGCCGAGGCTGACGCCGACATTGTTGTGCAGGATGTCGATCCTGCCCCAGCGGTCGATGGTCTCGGCGACCATCGCCGCGATCTCGGCGTTTTTGGTCACATCGGCCTTGAAGGCGAGCGCAGTGCCGCCCTTGGCCGCGATCAGGTCGACGGTCTCCTGCGCGGAGGCGAGATGATGGTCGACGCACAGGACCTTGGCGCCTTCACGCGCAAAGGTGAGCGCGGTGGCGCGGCCGTTACCCATGCCCGCGCCCGGGCTCTGGCCGGCGCCGACGATGATGGCAATGCGGTCTTTCAGACGCATCGTGATTCTCCTTTGCATCTTGTCCGCGGACGAACCAGCGCGTGCGCCTATTTGCGCGGCTTGCCGGGGCGGCAGTTGAAGGCGCGGCGGAATCCGGCGGCCTGGGCATCGTCCTCGGAGCAGAACCAGCGGTCCGGCTTGGTCGTGCCGGCGTAGCTCAGGCAGCCCTGCAGATGATAGATGCCGACATTGCCGGTAAAACGCGCGCGCGCCGCGAGCTTGGCCTTGATGTTGCAGCTTCCGGGCATCACGGGATCGTCGGGAAACAGCACGGCGCGAATTTCGCCGTCGCGATCGGCGCGGCAGGCCGCGCCCAGCAGCACGCTGTCCTTCTTGCCATTGCGAAAATCCTGCGGGGTGACGAAGCAGCCCTTCCAGAGGCCGCGCTTGGCCTCGCGCGCCGCCTTCGCATCCTCGCTGAACTGGGACTTGCCGAGACCATCGACGCTTGCCGCGAGACCCTGTCGGACCAGCTGCTGGTTGAGGCTGACACCGTCGCCTTCGATCGTGCACAGGCCGGCGTGCCGCCTCCTGAGAATCTTGTCGGGGCCGAGATCGTCGCAATGGACGCTGCGGCCGTCGATCAGTTTTGCGAGCTGATCACGCGCCTCGATGCCGCAGGTCCAGGGATCGGCGTGGTCGTCGATGCAGGTCTGGTCGATCTCCGGCGCATCGGCACCGTCGAGGCGGAATGTGGTGTCGCCAAGCTGGATGGTGGTGCCGTCGCGGACGAGGGCGGTGGCAGAGAGGCCGGGAGCCGGAGAGGAAAGCAGGATGACGAGAACGAAAAACGACCAGATCGGAAACAAGTATCGTCGTAATCGCATGCTTCTCTCGCCCGCGTGCAAGGGGGTCTTGTCGGATGTCTCTTAGCATATCCGCATGTCGCAACACCAACGCCATCCACGCTTTCCCGGCATGGACGCCCTCTTTTCCGGCGCCTTTACTCGCCACCCGGTCTGATCCTATCGTTGCAGGGCAAAGGCCCGGTCGCCCGCGAAGCGGCGACCATGCGAGGTTCGGGAGCGAAACGATGGCCCAGGCAGACGCGCTGCGGGGCGGGCACCGGTCGATCGACGTCAGCGACCCCGGGCTCTACCAGGGCGACATCTGGCGGCCGCTGTTTGCAAAACTGCGCCGCGAGGATCCGGTGCATTTCTGCGAGGCCTCGCCATTCGGCCCGTACTGGTCGGTGACCCGTTATGATGACATCCTCGAGGTTGAGCTGGATCACGACAACTACTCGTCGAGCCAGGAACTCGGCGGCATCCAGATCGCGGATCAGCCGAAGGGGCAGGAGATTTCGAGTTTCATCAGGATGGATCCGCCGGGGCACACGGCGCATCGCCGCACGGTGGCGCCGATCGTCGCGCCATCGAATCTTGGCAATCTCGAACCGCTGATCCGCGCCCGCACCGCCAAAGTGCTCGATGGCCTGCCGCGCAAGGAGACATTCGACTGGGTCGAACGCGTGTCCATAGAGCTCACCAACATGATGCTGGCGACCCTGTTCGATTTCCCGTTCGAGGACCGGGCGAAACTGACATGGTGGTCCGATGTGGCGATTGCCAATGACGGTTCGCCCGATGCGGTCGTGCATTCGAACGAAGAGCGCCTCGCCGAACTCGGCAAGATGGCGGACTATTTCCGCGGACTCTGGGATGAGCGGGCCAGCGCGCCGCAGGCATTCGACCTGATTTCCATGCTGGTGCATTCGGAAGCAACGCGGAACATGCCGCCGCGGGAGTTCGTCGGCACGCTCGCTCTCCTGATCGTCGGCGGCAACGACACCACCCGCAATTCGATGAGCGCCGGGTTGATGGCGATGGTCGAGAACCCGGGTCAGTTCGAGCTGGTGCGGCAGCGCCGCGAGCTGATCCCGAGCCTCGTCAGCGAGATCATCCGCTATCACACGCCGGTGTTGCACATGCGCCGTACCGCGCGCAAGGATGTCGAGCTCGCCGGCCACCGCATCGCGGCGGGCGACAAGGTGGTGATGTGGTACATCTCCGGCAACCGCGACGAGAGCAAGATCGACCACGCCGACGCGTTCGTGATCGATCGTATCAAGCCGCGCCAGCATCTCGCCTTCGGCGCCGGCATCCATCGCTGCGTCGGCGACCGGCTCGCCGAGCAGCAGCTCAGGATTCTCTGGGAGGAAATATTGCAACGGGATCTTCGCTTCGAGATCATCGGACCGCCAAAACGGCTCTATTCGAATTTCATTCGCGGCATCCGCGCGCTGCCGGTAAGGATCGTGAATTGAACAGTCATTGCGAGGAACGAAGCGACGAAGCAATCCAGAGCCTCTCCGCGGTAAGATTCTGGATTGCTTCGCTTCGCTCGCAATGACGACGGAAGGAGATGGCTAGGCGAATGGGAATGAACGATCCGGTCGATGTCCTGATCATCGGCGCCGGCGCCTCCGGTGCCGCGGTCGCCTGGAGCCTGGCCGACACCAAGATGCACATCCTCTGCCTGGAGCAGGGCGGCTGGATGAAACCGTCAGACTACCCGAGCAATAAGCGCGATTGGGAGGCGCGTTTCTACGGCGACTACTCGCCGAGCCCGAATATTCGCGCGCGGCCGGAGGATTACCCGATCAACGAGGACAACTCGCCGATCAAGGTCGTCAATTTCAACGGCGTCGGCGGTTCGACCGTGATGTACACGGCGCATTTTCCGCGGCTGCACCCGTCCGACTTTCGCGTGAAAACGCTCGATGGCATCGCAGACGACTGGCCCATCGATTACGACATCCTGGCGCCGTTCTTTGCCGAGAACGACCGCATCATGGGCGTCTCGGGCCTTAATGGCGATCCGGCGTTTCCGCCAAAGGAGTCGCCACCGATGCCGCCCTTGCCGCTCGGCCGCTCCGGCACGATTTTTGCGAAAGCGATGAACGAGCTCGGCTGGCACTGGTGGCCGTCGGACACCACGGTTGCGACCGCCGACTATGAAGGCCGTGCCCGCTGCATCAACCTCGGCCATTGCACGCCGGCTTGCGCGCAGGGCGCGAAGGCCTCGACCGACATCACCTATTGGCCGCTGGCGCTGCGCGGCGGTGTCGAACTGCGCACGCATTGCCGGGTTCGCGAGATCACGACCAACGAGCACGGCATGGCCGCGGGCGTCGTCTACTACGACAAGGATGGTGTCGAGCAATTCCAGGGCGCCGAAGTGGTGGTGATCGCCTGCAACGGCGTCGGCACGCCGCGGCTGCTGTTGAACTCGGCCTCGGGACGTTTTCCGCACGGGCTTGCCAATTCGAGCGGGCTGGTCGGCAAGAATCTGATGTTTCATCCCTACGCCCAGCTCTACGGCTATGTCGACGAGCCGACCGACGGCAACCGCGCGCCGCCGACCTGTCTCTGGAGCAAGCAGTTTTACGAAACCGATCCGTCGCGCGACTTCGTCCGCGGATATACGCTGCAGTTCGTGCGCGGCTGCGGTCCGATCTTCGAGGCCGTCACCAGCGAGGCCAGGGGGATTCTGCCGTGGGGCGCTGAACATCATGCGGTTTTCCGCAGGCTCAACGGCCACCGGCTCGGCGTCTCGGCGATCTGCGAGGACCTGCCCGAGGAACACAACCGCGTCACACTTGATCCGGAGCTGAAGGACAGTCACGGCATTCCGGCGCCAAGGGTCGACTACTCGATCGGCGAGAACTCGGCAAAAATGATCGAGCACGGACTTGCACGAGGCAAGGAGCTGCTCGCGGCGGCCGGCGCGACGAACATCTGCATCAACAGTCCGATCCTCTATGGCGGCTGGCATCTGCTCGGCACCGCGCGCATGGGCAGCGATCCCGCGCGCTCCGTGGTCAATGAATGGGGCCGCGCGCACGATGTGAAGAATCTCTTCATCGTGGACGGCAGCGTCTTCGTCACCTCGGGCGGCGTCAACCCGACCTCCACCATCCAGGCCATCGCGCTCTACATTGGCGACCAGATGAAGCAGCGCCTGGCCAATCTGTTTGATTGAGGTGCCGATGTCCGAAACCATCCTCACGCCGGCACAGCGCGATGACCTCTGCGTCGTCGCCGCGATGATGATCCCGGCAAGCGCGGACTACGACGTCCCCGGCGCCGACGATCCAGTCATCCAGGCCGACATGCTCGCAACCCTCGGCCGCGACACGCGGGCCGTGGCCGCCGCGCTCGATCACCTGGCGCGCCTTGCCGGAAAGCCCTTGGGCGATCTCGATGATGCGACGCGCGATGCGGTGGCCAAAGAGTTTCGCGCCACCGGCGGGGCGGCCGCGGCGACGCTCAGCCGCGTCGTGCTGCAATGCTATTATCGCGACGATCGCGTGCTGCGCTCGCTCAATCTCGAACTGCGAGCGCCATTTCCTTTGGGCTACACGCTCGAGCAGGGCGACTGGTCGCTGCTCGATGCCGTGAAGGCGCGACCGGCGATGTGGCGGAAGGTGACGTGATGTCTCAGCGAGCCGACGATCTTCATCACACAGGCATCACCCGCCGCAGCCTGCTGGCCAGTGCAGCGCTGCTGATCACCACGACCGGGGCGGGCGCGCGCGTCGTTACAAAAGTGCTGCCGTGGCGGCCCAACGAGGCCTATCCGGTGAAGCCGGTCGTTCCCGGCGGCTACCTGTTCTTCACGGCGATCGAGGCGGCCACCGTGGACGCGATCGTCGATCGCCTGATCCCGACCGACGAACTGGGGCCGGGCGCCAAGGATGCCGGCGTCACCACCTTCATCGACCGCCAGCTCACCGGGCCCTATGGCGGGCACGACTGGCTCTACATGCAGGGACCGTTCTCCGAAAAACCGCTGCCGACGCAAGGCCTGCAGTCGCCGCTGACACCACGCCAGCAATATCGGCTGGGTCTTGCCGCGCTGCATGGCTATTGCACGGCGACCCATGGCGGTCGCGGCTTCATCCAGATCAATCCGGAGGAGCAGGACAAGCTGCTTGCGGCAATGGAGAAGGGCGAGGTCAGCTTTCCGAACTTTTCCAGCCGCACGCTGTTCGGCGCGATCTACGCCAACACCATGGAGGGCTACTTCGCCGATCCGATCTATGGCGGCAATCGCGACATGGCCGGCTGGAAGCTGGTCGGCTTTCCCGGCGTCCGCTACGATTTTCGCGACGTGATCGAGAAGCCGAACGAGGCCTACATGCTGCCGCCGGTCAGCCTGCAGGGCCGGCCGGCCTGGGGAGAGCGCTGATGGCCCGTCGTCTCCCGCGCAAGGACGTCGTCGTCATCGGCCTCGGCTGGACCGGATCGATCGTCAGCCTCGAACTCGCCCGCAGCGGTCTCGACGTCGTCGCGATCGAGCGGGGTCCGTGGCGCGACACCGCGACCGATTTCAACATCGGCACCGCCGCGGACGAACTCCGCTACGCCGTGCGCCACGACCTGTTCCTGCGCCCGAAGCAGGAAACGCTGACCATGCGCAACAACCCTTCGCAGACCGCGCTGCCGATCCGAAAGTGGGGCAGTTTCCTGCCGGGCAATGGCGTGGGCGGCGCTGGGTTGCACTGGAATGGCCAGACCTGGCGCTTCCTGCCGGACGATTTCCGCATCCGCAGCCACATGATCGAGCGCTATGGCGCCACCATTCTGCCCGAGGGCAATCACATCCAGGATTGGCCGGTCTCCTATGCGGAACTCGAGCCCTACTACGACAAGTTCGAATATGTCGCCGGCATTTCCGGCAGGGCCGGCAACATCAAGGGCGAAATCCAGAGCGGCGGCAATCCGTTCGAAGGCGCGCGCGCACGCGACTATCCGACGCCGCCGATGAAACAAGGTTTTCAGCAGGAGCTGTTCGCCAAGGCGGCGAACGATCTGGGCCTGCATCCGTTCCCGCGGCCGTCGGGCAACATCTCCGTCGCCTACACCAATCCCTATGGCTGCAGCATGGCGCCGTGCACCTATTGCGGCTTCTGCGAATGGTTCGGCTGCGCCAATTATTCCAAGGCGTCGCCGCAGGCCTGCGTGCTGCCGGCGCTGATCCGCCAGCCCAGTTTTGAGGCCCGCACCGAATGCGAGGTGACCAGGGTCAGTCTGTCCGGCGACGGCAAGATGGCAACGGGCGTTATTTATGTCGATGCGGACGGCGTGGAATGGGAGCAGCCCGCCGATCTCGTGCTGGTCTGCGCTTACAGCCTGTTCAACGTGCGCCTGCTGCTGCTGTCCGGCATCGGCAAGCCCTATGATCCGGTGAAGGACGAGGGCGTGGTCGGGCGCAATTATGCCTATCAGACCGGGTCGGGCACGACCGCGTTCTTCGAGGACGTGAAATTCAATCCCTTCGCCGGGGCCGGCTCGCTCGGCATCGCGCTCGACGACTACAACAGCGATAATTTCGACCATAGTCCGCACGGTTTTGTCGGCGGCGCCTCGATCACCTGCGCCCACACCAATGGCCGGCCCATCCGCTTCCACCCGACCCCGCCGGGTACGCCGACCTGGGGCGGCGCCTGGAAGAAAGCAGTTCGCGACACCTATCAGAAGGTCGCAAATGTCAGCGCGCAGGGCAGCGTGATGAGCTATCGCAACAACTATCTCGATCTCGATCCTACCTACAAGGATCCGCTCGGCCGGCCGCTGCTGCGCATGACCTTCGATTACCAGGACAACGAGCGCAAGATGGCCAACTGGATGGCGGATCGCTGTGACGAGATCGCCAAGGCGATGGGCGCCAAGGCGACGCAGATCAATCGCCTCACCGGTTCGTGGTCCGTGGTGCCGTATCAGTCCACGCACAACACCGGTGGCGCGATCTTGGGGAGCGATCCCAAAACCAGTGCGCTCAACCGCTATCTGCAGTCCTGGGATGTGTCCAACGTGTTCGTCATGGGGGCGTCGGCCTTCCCGCAGAACGCGGGCTATAACCCGACCGGGACCGTCGGTGCGCTGACCTACTGGGCCGTTGACGCAATCCAAAACTATCTGAAGTCGCCCGGCCCCCTGGTGCAGCCATGAGTTTTGCAATGACAAGCGCTGATATGGCGCGGGCTGCGCGGCACGGCGCTGCGATCGTGATCGCGTCCTTGATGATCCCGGCCGCTGCGCTGGCTGATCCGGACAATTATGTCGAGATCGCGCGCGGCAAGGCGCTGGCGACGGCCGGAGACTGTGTGGCGTGCCATACCGCGCCTGGCGGCACGCCATTCGCAGGCGGCCTGGCATTGCAGACGCCGTTCGGCCCGATCATGACGGCGAACATCACACCGGACAGTACCACCGGCATCGGCAGCTGGTCCGCCGACGATTTTTCGCGCGCGATGCATGAGGGCAGGCGACCGGGCGGCGCCTATCTCTATCCGGCGTTTCCGTATCCCTTTTACACGCGGGTGGCGCGCACGGACACCGATGCGATCTACGCCTATCTGCGCTCGCTCGCCCCGGTGGTCAATCGCGTCAACCGCAACACGCTGCCGTTCCCGTTCAATATCCGCTTGTCGATGCTCGGCTGGAATGCGCTGTTTTTCAAGCCTGCCGGTTTCGTTCCCGAGCCTGGACGCTCGGAGGAGTTCAACCGCGGTGCCTATCTGGTCGAAGGCCTCGGCCATTGCGGCGCCTGCCACACGCCGCTCAACGTGCTTGGCGCCAACAAGGCCGATCAGTATCTGCAAGGCAGCCAGATCGATCATTGGACTGCACCCAACATCACCAACGACCGGCAGGCCGGCCTTGGCAAATGGTCGGTCGATGAGACCGTGCAATATCTGAAGACCGGGCAGGCGCGCGGCAGCATCGCGAGCGGGCCGATGAAGGACGTCGTCGAGAACTCGACCTCGAAAATGCCGGAGGCCGACCTCAAGGCGATCGCGGTCTATCTGAAGGAGCGTGGCGCCGAGGGGCCGCCCGCATCGGCGGCGCTGTTGTCCTCGGATGCGCGCATGAAAATCGGCGAAGCTGTTTTCGTCGACACCTGCGCCGCCTGTCACAAGCGCAGCGGCGAGGGCGTTGCGCATCTGTTTCCGCGGCTCGCCGGCAACGTGATCGCGACCCAGGACGATCCGGCCTCGCTGATCCGGATCATCATCACGGGTGGACGCGGCGCGGCGACCGATGCGACGCCGACGGCGCCTGCGATGCCGTCCCTGGGCTACCGGCTCGGGGATGAACAGGTGGCCGCGGTCGTCACTTACGTGCGCAACAGCTGGGGCAACGCGGCCTCGCCCGTCACGGCCGCGATGGTCAAGGCCTTGCGCGAGCGCGTATCTGCCGCGCGCGAATGAGCGGCCCGGTTCCATCGGGCTTGCGGAGGAGGTGCAGGGCACCCATCTGACAAACCCGAAGGAAAATCGCCATGTTGGATATCACCTCAAATGTCTGGGACGACGGACAGCCGTCAGCCCGCCCCCCTGAAGCCGACGCCTCTGACGATCAGGCTCTGCTTGATGCCTATTCCAATGCCGTGATCGGCGTGACCGAGCGCGTCGGCCCGGCCGTCGTGCGCGTCGAAACCGGGCCTCTGGTGCGGACGGCGCGCGAACGCGGCGGTCTCGGTTCCGGCATCGTCATTTCGCCTGATGGGCTGGTCGTCACCAACAGCCACGTCGTCGGCTCTGCAAAGGAGATTCGCCTGCGCGATATCGAGGGCGTGGTGACGGAAGCGCGCGTGCTCGGCGTCGATCC
>Ga0070711_100000770_pt1 | contig 16690 bp, 15 predicted proteins | sample LARL53metaG_FD_65452 | JGI IMG/M metagenome (GOLD analysis project Ga0070711, IMG submission 65452) | Corn, switchgrass and miscanthus rhizosphere microbial communities from Kellogg Biological Station, Michigan, USA - LAR L5-3 metaG | ecosystem: Host-associated > Plants > Roots > Rhizosphere ... | reverse complement strand
CGCCATAAAAAAGCGCACGCTTGAGGACTTCACGATTCAAATCCGGCTGCGCGGCGATGTAGCCCATAAAACCACCAGCAAAAGAGTCGCCAGCACCGGTCGGATCTTTAACTTCCTCTATCGGTAGCGCCGGCGCGCGGAAAGGATGCCGGCCAATGCCAAAAGCTCCTTCCCGGAAGAAAATCGTTGCCCCATATTCGCCGTGCTTTATCACCAAGGCTTTCGGCCCCAGCGCCAGGACCTTGTGGGCGGCTCGCGGGAGATTGGTTTCCCCAGCCAGCGCCTTGGCTTCGGTGTCGTTGATTAACAGCACGTCCACCAGTTTCAGGGTTTCAATCAACTCCTTGCGGGTGCGGTTGATCCAGTAATTCATGGTATCGCCGCCGGTCAGACTTACTCCATTCATGTTTCGCCGCACCGCCGCCTGCAGTTCGGGATGAATGTTAGCGAGAAATAGAAATTTCGAGTCCTGATATTCCGCCGGGATACGAGGTTGAAACTGCTCGAAGACATTTAGTTCGGTGAAATCTGTCTTGGCTTCGTTCAGATTGTCGTGATACTGCCCGCCCCAGCGGAACGTTTTCCCTTGAGCGTGTTCTATACCGCGAGTATCTACACCGCGTTTCTTCAAGACGCCTTCGTAGGTGGCATCAAAATCGTCACCCACCACAGCTACCACTCGAACGGTTGTGAAATAACTTGCTGCGAGGGCGAAATATGTCGCGGCCCCGCCAAGTACGTCTTCCACCTTTCCGGAAGGACTGGCAATGGTATCGAATGCGACGGAACCAACAACGACTATGCTCATGTTTTCTTTACTTTCAGGTATTTACCGAGAATCAATTTTAGTTTCCGACGTGTCGCGGCGGGAATTCTCGCGCGGTCAGTAATTATCGCGTGCGCCAAAGCCGATCCGCACTTGCAGGTGCGACCGCGCGGCATGGCAGCCACCGATTCGCGCACGACCTTGGCCGCGTTCTCTGCGTTCTTCAGCAGCACCGCCACGATCTGGTCCACGGTCACCGAATCGTGATGCGGGTGCCAGCAGTCGTAGTCCGTCACCATCGCCACCGTCACGTAGCACATCTCCGCCTCTCGCGCCAACTTGGCTTCCTGCAGGTTGGTCATGCCGATGACGTCCATACCCCAGCCGCGGTAGACGTTGGACTCGGCCTTCGTTGAAAACTGCGGCCCTTCCATGCAAAGGTAAGTGCCGCCGCGCTTGGCCGTCACCCCAGCCCGGCGCGAGGCACTCTCTACGACACCCGCCAGCTCTGAACAAATAGGATCGGCAAAGGCGATGTGAGCCACGACGCCATTTCCAAAAAATGTGTCGACCCGGTGACGAGTACGATCGAAAAACTGATCAGGGATCACGAACTCTAGCGGCTTATGTTCTTCCTTTAACGATCCGACTGCCGAGACGGAAACGACCCGTTCGACGCCCAACTGCTTGAAGCCGTGAATATTAGCGCGAAAATTCAATTCCGAGGGCAGGATGCGATGGCCCCGTCCGTGGCGGGCGAGGAACGCGACTTTGTGGTCTTCGAGCATGCCCAGAACATAGGCGTCAGAAGGTTTGCCGAATGGAGTCTTCAGCCGAACTTCTTTGAGCTTAGTGAGACCGGGCATTGAGTACAGCCCACTGCCGCCAATGATCCCAATTTCTGCCTGTGACAAGGGTTCTCTCAAAGATACGTGATCGCTTATTCGAATGGGTGATTATACAGAACCAGGTGAGGTTACTGGCGGCAGAGCTGGCAGGCGACTTCGGCGGGGAAAGAGGGGAGCAAATCGGCAACCCGTTCCAGCTGGAATATTGTCCGGACAAACGTCGATAAGCTATTAAGAACCAATGGCAAAGTTCGTAAATATGGAAAATGGGAGAACTAGCGCTGACTCGGTCCCCAAGATCCTTCTTAAGCTTAAGCTAGGTGTTTCACGACCCATTCGCCGGCTTCTCTGGTTCGAAGAGGACCGCCAATGTCCTGAGTGATTTTCTTTTGTGTTATGGCCTCAAGGACAGCGGTTTCAATTCTGGTCGCATCGTCTCCTAGTCCCAAATGACCCAGCATCATCGCCGCGGTCAGGATGGCTCCGAAAGGGTTGGCGAGGTCCTTTCCTGCGATCAATGGCGCGGAGCCGTGGACCGGCTCGAACATCGACGTTTTTCCGGGATGAATATTTCCGCTGGCCGCCATTCCTAACCCGCCCTGAAGGCCGGCGGCAAGGTCGGTGATAATGTCGCCGAACATGTTGTTGGTCACAATTACGTCGAACAGCCTGGGATCGCGCACCATTTGCATACAGAGCGCATCAACGTAGAGATGCTGGGCAGAAATCTGCGGATACTCCTTGCTTACTTCCTTGAATACGCGCTGCCACAAACCACCGGCATGGGTCATGGCGTTGGATTTGTCGCACATCAGAACGCGTTGGCGAGGGGTGCCATTCTGCTTTTTGCCCCGCTCGCAATACTCGAAGGCATAGCGAATCACGCGCTCGACGCCCTTTCGCGTGTTGATATCTTCCTGCACGGCAATTTCGTCTGGCGTCCCTTGCTTGAATACACCGCCCGCGTCCACATATGCGCCTTCGGTATTTTCACGAATCACAACGAAGTCGATATCTTGCGGCTCGATCCCCTTCAGCGGACATAGAGAGGCATCCAGCAGCCGAACTGGCCGGACATTGGCATACAAATCCATCTTGAAGCGCATGCCCAGCAGAATTTCTTTGGCGTGAACATTCGAGGGTACTCGCGGATCGCCAAGGGCACCAAGCAAGATGGCATCAAACTCGCGAGATAACATAGCAAAGCCATCCGGCGGGACCGTGACTCCGTCGCCGAGGTAGCGTGTCGCGCTCCAATCAAAGTGGGTGGTTTCAACCGGGGCGCCCGAGGCTTGAATTACCCTTAGGGCTTCAGCGATGACTTCGGGGCCGATCCCGTCTCCGGGGATGATGGCGATACGCTTTTTCTGAATCACAAGTTGGAAGATTATCAACTCGGTTGGAGCTTGTCATTTCGCGAGTGCCTCGGTCGGATGAAGAAATGCCTTTGGCCGAAAAGGCGCCGAGAAGGGCGGGTGCGATGAACGCGTCAAAATCTAGCACTCTATTTCAATGTTCACTGAATTCATAGGAGGGATGGCGTGCGTCGTGCAGCGAAGTGTTTCGTTCTCGTGGTGGGGGTGATGCTTATGGTCGCGAGCGGCGCCGGACAGCAATTTCAACTCATGGAAGCTTCCATCAACGAAATTCATCGCGGCTTGCTAAGCGGCAAACTGACTTGCCACAGCCTGGTGCAGGAGTACCTAGACCGCATCAAGGTGTACGACCAGCAGGGCCCCACCCTCCAGGCGATGCTGTACGTGAACCCCAAGCTGCTAGAGCAGGCTGATGCCATGGACGCGCTGCTCAAACGCGGCACTAAGCTCAAACCGCTGCAGTGCATTCCGGTGGTGCTGAAGGACAACTTCGACACCGCTGATATGCCGACCACCGGCGCATCGCTGGCACTCAACGCCATGCAACCCAGGAAGGATGCGTTCACGGTGGCGCGGTTCCGTCAAAACGGAGCCCTAATTCTCGGGAAAGCGAACATGCATGAGCTAGCCCTGGCCGGGCTAACCTCGAGTTCGCTGGGAGGCCAGACCAAAAATCCCTATGAGCTGTCGCGGACCCCGGGCGGTTCTTCCGGCGGCACCGGGGCGGCGTTGGCGGCCAACTTCGCGACCGTGGGCACTGGCACGGACACGGTCAACTCGATTCGCTCGCCGGCCTCCGCCAATAGCTTGGTCGGTATTCGTCCCACGCGGGGGCTGATCAGCCGTGCCGGTGTCATGCCCGTCTCGTTTACGCAGGACGCCGCCGGGCCTCTGGCGCGAACCGTAGCCGACGCCGCCATCATGCTCGATGTAATGGTCGGCTACGATCCCGATGATCCCGTGACGGCGCTGGGCATCGGCAGGACTCCCGCGACCTATACCGCCTCGCTCGACCGCAACGGCCTGAAAGGTGCGCGCCTTGGGGTGCTGCGTACCCTATTTGGAAGCGGCCCCGACCATCAGGAGGTCAATCGCGTAATGGCTAGTGCCCTCGAAGTGCTCAAGAAGCAGGGCGCAATTCTGGTAGACATCGACGACGCGGCCTTCGATACCGGCAAGCTGAACTCGGACCTCGATGTACAAAAGTACGAATACAAGTTCCAGCTCAACAACTACCTGAAAGCCCAGCCTAATCCTCCCATGCACTCGCTTGCCGAGCTCATCGCGTCGGGCAAATACCACAAGGCTTCGCTTGAGAAGTTCCTCGCTTCGGCGGAAGCCTACCAGCATGGCCTGAACGAGCCGGACTACATGGACCGGCGCGTCAAGATCGATGACCTGAGGGTTCAGTTGGCGAACCTGATCGCGAAAAACAACGTGGTCGCGTTACTCTACCCACACCAGAAGCGTCTGCCAGTGATGATCGGCGAGATGAATCAGGCGGAGCGCAATGGCATCCTGGCTGCACTCGCGGGATTTCCGGCCATAACGGTTCCGGCAGGGTTCTCCACGCCGACGGGGAGAGCGCCGATCGGGGTGCCGGTCGGGATCGAATTCCTCGGTCCGCCGTTTAGCGAGCCGCAGTTGTTGCAGATCACCTATGGCTTCGAGCAGGCGACGCACGCGCGCAAACCACCGCAATCTACTCCACCGCTAGATGGCCGTTGAATTGAGGGCATGTATCACAACGTTGATCTGCCTTTACTTCTTTCGTTGCATTTCAGAACGAAAAAGAGTGGTCTTGCCATCTTCCAGCCATGTCCATTCCTGACTGTAGTGATCGGAGTCGGAAAAGATGTAGATGGCGTGGTGCATGTGTCCGGCCTGCTCGCTGGGAAGATTAGTAGCATCCAGGAAATCAAAGGAGATGGTTTTCAGATCGGGAGAAACGGTCGCCTCCATCCGTGGCTGATTTCCGGAGGGGCAGAAGTGGGTCATGAGCAGGCGCCTGCCGTCGACGTAAAACAGGCTGAGCATCTCTTCGGAACCCATTTTGTCGTCACCCATCACTGCAGTGCCGCCGGCGGTCAAGGCAAAAGTATCTTCCACGGGTTCACCCTTTGCCGTCTTTCCTTGCCAGGTTCCGACCAGCGATTTCAGTTTCTCAAGCCCCTTTTGCGCGTCGGACTGGGCCCACATCCCCCTGCTGGTCATCAACAAAACGGCAATTGTCGCGATGCGAAGTATTTTCATGGCGCCTCGTTGAAGTGGAGGTCGAATAGAGTGAAACGGTCGTCTTCCATGGCCGCGATAGCGAGAGCCAGCGTCATGGCGATACGATCAGTTCGATATAATAGACGTGGGAGCGATATGAACGTTACCGTTCAACCCAGTAGCGAAGGGACGTCCCGTCTCAGGGCGCCAGCTTCGATCCCAGCGGATTTCGGCGACGTTCGCGCGGAATTTCAGGCTATGGCTTCCGCAAGCGGCGTTTACGACCTTTCCGCCCGATCAAAGATCTCACTTAGCGGTGGTGACCGGACGCGCTGGTTGAACGGCATGGTGACGAACAATATCCGGGATCTGGCGCCAGGCCATGGGGTGTATTGCTTTTTACTGAATCCGCAAGGTCATATTCTGGGCGACTTGTATGCTTACAACCGGGGCGGGTTCTTTCTTATCGACACCGATCAGTCGCAGAGTGAAAACATTCTCGCCGTGTTCGATAAGTACATCATCATGGATGATGTTGCAGTTTCCGACGTCAGCGCAACGCTAACCGCCCTGGCGATTTCCGGTCCTGAAGCCCGCGCTGCGCTGAATGCCGCCGGCTTTGAGATTCCTGGGCTCGAGCCATTACAGTTTGCCGAGATCAACTGGCGGCAAGTCAAAATGACCTTGGTCCGTGGCGATAACCTGTTCTCCGAAACCTTCGAATTGTGGCTGGCTCCTGAGAATGCTCGAGACGTACAGGACGAATTGGTAAGGGCCGGAGCGCGGCGTGTGGGAACCGCGGCCGTTGAGTTATTGCGAATTGCTGCGGGAGTTCCGCGCTATGGAATCGACATCCGGGAACGCGATCTGCCGCAGGAAACGGAGCAGGACCGAGCTTTGAATTTTGTTAAAGGATGCTACGTTGGCCAGGAAATCGTGGAACGTATTCGTTCACGAGGCCAGGTGCGGCGCAAGTTCAGCGGATTCGAAATTCACGGAGCCTTGCCCGCGCCCGGAAGCAAAATTCAGGTGGACGGCAAAGACGCAGGCGAAATTACGAGCGCGGCTTCCCTGCCCCGATCCGGCGGCGATCATGTGGTGGCTTTGGGATATATACGGCGCGAAGTGGCAACGCCCGGCAGATTGCTTAACGCCGGCGGCAGCCAGGCGACGATTGCGTCTATACCCTTCACATCATCTTTCAGCGAAGCGTCGAAATAACAAAGGAAAATGGAACGAATATGCCTGACGGTAAAAATAAGCAAGACAGTTTTACGGTAACTGACCGGCGACTCTTCACGCCCGATGGCGAGCTGCGCAAGGAAGTCAGCGAAGAAGAAATTTCAACTTCTGCTCCGGCTTCATCCCCAGCCACCTCTACGCAAAGTGCGCCGGGAAAGGCTTCGGCGGCAGCTCCGACCGAGGCACCGGATTCGTCCGCGCCCCCCCCACCGAGTGCCGCTGAACAAAAGGAGCAGGCCGACGCTTATCGGAAATCGTCCAAAGAGCTGGATGCACGAGTTGAGCTGAGCGGTCATTCGGCCAAAGAAATGGAGATGACTTTTGAGCGCTTCATGGCTTCGCTCTACATGACCTCCATGATGCAGCTAGGTCTGATGCAGGAAGAACGTGGCCAGCCACGCATCGATCTGCTTGGCGCGCGACAAACGATCGATACCCTTAGCTTGCTTTCGGAAAAAACCAAGGGCAACCTTACTCCTGTGGAAGAAAACTTTCTACAAAACTGTCTCTATGAGTTGCGCATGGCGTACGTCGAAGTGACGAATGCCCTGGCGCGCCCTTCGCAAGCGACAGGCACCAACCCATCGATCCGATGAGAGCCGTACTGACGGTGCTGGGTAGCGGCACTTCGATGGGCGTGCCCACCATTGGCTGCGAGTGCGCCGTTTGCCGCTCTTCCGATCCGCGCGATAAGCGCACACGGCCCTCGGTGCTTATTGAATACGGTGGGATGTCGGTGTTGATCGACACAACCCCGGACTTCCGCACGCAGGCAATTCGAGAAAACCTGCAAAGTCTGGACGCGGTGCTGTACACGCACTCTCATGCCGATCATATTCTTGGCATCGACGACTTGCGTCCCTTAAGTTATCACCATAAGCCAGGTCGCCTGCCGCTCTATGCGCATCCCGATGTGGCGAATTTTATTCGCAATACGTTCAAATATATTTTCGATTCGGACTATAAATTCGGCGGGTTGCCCCAAGTTGAGCTGAAGCCGATTGAAGGTCGGCTGGATTTATTTGGGGCGCGGTTCGAGCCGGTTATTGTAATTCACGGAGATACCGAAATTTACGGATATCGATTTGGGTCGGCCGCCTATCTCACCGATCATAGTGAGGTTCCGGAGAAATCTTTCGAGCAGTTGCACAATCTCGACATTCTTTTTCTCGATGCCTTGCGGCATAAGCCTCATCCCACCCATTCGACAGTGGAAAACTCCCTGCGGATTGTCGAGCAACTGAAGCCGAAACGCGCTTTCTTTACACACATATGTCACGATCTCGGACACGAAGAAACCAATGCCACCTTGCCTCCGAATGTGCGCCTGGCCTATGACGGTATGAAGCTCGAGTTTGAGATCTAGTTTGGGTGAAGAAAAACTTTTGAACTGAAGGGTCGCTGCGGATAGACGAATACGAATGGACGTTTTCCACAAACTCGAAGATGTGCCGGCTGGCTTTGGCCCTACGCTGGTCAGCATCGGTAATTTTGACGGGGTGCATCGTGCTCACAGCCACGTGTTGCGTGAGATCGTGACCCGGGGACGGAATCAGAAGGCCAAGGCGATGGCGGTTACCTTTGAGCCTCATCCCGTTCGCATCTTACGACCCGATTCTGGTCTTAAGCTAATTACGCCCACGCCGGAAAAGCTGCGATTGCTGCAGGCCAGCGGTCTGGATGCTGTTCTATTCCTGCCATTCGGACGCGATCTCTCGCTGATGACGCCGCGTCAATTTGCCCAGGAAATTCTGCACAAACGTCTCCATGCGCGAGAAGTTCACGAAGGCTTCAATTTTCATTTCGGACACAAGGCCCAAGGAAATGTGAATACGCTGATCGACTTGGGCCGGGAGATGGGCTTTGAGGTGAAGGTCTATCCGGAAATGAAATTGCGCGGAGAATCAGTCTCAAGCAGTCAGATTCGCAAACTGCTGGGCGAAGGACGGATCAGCCGCGCGCGGCACCTGCTTGGGCGTCCCTTCAGCATGCTGTCGACGCCGGGACGCGGCCGGGGATACGGGTCCAAATACACCGTTCCGACGATCAATCTGAGCCGTTACGAGGAACTTGTACCAAAGGACGGGGTTTACATCACCCGTACCCGGGTGGCCAGCGAATGCTTCAACTCAGTGACCAACGTCGGCGGACGGCCTACGTTTGGCGCGGAATCGTTTGCCATCGAAAGTCATCTGCTGAATTTTCATCCCATCGAATTGGGGCCTGAAACTGAAGTGGAAATCCATTTTCTACAGCGTTTGCGCGCTGAAATTAAATTCCCTTCGGTGGACGCTCTACGCGAGCAGATTGCCAAAGATGTGTGCAAAGCGCGGAGATACTTTTGCGGATTGAACCGATTGAGCGCAAATTCAGTGGGGTAAGTAGCCCGCCTCGGTGGGAAGTTTGCCATCCACTTTCACGACGTTGATTTGGCCATTGATCGAATGCATATCCACCAAGCCGATGGCTCCTGCAGTCGACTCCACAAAGTCCAGCACCTCACTATCGGAGCCGACCACTTTCAAAGAAGTCTTATGGGCGGCAACCAGGGCCTGCCATTCGTTATCAGAAATTTTCAGAAGGCGTTCCAGGGTAGCCTTTTCCCCAGCCGAGGCGGAATGCAGCACCACAACGACATCGCGACCGTCAGTCCACCTCCTGTTTTCCATACGAAAGATCTTTGCGAGATGGGCCGAAGTCAGGTTTCCCACCAGGTTGCTCTTATCAACGATCACAGCCATGTGATGCGCGAAGCACGGCGATACCGACGAGATTAAGAACAGCAGTAAAAATCTCAAATAGGGGTTCATAGTCGACGTATGCGTAATAGACAAGCAATGAAATTATCAGACAATTGTTGAGACAAAAGTAAAAATTGAGTAAATGCTAATGCTCAATTGAGTTCGGGCAATTCCCGATTTGATTTGCGAATCGCTCTCCGAGACCTCACAATCCGTTCGCATGGCCGCCGGCACAGCTTTTAATTTCTCTCAAACGACATCCGCGCAACGCCGCACTCTGGTTGCCGCCGGGCTTGGATGGATGCTCGACGCGTTTGACGCGATGCTGTATGCACTGGTTCTAGCACACGTCATGCGCGACCTGGGGATGACGAAAGGCACCGCCGGTCTCCTGAACAGCCTTACGCTGCTTGCCTCCGGCATTGGCGGGGTGGCTTTCGGATTTATCGCTGATCGCGTTGGGCGCAAGAAGGCGCTGATGCTAAGCATTCTTACTTACTCGATTTGCTCGTTTGCGTCAGGTCTCGCGACTTCGGTTCTGATGCTCGCCGCCTCTCGATTCCTCCTTGGCCTGGGGATGGGAGGCGAGTGGAATACAGGAGCGACTCTGGTAGCTGAGACCTGGCCCATCGAGTTGCGGGCGAAGGCTATTTCGATTGTGCAAAGTTCATGGGCAATCGGATATGCGTTGGCCGCGCTGGTGACGGGTGTGGTCTTGCATTACGCAGACTGGCGAATGGCATTTTTCGTCGGAATTCTTCCGGCGCTGGTGGTGTTGTGGATTCGACGGGGCGTGCCGGAATCCGAAATGTGGCGCACAAAGCATCGGGCAGATGACGTAGGGAGCCGCGGCTTTACGTCGGGCGATCGAGATCCGGAAACCGGATTCGTTCGTATTTTTCGACCGCCGTATGCTCAACATACTTTTGCCTTACTTCTGATGAATTTCTTTGGCATGTTTGCCTGGTGGGGACTGTTCACCTGGATTCCGCCCTATCTTTCACTGCCGGTGGACCAGGGCGGGCGCGGCTTTGGAATTATGGGAACGACTACCTTGTTGGTAGTCTTGAATCTGGCGGGAATGTTCCCGGGGTACGCCAGCTTTGGATGGGTGGCAGACGCTATAGGGCGTCGCATGTCATTTATTGTCTACACGTCGTTGGCTGCTCTAATAGTGCCGCTTTATGCCATGGCCAGAGCGCCAACGGTGCTGATGGTGGCGGGCGTGCTTCTTGCGTTCTTCGGTACAGGTTTCTTTTCCGGCTCAGCAATTATCGGAAGCGAAATTTTTCCGACTGCAGTACGGGCGCGAGCCTTGGGCTTCACGTACAACGGCGCGCGCACCATGAGTTCGATTGCGCCCTTTGTGATCGGGCGTGTGGCGCAAACCAAAAGCTTGAGTTGGGCGTTCTGGCTGTGCGGTGCGGCATTTCTGATTGCGAGCGCGATAGCCACACAGTTGCCCGAGACCAAGGGAAAGCAACTGGAATAAAAGCGACGACGTTTTTCAACTGAACTAGTCGTTCCCAGCAGCGCGGCTGATTACACGCAACTTTGCATCTCTGCCAATCCCAAATCGCGGTCGATCGTGAGGTGCGAGGGCTGTGGCGATCAGCGCCACGCCGGGCATGTCAGGATCGCGCCGGTGCCTAAAGGAGACCACTGAACCCGATTCGGGGATGGCAGCGTCTTTGGAAGCGACAGCGTCGCCAGAGGGCACCGCAAGGAGAAATGACCGGATCCAGCGTTGCACGTTGTGTTCCTTTACGATGTCGCGCAGGACGCTCATACGGTTACGCTTTTCTTGAGCGGACATCTGGGTGGCTTCGTGTAAAGCTTCTGCTACCTGGGTGAAGTCGTTGGGATTGACCAGAATCGCGCCGCTGCGTAATTCAGGACCCGCCCCGGCGAATTCGCTGACGATAAGCACTCCGCGCTCGTCAATCTGGGCGGCACAGAACTCTTTGGCGACCAGGTTCATCCCATCCTTTAGAGGGGTGACCAGACCGATATCGGCAGCGCGATAATAAGCCAAAAGCTCTTCGCGTCCGAGATTGCGGTGGATGTAATGCACCGGTACCCAGCCAGGCTGCGTAAATTCTCCGTTAATCTGGCTGACCAAAAGCTCTACTTCCCGACGCAGGTGCTTGTAATTTGGAATTTCCTCACGGCTGGGAACAACGACCTGCACCAACGTAATATGGCCGCGCTGTTTCGGATATTTACGGAGCAGCAGCCGGAATGACTTCAGGCGCTCCGGAATACCCTTGGTGTAATCGAGACGGTCAACACCGAGAACGAGCGTATCACCGGAAAGACGCCGCCTGATCTCGGCGGAATGCGCCTCGATCTCAGGCTGCGCCGCCTGCTTGGTGAATTCCTCAAAATCGATACCGATGGGGAAGGTGCCGATGACCGTGCGTCGTCCGGCGAAACTAACCTGGTGATGCGGCCTGCCGGCTTCGACAACGGCTTCCGGAAGCAGGCGATGCAGGCAGCCCACAAAATTTGTGCAATCGTGAAGACTCTGGAATCCGATCGCGTCAAACTGGAGCAATGCTTTCAGAATCGGTTTCTTCCAAGGAAGTTTTTCGAATATGTCGGGTCCGGGAAAGGGAGTATGCAGGAAAAATCCCATGGGGGCGACTACGCCGGCTTGCCTCATGGCTTCTGCGGTGAGCATCAGGTGGTAATCGTGCACCCAGACAAAATCCTCGTCGGTTGCGGTTTCTGACACCGCCTTGCCGAATTTGCGATTTACCCGCTGATAGACTTCCCAGTACTCGGGCTCGAAGTTGCAACGCGACGGCATATCGTGGAACAGGGGCCAGATGATTTCGTTGGCGAATCCGGCGTAAAATTTCGCGATTTCATCTTCGGTCAGGGATACCGACTTCAAAGTGTAAGAGCGACTCTGCGAAGCCTTGAGCAACAGAGGTTCGATGTGTTGGGTGGATGATGTGCCTGCCCAACCGATCCACACGCCCCGCTGGTGCCGCCATCCGGCCTCGAGAGCGGTAGCTAATCCTCCCGAGCTTCGCTCCACCCTGGGTCCACCCGCATGTTTACGAATCAACACGGGCAAACGGTTCGAAACGTTGATGACGCGTCCTTTCACCTCCGCCATGGTTGCGAGATCCGTCATTGTTGCCCTCCTGAAGCCTGCAGCCACTCCTGAAGGAACTGGAGCAACTGCTGAGGTGGTTGTAGCCAGATATCGGCGCTGGTAGGGCGGGACTGAGTACGCACCAGAACGGTTAAGCCCTTTCCCTTCAGCGCTCGGAACGCATCCTCATCGGTTTGGTCGTCACCCAGATAAGCGACTGCAGCGTCTGGTCCCGCTTCCTTTAAGATGACGCGAACGGCATCCCCTTTGCCTGCACCAGCCACACGAAGTTCCAAACCGCCATCAAATTCAAGCAACCTTACAGGCGCCCGGTCGAGCAAAGGCTTCCAAAGTCGTGGAATCTCCCGCGCGATTTTATCGGCCCTTGCGGGATCGAGGCCGCGCCAATGAACCGCCACACCGCCAGGCTTAACCTCGGTTCGATTCTCTAACCCTGCGTCTTGTAACAAAGTAATAGCTGCCAGCAAGTAATCCTCGTGCACGGGAACTGAGCTAACCTGGTAGTGCCCATCTGTCATCAGTCGCTCCAGTCCGTGGCTCCCCCACACTTCAGGCTGCGGCGAGATTCCACTCAAAAGAAGCAATTCTCTCACCGGCCGCCCGCTAATCAGCACCACGCGGGTTCCCTGCGTCATGATGCGTCCGATTAATGGCGGAATTTCAGGATAGGGCCGGGCCAGAGTACGATCGACGACAAACGGAGCCAGAGTGCCATCGTAATCGAGAAGAAGCACGCGACTCGGCGCAGAGCGAAGCCGCTCCAGAAACGGCCCGTAAGTGGCGTTACGTTCGAGCACCTTCATGCCGGCACGCCATACCTCAGCAGACAGCAACGTAGAAAGCTGGACCAACCCGAAGTGGCGGAAAGAGCTGCTAGTGAAACAAACGGACGGGTGAAGCTGGATACCCGCGAGCGAGGTGGCGCGGTTCGCGAGTAGAGCTCTTACGCCCGTTGAATGTTTCCCACGGTTCCTGGGGACGGCACGTTCAAACGCAACGTGACCAGCAGACTTATCAAAAGAACTGACCCCGATTCTAACACGGGAAGTTGCTGGTGCAGCCCGCCGCCAGAGGCCTATTTCGGGTGTTCTCTAAGTCCAGCGGAACCAACGCAGAGCCAGAGCAAACGAAATTCCGGCCCACAACAGCAGCACCAGCAGACGCCCGCCCTGAGCCCCCAGCGGCGCACCCTGGAGAATAGTGGCGCGCAGCGCGTCGTTCAGGGCGGTAAGCGGGAGCACCTTGATGAAAGGCTGGATGACGGCTGGAAAACGCTCGGCGGAGAAGAACACGCCGGAGAAAATCCACATCGGCATCATGACTAGGTTCATCAGTCCGCTGACGCTTTCCACTTTTTGCGAACGGCTGGCGGTAAGCAGTCCCAATCCGCCAAAAGAGACAGCTCCAATTGTGGTTAGCAGAATGATCGCCAGCAGCGAGCCTAGCACCCGCATGTGAAACACTAACACTCCAAGGCTCAGCAGGAGAACAACCTCTATCACCATGAGGACCAACCGGCTGCTGATGAGCGCCAGCAGAAAATCGCTGCGCCGCATTGGGGTTGCCACAAACCGTTTAAGCAGCTTGCGCTGTCTCATGTCGACGAGGGCAAATCCAATGCCCCACATGCCGGAGTTCATCAGGTTCATGCCCAGCAACCCTGGAATCAGGAAATCGATGTAACGCGACCCGGGCTCGCTGGATGTTATGCCTGAAGTTGACACGGGGTCCCTGCGCCCCGCGCCAGATTGCAAAGCGTCATCGACCAGAGCACGGGCAAGGACACTCTCCGGGCGAGCCGGGTCATAGCGGTATTGGTAACTCCCGTTTCGCTCGGAAGCGACCACCAGATCGTATTTCCCCAGCCGGAAACCCTGGCGCGCCTGTTCTTCGCCGAGCACCTCGGCGCGGACTGAAGCTCCATGGGGCGAACTCTTGATTAACGTGAGCGCATTCTGAGCACCAGGGCCGGCCACAATGGCAACTGGCGTGACGTCAGCCGGTTTATTCCGGAAGGCAATACCCAGGCCCAGAGCAAGAATGATTGGAAATCCAAATACCCAGAAAATCACTTCGGGCTCGCGCTTCAGTTCCAACAGGCGGGCCTTCAGAAGACCCATGTAGCCTGACCAGCGTCGATTGCGAGGAGGGGACGAATGCGCCGCAAGATGCTGTGTCGGGTTCATCGTGAGCCCTGCAGGTTTCTTGCGCAAAGTTCAAGACCATCGAGCTTCGGTCGACCCAGGGATGCGAAACACGCGTACCTATGTTTGCGAATAACGGGGGGCACTAGTCTTGCCTCAGGTGTCGGCCGGTCAGGCGGACGAAGACGTCCTCCAGGCTGGCTTGTCGAGTGGTGAGGTGCAGTAATTGCTTGCCATCTTTGGTTACTGCAGCAAGCAGCAATGGAATGGTCAAATGAGGCTCGCGGACATTGAGACAGACGAGGCCATTGTCCTGACGAACCGATTCGACTCCCGGAAGACCGCGCCACACATCCACAGCACTTTCCCTGGAATCACCGCTCACCTGAAATTCGACCATGTGATGACCGCCAAGCCGGTCGATTAGGTCGGCGGGCGAGCCTTCGGCAATGACTTGTCCATGGTCAACAATCGCCAGACGATCACAAAGGCGCTCGGCTTCGTCCATGTAATGAGTTGTCAGCAGGACCGTGCCTCCCGATTGCTGGAAGCCGCGAATGATTTCCCATAGTTGTCGCCGGCTTTGAGGATCAAGTCCGGTGGTGGGTTCGTCCAGGAAAAGAACTTTGGGATTGCCCACCAGTGCGGTTGCTACAGCCAGGCGTTGCCGCTGACCGCCCGAAAGTTTGCCCACCCATGCATCGGCTTTTTCTTCGAGTTGCATTTGTTGCAACACGTCGCGTGGCGCTCGCGGTCTGCGGTAGAAACCGGAAAAAAGTTGTATCGTTTCAAGGACACTGAGCTTTTCTGAGAGCCGCGTCTCCTGCAACGAAATGCCCATCGCCTCGCGCAATTCACGAGCATTCTCCTTCCAGGTATGGCCAAGAATGGTGACCTGGCCGGAGGTAGGCTCCAGTAAGCCTTCCAATATTTCGATGGTAGTAGTCTTTCCCGCCCCGTTCGGACCGAGCAGGCCGAAGCACTCTCCCGTCTGGATCTCCAAATTCAACCCACGGACAGCCTCTAGTTTGCCGTCGTAAGTCTTCCGGAGATCGAGACACTGAATAGCAGCAGCCACGCTACATTTTAACTGAGGCATGCTTGTGGAATTCGCGAGCCGGATATGGGTGCGAGCGTCTGGCTAATTTGGTTTTTGGGTCTAGTCATTACCGGGAGCGCCCGGTACATACTCGGAGTTCGGCGATGCGAAATCGGTGCACCAAACGCTCGACGGTGTGAAACGTTGAGTGGCTCGAAAAAGGTCGGTGCTCTATTACTGGTCCCACAGCAAATACCGGAGCATAGCAACTTCCGCCTGGAAGACCATAGCTGTGAAAATCAGGTGGATGAGATGACCGGTCCCCGAAGGGATGGGGTGGGCTCCAAGTTATCGGCGTACTCGAAGGCACAAGAGATAAAGCAGACCGGCAGTGAAAAGGTGACGAGATTGGCTCAGTTGGTGGGTGGTGCCGACGCAAGTTCTGGTCGCAGTCTGGAGAAAGACTCGAAGATTCGCCGCATTTCGCGATTCGTGGGTCATCCAATGCTACTGTCGCCTTGCTTGCGTACTCGGAATCTGGATAGGTATTGATAAGTGTTTGAAAGGTGATGTGTGCGACGTCAAAGCGGTTGTCTTCCACAGCAGACATAAGGCACCGCTCCCAGGAAAATAGCCAAGCATAAAACGCACCAAGAATTATTCATGGACTGCCTCCGAATTGGGCAAAGTATTCCAACGAACAGGATTTTTGCCATAGGTGACTCATCTCAGTTTGTTTGCAAAGGTTCTGTAAGATGGGCTGTAGGACTGCCTACCTCGAACAAAATCGCTCAATGAAGAGTGCGGATAGAAGCGTGACGACAGTGGCGCACCGGCGGGGAGAAAACTCTTGTCCAACGAAAAAACAGGTTGTCGCCGGTGGCGGGGATTTTGGTTGAGGAAGCTTTGTCGCTTGCGCTTTTTTGTGCGCACCTGCCACAACCTTTGCATCTCCCGATGTAGAAGTGGGTTCGGTTCCGAGCAGTTGGTTGAGGTATCCCGCTCCCCCTCTACGGGCGAGTTCGAAGTGGTAATCATGATCGAAAGTGTAACCGAAGAGATGCATCGGTCGATTTGTGTCAAGAAGCACGGAAAGTGCATGCTGTACAGAAGATGAAGGTGGGCCCTTCGGGGTCGTCTTGCAGGAGAGGGCTCCAAACAGCCATGAGCTGCTTCAGTCAAAAGCTGCGGTG